>Ga0209023_10006900_pt1 | contig 11825 bp, 10 predicted proteins | sample LakOneMetagenome_FD_187468 | JGI IMG/M metagenome (GOLD analysis project Ga0209023, IMG submission 187468) | Freshwater and sediment microbial communities from Lake Erie, Canada (SPAdes) (version 2) | ecosystem: Environmental > Aquatic > Freshwater > Lentic | place: Lake Erie, Canada...
TTATAGATTAGAATACTTTTCGAAAGTATTAACTTTTTTTATTTTCAAAATCATAATCTCAAAAAAGATATTAACAATGATGCTTAAGATTTGCTTAATTTAAGTAGTATTCCTACACTTTTAGAGGAATAAATATGAAATGCTTAATTATTTCGTTAGAAAATAATATTATTATAAATTTAAAAAAAACTATTTTTATAAAAAATTATACAACCATATGCAATTAAGTTATTGGGAAATTAAAAGTTGGTTTTCAAATGTTGATTTTACTATAGTTGGAAGCGGAATCGTTGGCCTTCATTGTGCTTTGAATTTGCGCGAACGCTTTCCCAAAAGCAAAATTTTAATTCTTGAAAAAGGGATTTTACCACAAGGCGCCAGCACCAAAAATGCAGGATTTGCTTGTTTTGGAAGCATTTCTGAAATTATAGACGATTTAAAATCGCACACCGAAGAAGAAGTAATCCAACTCATACAAAAAAGATGGGAAGGACTACAATTGTTACGAAAACGTCTTGGCGACACTACTATCGATTTTAAACCCTATGGCGGTTATGAATTGTTTATTAAAGATGATGAAAACACCTATAATGACTGTTTGCAAAAACTACCTTTCATCAATGAAATTATAAAACCTTTGTTTAAATCTGATGTTTTTAACAAGGAAGTCGATCGTTTTAATTTTAAAGGAATTCACGAATATGTGATTTTTAATCCATTTGAAGCTCAAATCGATACCGGAAACATGATGCAAACTCTTTTAAAAGAAGCTGTTTCAAACAATATTCTAATCTTGAATCAGGCTTCTGTATCTACTTTTTCCGAAAAAAGTAATACTGTTGAAGTGGTAGTAAATGATTTTTCGTTTACCACAAATAAATTACTTTTTGCTACTAATGGTTTTGCTTCACAACTAACTAATAATGCTGTAAAACCAGCCAGAGCACAAGTTCTCATAACAGAACCAATTCCTAATTTAGACATAAAAGGCACTTTTCATTTAGACAAAGGCTATTACTATTTTAGGAATTTTGAAGATCGAATTCTTTTAGGTGGTGGAAGAAATCTAGATTTTGAAGGAGAAACCACAACCGAATTATTACAAACCGAAAAAATTCAAAATCGCTTGGAACAATTATTAAAAGAAGTAATTTTGCCCGATCAAGAATTTAAAATCGCACATCGATGGAGCGGCATAATGGGAATTGGCTCACACAAAAAACCTATCGTTTCGCAATTATCTGAAAACGTATTTTGTGGCGTTAGATTAGGCGGCATGGGCGTCGCAATAGGAAGTTTAATCGGAAAAGAATTAGCAGAATTACTATAAATGGCAACAAAAAAGAACACTTCAAAAACGGCAAACCAATCCTTTTTTCAAAAATTAAAACGCTTTATTTGGAAAGCCATGTTATGGTTTTTTGGTCTTTCTATTTTTTCTGTAATTGTTTTCAAATGGGTTCCGGTACCGTTAACTCCTTTGATGATTACACGACCAATCGAACAGAAATTTGATGGTCGAGAAATGACTTGCAGTCACGATTGGGTACCTATTGAAGAAATCTCGCCTAACCTTCAAAAAGCAGTAATTGCTAGTGAAGATGGTAATTTTTTAAAACACAACGGCTTCGATTTTAAAGCCATGCAAAAAGCTTTTAAAAATAATAATCGTGGAAAAAAACTCAAAGGAGGAAGCACTATTTCGCAACAAACCGCAAAAAATGTTTTTTTATGGCAAGGCAGAAGTTACATTCGCAAAGGCTTGGAAGCGTATTTCACCTTTTTAATTGAATTAATTTGGGGAAAAGAACGCATCATGGAAGTGTATCTAAATTCTATAGAAATGGGGGATGGTGTTTATGGCGCAGAAGCTGCAGCACAATATTGGTATAAAACCGATGCCAAAAACCTAACTAAAAAGCAAGCAGCTGGTATTGCTGCCATTTTACCCAACCCAAGAAAATTTAAAGCCTCTAATTCTTCGGCTTATATTGAAAAGCGAAAAGGGAAAATACTACGAGTTATGCAACACATTGGTAACATAAAATACTAAAAAAAAGCGTTGGCAACTTACCAACGCTTTTTTGTTTTATAAAAATAACGATCGGTATTGCGACCAATGTTTATAAATTAAAATTCCGTTTAAAACAGCAACTACCAATGCTCCGGCAATGGCAGAGGCATCTAAAAACAAATGGAATAGCAAAATATTTAGTGAAATAGGAACCAATAATACCAAAGCAAATGCCACCCATTTTTTCAAAAGTAGCATGGCGCCTATTATTATTTCCAACAAACCAACTGTTTTCAACACATATCCTGTATTAGCAAGTGATGTCATAAACTCTGCTGCCTTAGTAGGCAATTCTGGCAATGGGATAAAAGGGTTGGGTAAAAGTTTGTTCAATCCAAACAACACAAGGATTAAACCTAATAGCATTCTAACAATTCTAGTAAACATTGAATTCATAACAATTTGTTTTAACGGTTAGTAATATGGTAAAAATATAATTAATTTTTTAAAGTATAAATATTTTTACAGCTAATTTTTTACACAATACTATATTTAAAAGTATTTATCCCAACTTTTGTAACTTTATAATGATTGAACTAACTAATAGTAATAATTTAAAAAAAGTAGTAATTATGCAAGCTCACGAAATAGATTACCAAATTTTTGGTGAAGAAATGCAATACGTTGAAATCGAACTTGATCCACAAGAAATTGTTATTGCCGAAGCAGGCAGTTTTATGATGATGGACAACGGAATTAAAATGGAAACCATTTTTGGCGATGGCTCTGAACAACAACAAAGCGGTTTATTTGGGAAGTTACTTTCTGCCGGAAAACGCGTTTTAACGGGAGAAAGCTTATTCATGACCGCCTATTTAAACCAGAATTCTACTAAAAGTAAGGTTTCCTTTGCTTCGCCTTATCCTGGAAAAATTATCGCGATTGATTTAATGCAATTTGGAGGTCGCTTCATTTGTCAAAAGGATTCCTTTTTGTGTGCCGCCAAAGGCGTTTCTGTTGGAATTGAATTTTCTAAAAAATTAGGTCGTGGCCTTTTTGGTGGCGAAGGTTTTATCATGCAGAAATTAGAAGGCGACGGCATGGTATTCGTTCATTCTGGTGGAACATTAGCTAAAAAAGAATTAGCTGCTGGCGAAGTGTTAAAAGTCGATACAGGTTGTATTGTGGGTTTTACCAAAGATGTTGATTACGATATTGAATTTATTGGCGGAATCAAAAACTCTATTTTCGGTGGTGAAGGATTATTTTACGCCACACTTCGTGGTCCCGGAACTGTATATGTGCAATCGCTACCTTTCAGCCGATTGGCAGACAGAATTATAGCATCTGCACCAAAAGCTGGCGGAAGTTCTCGCGAAGAAGGCAGTTTATTGGGTGGCTTAGGCAATTTATTAGACGGCGACAATCGATTTTAGTTAAAATGAAACCTGACAGATTTAAAAAATTTGTCAGGTTCTAAAAAACTATATTGTAAAATTAATTCCTAAAACAATAGTTCTTCCCATATTTGGAATTCGATCATTCTTTAATCTTGAAAGATGTGAAATATAGGTTTTATTCAAAAGGTTATTCGCATTCAAATTCACATCAAAAGCGGTTTTACCCAAAGTCACTTTCCCTCCAAAACCTAGATTTAATAAGGTGTAATCGCTCGATTTCGTTTCAAATTGACTCGGATTATTTTGATCAAATGTGTAAGCAACATTCAAAACCGCAAAACTTTCTTTTAGATATTTACCCGATTTGAATTCGGTTTTAACAGCATTATTCCATTTGTTTGCGGGAATTAATGGCAAATTATCTCCATTTTGCTTTTTACCAGTTACACTTTCAAAGCTGCTTGTAATATGCAACCAATCTAATGGATGCGGATGGAAATGAATTCCAGCTTCTCCACCAAATAAATTAGCGTTAGCTTGTATATAATCGTAGGTGTCAAATCCGTTGGTCACCATGCCGTTTGGAGCAATAAAAATATAATTATTGATGTGATTGTAAAATCCGTTGACAAATAATTCGAAATGCGAATTTCGATATTCAAGATTCAAATCGGTTTGAAAATTTTGTTCGTTTTTCAAATTGGCATTCCCAATTTCATAGCGATTACTGCCTTCGTGCACGCCATTTGAAGTTAATTCTGCTAAATTAGGTGCTCTAAATCCAGAAGCTAAGTTCAATCTGAAAATGATATTTTCTTTCCAATTGGTTTTGAATCCCAACGACGAATTAAAACTTTGAAATTTTTTGTCGATTGCTTGAAAATAGCCTTGATCTCCAAGAATTCCGTGTTCTGTTGAAGTTACATTTCTATTATCAAATCGCACTCCGGCTTGAATTACATTTTTATTCCATTCGTAATTTACCGTTCCAAAAAGGCCAAAATCATTCGTATTTGCATCTGGAATAAGGTATTCTTGTCCCGAATTGGTATTGGTTTGATGCATACCTTGTGTTCCAATAATCGATTCAAACTTTCCTAATTTGGGCAAATAATATTTGATATTATAATTGTAGGTTTTCAATTTCATATGCAAATTTGCCACTTCGCTATCTTCAAATTCGCTTCTGTCATTGGAAATGTATCCCAAATCGGCATCCAATTTCGATTTTTTAAAGAAAAAAGTGTTGTTCAAACTCAAAATATTAGCATAAACACCTTGCTTTGGAAAAGCTGTTTTCTTGATCGTAGTTTGCTGTTCGATACCATTTTCAGGAATTCCCAAATCCAATTTATTGAAATTATAACGCAATGTTGAAGTAAAGTGTTCATCAGAATAACCCAAAGCCGTTTTAAAATCGGATTCATTATAGCGTGTATTAGTTACTCGATTTCCGTCTGGAATTTTATAATCGGCATGCGTATTATAACTGCCTCGAGCTAAGAATTTCAATTTTTCAGAAGAAGCTTTTACTCCCAACGACGAATTGCTGCCGTTGGTATTGGAAAAGAATTTTTGACTAAAATTTCCCTCAAAGGTATTAGCTGCAGCAAATTTTTCAGGATTAAAATACAACACACCGCCTAAAGCATCTGAGCCATACAATAATGACGCTGGACCTTTGATGACTTCAACACTTTCTATTCCGGCATCGTTCAATCCCAATCCGTGTTCTTCACCAAATTGTTGGTTTTCCAATCGTACCCCTTGCGAATACACCAAAACACGGTTGCCACTCAAACCTCGTATGACTGGTTTTCCAATGGAAGTTCCAGTAGAAACTTGAGAAACTCCCGGAATAGTGGCCAAACCTTCTATTAAAGTCGACGTTCCTTTTTGCGCAAGCGATTTCATCGATTGGTGTTCGACTTTCATCACGTTTTGTGATTGCAATTTGTTAAACGCCGTAGAAATAATTACCTCATCCATTTGATGAACGGTTTCTATTAAAACAACATTTAGAATAACTTCTTTTTGTTGGACATCAACAGCTTTAGTTTGGGTTTCAAAACCAATAAATGAGAAAATTATTTCAAAACTTCCTTTAGGTAAATTTGAGAAACTATAAATCCCTTTTTCATCAGAAACGGTTTCTTTATGAAGTTCTGGAATAGTAATATTAACGCCAGAAACAGGTTTGCTTTGCTGATCTAAAACAGTACCTATGACTTTATTTTGCGCAGACGCAAGTATAGAAAACCCTAACATTAGGGCTAATAAAAATGATTTCATTTGGAAAATGATTTATTGTTAAAAAAGATAAATTGTCTGAAATAGGTTCAGAAAAAATTCAATAGAAACTGAAATAAATTCAGTTTAAACAATAAAACTAGGTGGTGCTCGAAGGGCAAAAAGACTGCCTCGAAACGATTGTGTAATTTCTTTAGAAAAGAAGAAAGAATAGGTGACCGGAATTTCAATTTTCTTGAAATGAAAAGCTGAAAAATCTGATTTTATTGAGGAACTGAAAGCAAATTCACAAACAAAACAATGATCGTTATTGTGATGCGCATGCGTGAATTCGGTTTTGTTCTTAGCGTATTTGTGATGACATTCTTTAGTAGAAAGTTCCTTTTCTAAGTGATTAAAAGCATGCGTCGATTGTAACACTATTGCACACAATACTGCCAATCCAAAAAACAAACTTATACATGAATTCTTTTTCTTCATCACCGCAAATGTAACCATCCTAAAATAAAAAACCATTTGAATTAACAAACTTTTAGATTTGCCTACTCAAATGGTTTTTAATAAAATTGAAAAATTAAACCAGTTTATTTGCCACTAAATATTCGGCGATTTGAACCGTATTGGTTGCAGCGCCTTTTCTTAAATTATCGGCAACAATCCACATGTTTAATGAATTTGGTTGACTTTCATCACGACGAATTCGTCCCACAAAAACATCGTCTTTTCCTTGAGCAAATAATGGCATTGGATACGTGTACGTGTCATTATTGTCTTGAACCACAACACCATCGGTATGGTGCAAAAGTTCTCTTATTTCATTAACGTTAAAATCGTTCTCGAATTCTACATTTACCGCTTCGCTATGGCCTCCAACAACCGGAATTCTAATGGCAGTTGCCGTTACAGCGATGGTGTTATCACCAATGATTTTTTGGGTTTCACGAACTAATTTCATTTCTTCTTTGGTGTATCCGTTATCTTCAAAACTATCACATTGTGGAATGGCATTGCGGTGAATTTGGTATTTGTAGGCCATTTCACCTTTCACTCCAGCATATTCATTTTCTAACTGCTGCACGGCTTTTACACCAGTACCAGTAATCGATTGGTAGGTAGAAACAATAACGCGTTTGATTTTATATTTTTTATGTAAAGGCGCTAAAACCATTACCATTTGAATCGTAGAACAGTTTGGATTGGCAATAATTTTATCGTCTTTAGTCAATTCAGAAGCATTGATTTCTGGAACGATTAATTTTTTGGTTGGATCCATTCTCCAAGCCGATGAATTATCGATAACCGTTGTTCCTGCAGCTGCAAATTTTGGTGCCCATTCTAAAGACGTTTCGCCACCAGCCGAAAACAACGCAACATCAGCTTTCATGTCAACAGCCGTTTGAAGTCCAACTACTTTATATTTTGCGCCTTTAAACTCAATTTCTTTTCCAACCGATTTCTCTGATGCCACAGGAATTAATTCAGTTACAGGAAAATTTCTTTCTGCTAAAACTTGAAGCATCACTTCGCCAACCATTCCGGTTGCACCTACTACAGCAACTTTCATATAATTATTTTTAGATTTTATACTTTTTTAAAATACAAAAGTAACTAGAAAATACTTTGAATATTAAAAATTTTGAAAAAGAAAAACCGCCTCAATTACGAAGCGGTTTGGTGCTGAAACTAGTTCAGCATAAATTAGAATATATATTGTAGCGGTATTATTTTTTCAATAAATCTCTAATTTCAGCTAATAATTGTTCTTGTGATGGTCCAGCTGGTGCAGCAGGAGCCGCTTCTTCTTTTTTCTTCATACTATTAATAGCTTTTACCATAATGAAAATCACAAATGCAATTACTAGAAAACTAATCACTGCTGCTAAGAATTTTCCATAAAGTATGCCGCTATCTGTTTTTAAATCAGCTAAGTTTTCAACATGTGCTGCTTTTAAAGCTGGATTTAATAATGCAGGTGTTATTACATCGGTTACTAATGAATTCACAATAGCGCCAAATGCACCTCCAATGATAACTCCAACAGCTAAATCCATTGCATTTCCTTTTGCAATAAAGTCTTTAAATTCTGATACCATTCCCATAATAAAATTGTTTTTTTAAGGTTATTGTTTAGTTTTAATTATCAAATATAAATAAAATTTAACATAATATTATAGTTTAACAGTTTAATTTCATTCCCTATAAAAAATTCGTTTCACTCTTTGTGAGATGCTTGTCATAATCTCATACGGAATAGTTTCTAGTTTTTTTGCCATATAACTCACCGTTGGATTTTCGCCAAAGATGATTACTTCTGCACCTTCTTTGCAATCAATATCCGTAATATCAACCATCAACATGTCCATGCAAACGCTTCCTATTATGGATGCTTTTTTGTTTTTGATTACCACATATCCCACTCCATTGCCCCAATGTCTTGAAATTCCGTCGGCATAACCAATCGGAATTGTCGCAATTTTAGTTTGCTTTTCAGCCATAAAGCGTCTGCCATATCCTACACTTTCTCCTGCTTCAATCGTTCGAATTTGTGAAATAATCGATTTTAACGTCCCAACATTTTCCAGAAGTTTTTGTTCTTCTTCATCATTTGAAACTCCGTAAAGCCCTATTCCCAATCGAACCATATCGTATTGAGCTTGTGGAAAATTTGAAATTCCTGAAGTATTTAAAATGTGTCGAATCGGTTGAATTTGCAATTCCGTCATTAATTTAGTCGATAATTGCTCGTATAACTTAATTTGCGACAGTGTAAAATCGATGAATTTCATATCATCACTAGTTGCCAAATGCGACAAAATGCTTTTGACTTGAACGGTTTTATGGTCTTTAAGTTTGGCAATTAACTCATCTATATTTTCTTCTTCAAATCCCAATCGGTGCATGCCCGTATCCAATTTGATGTGAATGGGAAAGTTTTTCAATTTCTTTTGTTGGGCAATTTTCAAGAATGCTGTCAAACCTTTTATTGAATATATTTCGGGTTCCAATTGGTGTTGAATGATTGCAGCAAAACTGGTGTTTTCTGGATTTAAAACCATTATCGGCAAATCGATTCCAGCGTTTTTCAACGAAATTCCTTCATCTGCAAAAGCCACTCCCAAATAATCGACTTTGTGGTGCGACAGCAATTTGGCAACTTCATATCCGCCATTGCCATAACTAAATGCTTTCACCATCACCATTAATTTGGTTTGCTTCGCCTGTTCGCGATTGCTCGAGTCAGGCTTTAACTTCGATTTATAGAAATTCAAATTATGACTTATCGCATTCAGGTTGATTTCCAAAACCGTTTCGTGTGTTTTTTCTTCAAGCGATGAAACGATTTCTTCAAAATGAAAATGACGTGCTCCTTTTACTAAAATGGTTTCGTTTTCAAACGAAATTTTGTCTATTCCTTCTAAAAATCTCTCTGTTGTTTCAAAGGCAATGCAATTTGGAAACTTACTTTTAAATCCGGAAATGGTTTTACCAATAGCAATCACTCGATTGATTTTGTTGGAAACAATCAGATGCGAAACCTGAGAATACAATTCATCCGTCAACAATCCACTTTGAAAAATATCCGAAAGAATTAAGGTTTTCTTTTTGTATTGTTTCTGACTTTCCAAAAAATCCAACGCTATTTTTAACGACTGAAAATCGGAACTATAACTATCATCAATCAACGTGGTATTGTTGACTCCATTTTTGACTTTCAAACGCATTTCTACCGGATACAACATCATCATTCGTTGCTGAATGATGTCTTGATCGTATCTAAAATACAACATCACCATCAAACAATGCATGGCGTTTTCGATTGATGCATGATCGGCAAACGGGATGGCAATCTTGAAACACAGTTTTTGAAACGTAATCTTCAATTCTGTTTTATCCGAACTTTCTTTGGCTATGACAAATACATCGGCTTTTCCATCATCAGAACTCCAAGTAAAGGTTTTAATTTTCGGATTGAGAAACGCTTCAATCGTTCGATTTTTATTCATAACCAAAACTTCTACAGACGGGAATAGTTTTAATTTTTCTTTAATTTTTTCACCAGCATCATGAAAACCTTCATCGTGTGCCGAACCAATATTGGATAGAATTCCGATAGTCGGTTGAATGATACGTTGCAGATTCACCATTTCGTTAACGGTAGAAATTCCGGCTTCAAAAATTCCGAGATTGTGTTTTTCGTTAATCCCTAAAACCGATAGCGGTACGCCAACTTGTGAGTTGTAACTTTTGGGCGAACGAATGATATTATAATCGGGACTTAACAAGAAATTCAACCATTCTTTGATGATGGTTTTCCCGTTACTACCCGTTATTCCGATTACAGGAAAATCAAAATCACTGCGATAAGTGGCGGCAAAAATTTGTAGCGCTTGAAGTGTATTTTCAACCACCAAAAAATTAGCTTTACCTTGTAAATTGGACGGAATGTAATTCACAACAAAATTAACCACGCCGTTTTCAAGCAGTTCGGCAACATATTTATGCCCGTCGTTATTAGGTCCAACAATGGCAAAAAACAAAGTGCTTTCACTATTTTGTAACGAACGACTGTCTATAGAAACAGCGTCGATGATAGCAACCTCATTGATTCCAACAAATTTGGCTTTAATAATGGGGATAATATTTCTGATGGATAAAGTCACTTTGACTATTTTTTTTCGTCTTCCGACAAATGTTCTGCATCTTTAACTTCCATGTTTTCACGCATGGCTTTGTAATAGGCGGCACGACTTAATGGTTCGTATTCTTCGGTTTCACCTAATAAAACTAGATTATCGCTATCGGCTTTTCTAAAGCTGTAATGTGCTAAATTTCCGGTTCGCGTACAAACGGCATGCACTTTAGTAACATATTCGGCAGTAGCCATCAAAGCAGGCATGGGTCCGAATGGATTTCCTTTAAAATCCATGTCTAAACCAGCAACAATAACACGTATACCAGAATTTGCCAAATCATTACAAACTCTAATAATTTCATCGTCAAAAAACTGCGCTTCGTCAATTCCAACAACATCACATCCTTGAGCAAGGATTCTTATATTGGCAGCAGCTGGAACCGGTGTCGATCGGATTTCATTTTTATTGTGTGAAACTACCATTTCTTCATCATATCGGGTATCGATTGCTGGTTTGAAAATTTCCACTTTTTGCTTAGCAAATTGGGCTCTTTTCAACCTTCGAATGAGTTCTTCGGTCTTTCCAGAGAACATCGATCCGCAGATTACTTCAATCCAGCCAAATTGTTCTTTATGATTTACAGTATTTTCGAGAAACATTTAGTATTTTCGTTATTATGAAATGGTAATTTCTGTTACATTTGTACAAAACAAAAATATCAAAATTCTAACTACATATTCCACTTCAACCGATAAATTATGAAAAAAAGATTGGAAGCTGAATTAATAAGCATTGCACACCGAGTTTTAAAGTTAAAAAACAAATCGGAAATCGATCAATTGTATCATGAAACTCAAAAGTTATACGAAGCTTTAACCGTTTTAAAGTTTTATGGAGATAATTATGAGCACGTAAAATTGGATGTTACAGCAGAAGATTTAGATGAAAAAGTTGCCGCTTTTGTAGATAACAAAACAGAAGTTGAAACTCCAAAAGCAATGGTTACTGAAACACCAGAACTAGCGGTGGAAGAAACTCCAATTGAAGAAGAAATTTTGGCTGTGGAAGAAGAGACTGCGCTTGAAGATGAAACTTTAGTAGCTGAAAATGAATCAGAAAATGAAACAGAAGAAGAGCCTGTAATTGTGGGTGAAATCACTATTGAAGAAGAAGAAATCGAAGAAGAACCAGTTGCCGAATTAAAAAACGATTTCGATTTTGAACCTATATTTGAACTAGCAGCAGATTCGATTGATAATGAAGAAGAAACGGTATCTGAGGATATTGTAGAAGAGAAAGTTGAAGTAAAAATTGAAGCACCAAAACAAGAAACTAAGCAAATTTCATTTGAAGATTTGTTGGGTGAAAATTATACCGAACCCGTTTTTGTAAAACCAAATGACATTGTAGTTCCCGATTCGTTAAAGAATTTAATCGACGAAAAACCATTATCGTTAAACGACCAACATTTAAAAGTCATTAATATTGGATTGAATGATAAAATGGCCTTTGTAAAAAATCTTTTTG
>Ga0209023_10006901_pt1 | contig 11822 bp, 11 predicted proteins | sample LakOneMetagenome_FD_187468 | JGI IMG/M metagenome (GOLD analysis project Ga0209023, IMG submission 187468) | Freshwater and sediment microbial communities from Lake Erie, Canada (SPAdes) (version 2) | ecosystem: Environmental > Aquatic > Freshwater > Lentic | place: Lake Erie, Canada...
ATAAGATACGACTCATCGATCTATCGAACAGTGCATCACTTTATAAAATAAGCACGTAACTTGATTTCTTTATATTACATCTCATAAAAAATACACTCAGTCGTAAATAAAAATGAATCACATGCTTATTGGTTTCCTATATAAAATCAATCATCTCAGCTCATTAAATTAATCTAATTTTATTTTAAATAATTGTTTTAAATAAATATTTATAATTTAGTTTTGTGATAACACCTCGAAAATAATTGCACATATAGCATTTCCGACTATCTATACAGCTGAATCAATCATGTAAGTGATTCATCCGAACACTGATAAATCTAAAAAGTTCCTACATTTTAAATACTATTGTAGAGATTTGATTTTTTGTCATTCATATATGGGAACTACAGCAATGAAGCAGATTTATTGATGATGTAATTTGAGTGAATAGCATCCTATAGATGATCCACACAATTTAGTCAGTTACACAAATCAAATGAATAGTTTGGTCATTCGGTCTAAAATGTAAGTATTACGAAACACATATAAAATTTGTCATATTTTAGCATTGTCATTTGCAGACAAAATTAACATTATATAGCCCATACGAGGCACAAGCTTTCTACGTCAATTCAAAGAAAATATAAAGTATTTGTAGAAAAACATGCCATAATATGCAAACTTTGCAGACATCTTGCAAAGTTTTTTGCAACTTTTGAATTGGAGCATGCTCAATGAGTTCGACCATTTTGGTCATCCACGGACCAAACTTAAATTTGCTAGGACAGCGCGAACCAGAGGTTTATGGTCACCTCACACTGGATGACATCAACCAGCAACTCATCCAACAAGCTCAGCAAGCAAACTTATCTTTAGACACTTTCCAAAGTAATTGGGAAGGTGCTGTCGTTGATCGAATTCATCAAGCGCAGCAACAAGGTGTTCAATTTATAATAATAAATCCAGCAGCATTGACACATACTTCTGTAGCTGTACGTGATGCACTTCTAGGTGTAGCCATTCCTTTTATTGAAGTCCATCTTTCCAACGTACACGCACGTGAAACATTCAGACATCATTCTTATTTATCGGATAAAGCCGTAGGCGTAATTTGTGGTTTAGGTGCGAAAGGCTATGCTTTTGCGCTCAATTACGTAATCGACAAAATTCAATCTTCAACTCAATCATAATTTAGGAATACGAACCCATGGATATTCGCAAAATCAAAAAGCTCATCGATTTGATGATTGAATCTGATCTTCAAGCCATTGAAGTGAAGGAAGGAGATCAATCGATTGCTTTAACTCGCCGTAATCCTGTGGTTGCTGCTGGCGTAGCACCTCTTGCAGCACCAATCGCAGAAGCACCTAAAGCTAAAGCTGCGCCACGTGGTGCAGTAGAAACTTCTCCAATGGTTGGCGTATTCTATTCAGCTCCAAGTCCAGGTGAAGCACCTTTTGTGAATGTTGGACAAACTGTTTCTGCTGGTGAAACCCTCGGTATCATTGAAGCAATGAAAATTATGAACCCAATTGAAGCTACGCAAAGTGGTGTAGTTGAAGAAATTTTAGTTAAAAACGGCGATGTAATCCAATTCGGTCAACCTTTATTCCGCTACCGCGCGTAATACCTCGGGGGTTGATATGTTGCAAAAAGTTTTAATTGCAAACCGTGGTGAAATTGCTTTACGCATTACCCGAGCTTGCAAAACTTTAGGAATCAAAACAGTTGGTATCTATTCAGATGCCGATAAAGATTTGATGCATCTTCGTTTTTGTGATGAAGCTGTCTGTATCGGGCCGGGTGCGAGTAGTGAAAGCTATTTAAATATCCCTGCGCTGATTACTGCTGCTGAAATCACTGGTGCAGATGCCATCCATCCTGGTTATGGTTTCTTATCTGAAAATGCTGAATTTGCAGAAATTGTAGAAAGCTCTGGTTTTATTTTCATTGGTCCACGTCCAGAACATATCCGTTTAATGGGTAATAAAGTTTCTGCAATTATGGCAATGCGTAAAGCTGGTGTTCCAACAGTTCCAGGTTCAGCTCATGCAGTAACCACCAACAATGCTTTGGCTGAAGCTAAAGAAATTGGCTTTCCTTTGATCGTAAAAGCTGCTTCAGGTGGCGGTGGTCGTGGGATGCGTATTGTTGAGCGTGTAGATACCCTGCTTGAGTCTGTACAAGCTGCACAGCGTGATGCTGAAATGTGGTTTGGCGATGATACGGTTTATATGGAACGTTTCCTACAAAAGCCACGTCATGTCGAAGTACAAGTATTAGCTGATGGTAATGGCCATGCCGTTCATTTATATGATCGTGATTGTTCTTTACAGCGTCGTCATCAAAAAGTCTTAGAAGAAGCGCCTGCTCCAGGGTTACCTGATGAAGCGCGTGCTCAAATTCTAGAAGCATGTGTAAATGCATGTAAACTGATGCAATATCGTGGTGCAGGGACTTTCGAGTTCTTATTTGAAGATGGTGAATTCTTCTTCATTGAAATGAATACCCGTGTTCAAGTAGAGCATCCTGTTACTGAACAAGTCACAGGTATCGATATTATTGAACAGCAGCTACGTATCGCAGCAGGTTTAGGTCTGGATCTTCAACAAGAAGAAATTGAAGTGAAAGGTCATGCGATTGAATGTCGTATCAATGCCGAAGACCCAACAACATTCTTGCCATCACCAGGTAAGATTGAAAGTTTCTATGCACCAGGTGGTGCAGGTATTCGCCTAGATTCTCATATTTATGAAGGCTATAGCATTCCTCCATATTATGATTCAATGATTGCAAAGCTCATTGCACATGGTAAAGATCGTGAAACTGCGATTGCTCGCATGAAACAAGCTTTAGATGAGATGATTTTGACTGGAATTAAAACCAATATTCCATTGCATAAAGATTTAATTCTAGAAGATAAAAAATTCTGTAAACAAGCGATGGATATTCATTACCTTGAAAAGCATTTGCTTAAACAAGTGCAAGGTCATGAAAATGATGCTTAATCAGTAAGTCTTCTGAGCATAAAAAAACCTCTGATTGATCAGAGGTTTTTTTATATTCAATTTTATCTATTGCTATAAAAATCTGTTGATCATGGCAATATACGGTGTAATGTTGCAAAACATTGATCACCTTTCTCAGAAGCACAAAAATTAATCGTATTTGAATTATTCCACTTCACAAAATATTGTGTAACTTCACCAGATTGGTCTTCTTTACGACCTGAGCAATCCATTTCGTTATTTTCATATTTGATTTGCATAATTAAAGCCGGTGGCTTTTCTAAAGTATTATCAGGAGATGGCTGATAATCATATAGACCGATTGACCATTCTTTGCCACTGTTGACCACAACTTCGTTTGAACCACGAAAATTATAATATTCAGTGCATTTTTTATTGTTTGGAATTTCCATTCCCCATAAACCCAAAATCTCAGGGCGGGTGTCAATACGGATTAAATTCGCCGAATTTGTACTATTTTTCGTTTGTGGTTGAACTTTTTGATCTGCAAAAGAATGTCCTGAAAGACTAAGCAGTAAAGGAATAATCAGTGCTGTTTTTTTCATACCTAATCTATATAAAGATTTCATCAAAACTAAATTAGCATATATTTATAATAAAGCATGCAAAAATAACCATATAAGAACAATCTTTATTGCCTTATACAGTAAGAAGCTATAGACAATTCATCGATGTTTGTGGCGACGATTATTTTTAAAAACGAAACCAAGATACACAAGTCACCAAATATAAAATTCAGTTCCGTTATATGATAAGCAACACTGTTTTTCATGCAAATAACTGGGTGATTTATAAAATATTGTCAGCCATAGATCATTATTTTGTAAGCATTTCTGAAATAACGATTAAAACTATTGATTTATAGACCAAAAAATATATTCTTATTACTTACCAATCCGAATTATTGAGTAATTGTTTATTATAGCTTTATCAATTAATCATTCTAATCCAACAGGTTAGTCAATTGTCAGGAATAACATTCTCAAATCAAGCATTTAGAAAAAATTTAACTGCCTTCTTTATTGTTGCAGTGATTATTTTCGCTTGTGCGTTAATTGGTATATTCGGTCGCCCATTATTCTTTCTTGCTATTTTTTGGCCAGCCAATGCTGTGTTGTTGGGCCTATTTCTACGTTTTCAAAACTTAAATAACTTCGGTGGTTGGGTTGGCGCTTTTACGGCGTTTATGACTGCTGACTTAATTACAGGTAATTATTTTTTACTCACCCTGTTTTTAACATTTGCAAACTTACTGCATGTGATTGTTACACTGGTTCTCATTCATCTATTTAAGCTCGATTATAAACAATACAATAGAGGGCTGACTTTCCTTTATTTGTTTGTGATGAGTGCTTTTGGTGGTTGCCTTGCAGCACCTGTCTTTGCATGTCTCACTGTACCGTATTTACCCAATACATTTATGTCGATGGATCGTATTTGGATTGACTTTGGTATGTGGTGGACAGGTGAGATTTTAAATGTAATTACTTTTTTACCTATTTTATTGGCAATTCCAGAAAAAAAGGTTTTTAAAAAATATATTGAAGAATATAAGCAAAAACCAATTCAATATAAAACCTTATTCCCGTTTGCAGCCGTTGTTGTTTCTGTCATCCTGACCCATTTCTTTATTGGGCCAGGTGCAATTATGTTCCCGATTGCAGCTTTGGTTTGGGCTTCGCTAACTTATAACTTATTTTTCGTTTCAATCATCAACTGTGTTGTTTGCATGTTGCTTTATAATAGTTTAACGGCCTACTACATCACTCAATCCCCAGATGCTTATTTAGCAACGACTATTTCAGTACGAATTGGTTTAATGATGCTGGCTTTAGGGCCACTTACACTCACTATTATTAGTTTAAATCGCCAAAAACTTTATCATCAAATTTTATATCTTGCGAATCATGATGGGCTCACCGCCGCTATGAATCGCCGTTTTTTTTATGAACAAAGCGAACGTGCTGTCACAGAAGATATTGAAAAGAAACAAGCGCACAGTGTTACGCTTTTAGTTCTAGACTTAGACCATTTTAAAAAAATTAATGATCAATATGGCCACGTGATTGGTGATTTCGTGTTGCAAGAATTTACACGACAAGTCAAAGCACAACTACGTTCTAGCGATTTATTTGGTCGTTTAGGTGGTGAGGAATTTGCGATATTGCTCAAAGATTTAACGTTAGAACAAAGTATCAATATTGCTCAACGGATTTGTAATAGTGTTTTTAGTACACCTATTCATTTAGATGATCATCGTGAATTAAACATCAGTGTCAGTATTGGTTTGAGTTATCAAACTTTACCGTACTGCGTACCGTTTCAACAGTTGATAAAACGTGCAGATGAAGCACTCTACCAAGCAAAAGAAAGAGGTCGCAATCGACTTTGCTTAGAAAGTAATTTAAATTTTGAACGTACCTTAGATGTACCACGCAATTTACAAACTTAATAACCTTGATTCATTCACACTGACTGAGTCGCAATAAATTTAACAAAAGTAAAAGCAAAGGAATGCAATGAAATTTTCAGAATATGTTCGATACGATGGTTTAGGTTTAGCACAACTGATTCAAAATAAAGAAGTTCAAGCCAAAGAGCTCCTTAAAGTTGCAATGCAACACGCTGAAAAAGTCAATCCTAAAATAAATGCCATTGTCATCCCCATGTATGAACACGCCATTGAACGTGCTGAACAACATTCAATTTCAGGTGAATTTTCAGGCATCCCCTTCTTACTTAAAGATCTATATCAAGAGTATGCAGGCGTAGCAACTTCATTTGGATCAAATGCTTATAAAAAGAATAAATATATCGCTACTGAGAACTCAGAAATCGTCAATCGTTGGGAAAAATCAGGGGTGATCACTTTTGGTTTAACCAATTCTCCAGAATTTGGGATTAAAGGTGTGACTGAACCAGAAGCATGGGGTAGCTGTAAAAATCCATGGAACTTAAAACATAATAGTGGTGGTTCTTCAGGTGGTTCAGCCTCTGCCATTGCTGCGGGAATCGTCCCGATTGCAGGTGCAAGTGATGGTGGTGGTTCAATTCGTATTCCAGCTTCTTATTGCGGTTTATTTGGATTAAAACCAAGCCGAGGACGTACACCATGGGGACCACAAATCAGTGAGGCCATGCATGGTGCCGCAATGCAACATGTTTTATGCAAATCGGTGCGTGACAGTGCTGCTATGCTTGATGCAACACAAGGTCCGGATCATGCATCGTTGTTTAATATCCAAAGTCCAACTGAAAGCTATTTACAATTAATTCAGCAAACACCTAAACGTCTAAAAATCGGTTTCTCGACAGAATCTCCAATTGGAACAAAAGTATCTAAAGATGCGATCCAAGCCATTCAAAATACAGCGAAATTATTAGAATCTTTGGGACATCATGTTGAAGAAGCCAAACCACAAATTGATGGTATGAAATTGGCTAAAGATTTTATTACCACTTGGTTCAGTCAATGTGCATTTACAGTCAATCAAGTTAAACAGAAATTTAATGCCAAAGACAGTGATTTTGAATTAGATACATTGGCAATTGCTGCTTTTGGCGCAAAAGCATCTGCTGTAGATTATATTCAAAACTTGAATAATTGGGGTGTATATGTTTCTCAAATGAATCGCTTTTTCGATCATTATGACTTATTCCTCATCCCTGCAACGGCGTCTGTTGCACCAAAGAATGGCGAAGTTAAAACGCCCGTATGGCAAGTCCCTATTATCAAAGGCTTACTGAAAGTTGACCAAGCTCATCTATTGGCAAAAGGTAAATTGGTTGAACAACTGATTAAAAACAATTTGCAATGGGTACCTTTCACTCAACTTGCAAATATTACAGGCCTTCCAGCCATGTCTGTTCCATTGTATTGGAATAAAGACAATCTACCACTCGGTTCTCAATTTGTTGCGCCATTCGGACGTGAAGATGTACTTTTACAATTGGCAGCACAATTAGAAACTGCTCAACCGTGGATGCCAAAGTATCAATCTATTCAGTTATAAATAGATGATTTAGCGAATTATTTTGGATAAAAAGCTGAATTGAAAGGAAAGCTGAATGAAATATGTAAAATGAGTCAGTCGAATGACTCATTTTATAGCTACTTATAACTACATTTTTCAAATTTAGAAAAGGTTTACTCAAATTAACTTTTATAGATAAACACTTGCGATCACAAAACTAAGTAAACACACAGCTTCTGTAATTTCAATACTTGCACCGACTGTATCACCTGTGATCCCTCCAATGCGTTGAATAAATTTAAACCGCAAATACAATAAGGTCAGGATAAAAATAATGGCTGTGACCAGTCCTACCCAGACAAAATAACCACTGAGCAATAAACTCACTGCAAAAATCAGAACCGCCCAAGTTTTAGAAATATGTTGTGCAATTGCAGAACCCAGACCAGTATCACGAACATATTCTGTAGTTAAAAATAAAAATAATGGCACTAAACGCCCAAAAACTGGAAATAAAATTAAAGCAGCATATAACTGCTTTTCTAATAAAACATACAATGCAGACCATTTAATCACACAAATAATAATTAAGCTGAGCACACCAATGGGACCGCAAGCAGGATCTTTCATGATGGCTAATGTACGTTGTTTATCGGCAAAACCACCGACCCATGCATCCGCTGTATCAGCCAAACCATCTAAATGCAAACCACCTGTTGACCAAATCCAAATCACGAAAATTAGTGAACTGAGAAATACTATAGGTAAAGCATGTAATACGCTTGCTACAGCATACAAAACACCGCCAAGCATCAGACCAACCAAAGGATAGAACAATAATGATTGCGCATTTTGTTGTTTGGATGGCATGGCTTTGAGATGTATTGGAAATATGGTGAGAAACTGAATAGCGATCAAAAATGGTGTCATATTTTCTCTCCCAACCATTCCAGCTTCATCCTTTCATGGTCTAAAAGAAAACAATTTAATTGCCCTAATTCTGCTGACATTTTTAAAATATCATCTAAAGGTTGCTGAGTAGAGATACATTTTAAAAGCTTAATCACACCACCATGCGTCACAACCAATGCCCTTTGTGCATTTTGTTGCAACATGCGTTGTTGAATATTGTGTAATGCATTTTGAATACGCATAGAAAATTTTTGCATGCTTTCTGCATTTGGCGGCGTAAATTGAGTAGGTTGTTGCCAAAAATTCGCTAATAATTCAGGATTAGTTTCATAAATCTGCTGAATCGTCACCCCCTCCCAATCACCAAAATGCATTTCTTGTAATTGCGGATCTATGTCCAAAGGAATACTGAACTGTTTGGAAATCGTTTCAGCGAATGTACAACAGCGTTTTAACGAAGATGAAAAAACCATATCCCAAGGTTTTTTTTCAGAAGTTTGAGACGTCGAATCTTGACCCGTGATTTGCACAGCTTGCTGCATTTGCTGCCATCCTAAAGCAGTCAAATCATCATCCGTAGAACCACGCAAAGTATGACCAAGCGTGGTTTCTCCATGGCGCAGTAAATCAATTCTCAACGTCATTTTTTTCTACTTTACTTTTACTAAATCACTAACCATTAACCAAACTAAGCCAAACCGACGATTAAACCTTTTCACCAATCACCGCAGCTTCAGCAAAAGTCGCCATATTGTTATGTAAACTACATGCTAATTTGATAATACCTAAAGCAGCCCCTGCGCCACTTCCTTCACCTAAGCGTAAATTCAACTTTAACAACGGGTCAGCGCTCAATTCCTCGAGTAAACGACGATGACCATACTCAGCTGATTGATGACCAAATAGCATCCATTGACGTACATCTGGATTTAAACGAACCGCAATTAAGGCTGAAACTGTACTAATAAAACCGTCAATAACAACGGCTAAACCCAATTGCCCACAGCGAATATATGCGCCTGTCATCGCTGCAATTTCTAAGCCACCAACAGCGCATAATATTTTCAATGGATCGTCTGCAACATTATTTTGATGTAATTGAATCGCTTGCTGAATAATATCTTTTTTATGTTGTAATTGTTCTGCACGAATCCCTGTACCGACACCAGTTAATTGCTCAGCAGTTTCGTTTAATAATAGACAAGAAAGCGCTGAGGCAGAACAGGTATTCCCTATCCCCATTTCCCCTGCAATGTAAATAGATGCACCATTGGCAATCGCTTTCTCTACACTTTCACAGCCCAAATTCATTGCTTGAATACATTGTTCTTCAGTCATGGCTGTTTGTTTTGCGAAATTTGCTGTTCCCTGAGCAATACAATGACGCTCAATGCCCGCATATTCATAAACATCACCAACTGAACCACAATCAATCACTTGTAAAGTTGCAGCATATTCTTTTGCAATCACGCTAATACATGCGCCACCTGTAGCGAAATTTTGTAGCATTTGACGAGTAACTGCTTGTGGGTATGCCGAAATATTTTCTTCCATCACACCATGATCCCCTGCAAAAATGGTAATCCAAGGGCGATCCACATTCGGTTGAGGATTGTTTTGTAAAGCTGCCAATTGAATGGCAATATCTTCTAATACAGAGAGTGAACCTGTTGGCTTGGTCAATTGTTGCTGACGCTCTTCTGCCTGTTTTTTTACATTAGCATTTGCAACCTTACAGGCATCTAACCACCACTTCATTATTTCTCTCCTTTTAAAATCATTGGAAAACCCGCCACACAGAACACAACTTTATCTGCAATTTGTCCTAATTGTTGATGTAAGCGACCCGATTCATCTACAAACTTTCGGGTAATTTCACCCATTGGAACGACACCTAAACCTGTTTCATTACTCACGAGAATAATGTCTGATTTTAACTGTGGTAAAAGTGCTAAAAACTGCTGACATTGATTTATTTGCAAATCAGAATCGGAATGCATCAGTAAATTACTCATCCACAATGTCAAACAGTCAATCAAGATCACTTGCCCTACTGCATCAATTTTTTGAACGCAATCAGCTAAATATAAAGGCTCTTCAACAACATTCCATTCACTTGGACGTTGTGACTGGTGATGTGCAATTCGCTGACGCATTTCATCGTCATCAGCCTGAGCAGTAGCAATATAAAACACTGGTTTTTCTGATTGAATTGCTGTTTGTTCAGCCAATTGGCTTTTTCCAGATCGAGCACCACCCAATATTAATTGCAACATGTGTTTTGCTCCTGAAATAATGCTGGCTTATCATTGTCTTGACTGAATTTGTATTGATACACAGGATACAACTCACCCTGCAAACTTTTAGCTTTATAAAGACCAAAAGTAAGATGATCCATTGAAATTTCAAACGTTTTTTGTCTAATTGCTGAAATTTCTTTAAAAATCTGTTCAGACTCAAATGTCGCTTGATATAAACCTAAGGTAATGTGAGGGCAATAATCGAGTGCTGCAATTTCTTGATGACAACTAGAGAATACCTTTCTTATTTTGCTTAGGCTATTTTCAGTATCCAATATCTCTACAAATAATGCACTATCAAAACTTTTGACTTGCCCTGTGCTGAGTTTAAATGTTTTAAAATTGATATTTTTTAATTGTGTGATTTGTTGTTCAAATTGAGCTTGAGAAAAATCATCGTCATATTGAATAAAATCTTGTTTTAAAAATCCGCAAATAAATACAGTAATGTGAAATTGCCGAAGATTCGGTTGTAGTAAGTAATTTGAAAAATCCTGCCGAAACTGATTTAAATAATCAATCAGTTCAGGTTGATGAATTTCAATATACCACAGTGCATAGTTCTCCCGCCCTTTGTGCCATTCAGGATAATCATGCATTTCAGTCGGAATGGTGAATTCTTGGGATTGCAAAAACACATTAAAAACACGGTGATATGATTGTTGCTATTAAACCATGTCCGCGCATTTTATGGGTACTTGATTGCATGAATGCTATTCAGTTGGAAATGAATAGGGTTCAGTTATGAGTATAATTTCTTGGTTGTTATAAAATAATCCGTGAATAATATATTCAACATGAACTTTTTCTATCTCAAAAAAAATCCCTCCTATCGAAATAGGAGGGATACCTTAAAAATCAATCTATTAATATCAATTAAACACTTAACATACTGTTCAATGTTTCACTTACATTCTTAGATTTCACTTGAGGTTTTAACGCTTCAAGTGCTGATTTAACTTCACTACGTTGTGGCTCAGCTAATGTGTACCAGCGAGTTAAAACTTGTAATAAACGAGAACCGACAATCGGGTTTTTCTCATCTAAATACTTCGCCAAATCTACAAAATGCTGGATACCAAAACTCCATGTATTGACAGGATTGGCATTTAAACCACCACTCACAGAACGGATACGGTTTGGTGTACCCAAATCATAATCTGGATGCGTAGTTAAATACTGAATTGTTTCAGCAGTTGCTTTCGGATGAGCTGCCTGAATCATAAACCACTGATCCATAGATAAATCTTCATCTTTAAAACGATTATAGAAATCTTGCAAAGCATCTTTAGCTTGTGGAGCATCATTCCAAACCAATACTTTGAGTGCACCTAAACGCTCAGACATATTGCCTGTATTTTTATACTGCTCGTATGCCAAATCAAATACATCAGCATTACCCTGACGTGCCATGAAACTCAACATGATGTTTTTCAGCGCACGTACACCCATCGCTTGAGAAAATTCATTTTGCGTATCAGGATCAAGCGATAAATAAGTTTCTTTGGCAAAGTCACCTAAGATTTTAGCCAATTGATTCAATAAAGCTTCACGTGCTTCATTCACCACAACAGGATTATAATCTGTATCGATACGGCTACCTAAATACCCTTCTGTCGGCACAT
>Ga0209023_10006902_pt1 | contig 11822 bp, 9 predicted proteins | sample LakOneMetagenome_FD_187468 | JGI IMG/M metagenome (GOLD analysis project Ga0209023, IMG submission 187468) | Freshwater and sediment microbial communities from Lake Erie, Canada (SPAdes) (version 2) | ecosystem: Environmental > Aquatic > Freshwater > Lentic | place: Lake Erie, Canada | collected...
TACGACCACGTCCTCAACCGTCCCGCCGACGACCGAGGTCGGCGGGACCCTGGCGCCGACCACCACCGAAGCGCCGCTGCCGGATGGGCCGATCAGCGTCCTGCTGCTGGGCGACTCGACCGCCGAGCGGCTGGCCGGTGGCCTCGACGCATGGAGCACGGAGCGTGCCGATCGCCGTGTGACGTCGCTCGCCGAGTCCGGCTGCGGGGTGATCCGCGGGACCGAACTGCTGGGCGACGACGGGGGCCGGTTCGTCAGCCGTTGCGCGCAGGTCTACGCGCAGGACCTGCCGGCGGCGCTGTCCATGGGCGTGCCCGACGTGGTCGTGATCCTGGTCAGCATCCCGGACGTGACGCAGCGGCAGTGGCACGGCGACGAGGGCATGCTCTCGCCGACGGACCCGCGCTATCGCGAACGCCAGTTGGCCGACTATCGGATGACCGCGCAGATGCTGGTCGACGCGGGTGTGCGGCACATCGCGTGGGTCATGCCCGCGACACCCGCGGACTGGTGGGTCGGCTGGTTGGCGGCGCAGTACGAACGGGCCGACTGGGATGCGCTGCGGGGCGTGATCGACGACATCGCGGCGCTGTTCCCCGATGTCGTCCAGTCGGTGCGACTCGACGACTGGTTCGCGACGACGGGCGCCGGCGGCGACCAGGCCGTCCGCGACGATGGGTTGCACTTCACCCCGCTCGGTGCGCAGCGGATCATGGACGAGTTCCTCGGTCCGGTGCTGCTGCGGATGGTGGCCGTGTAGCAGGATCTGCGCCATGGCAGATCTGTTCTCACTCGACGGCAAGACCGCACTCGTCACCGGCGGCAGCCGCGGCATCGGCGCGATGATCGCCCGCGGCCTACTCGACGCCGGCGCCAGCGTTGTCATCAGTTCGCGCAAGCAGCACGAACTGGACGAAGCCCGCATCGCGCTCTCGAAGTTCGGCAACGTGCATGCGATCCGCGCGGATGTCAGCACGTTGGAGGGTGTCGAGAAGCTGGCCGAGGAAGTGGCTGCCCACTTCCCGACGCTGAACATCCTGGTCAACAACGCGGGCGCCACGTGGGGCATGCCGCTGGACGACTTCAGCGAACACGCGTGGGACAAGGTGATGGACACGAACGTGAAAGGCGTGTTCTTCCTGACCCAGCGTCTGTTGCCGAACCTACGGGCGGGCGCGACGCCGGACGACCCGGCCCGCGTGATCAACATCGGTTCGATCGACGGCCTGCACGTCAACCCGATGGACACGTACAGCTACGCGGCCAGCAAGGCCGGAGTGCACCACCTCACCCGTGCGCTGGCGAAGAAGCTCGGCCCGCAGCACATCACGGTCAACGCCGTCGCCCCCGGCCCGTTCGAGAGCAAGATGATGGCTGCCACGCTGCAGGCGTTCGGCGAGTCGATCGCCAAGTCGTCGTCGCTCGGCCGCATCGGCCGCCCCGACGACATGGCGGGCGTGACCGTGTTCCTGTCCAGCCGTGCGGGCTCGTACGTGACCGGTGCAGTCATCCCCGTCGACGGCGGCATCGCCACCACCGCCTGAGCAGGGCAGTGGTGCGGCGATGAGCCGCGCCGGTTGGCGTGTCGCGGCGCGCCGATAGAGTTGAACGACCACGTTTTCCGGGTCCGTCGGGCGTGGCCACCCCACACACATGTCGCAACACCACCCCGATCTTGCCGCTGAACAGGCGTTCATCGACCACGCCTACGACTGCCTCGAGCAGAGCAAAACCGACGCGTGGAAGATGCGCGGGCTGCACGAGGGCACGCTGGGTGGCACGTTCCAGGCGCGCTACGAGCGCGACGTGTTCGACGAGGCCGTCTTCAACCGGCTGACCCAGCTGGACCTCGGTGACGCAGCCCTGGTGTTCGGCCGTATCGATCGTGCCGTCGACGACGATCCGTCTGCGTCGGAGAGCTTCCACATCGGCCGTCTCGCCGTCGCCGACCAGAACAGCGACCCGGTCGTGGTCGACTGGCGCGCCCCCGTGGCCGAGCCGTTCTACCGCGCCACCGGCCGCGACCCGCTGGGCCTGGTGCGCCGTCGTCACTTCCACGTGCACGGCCGTCAGCTGCTGGGCCTCGAGGACGAACTGTTCGGCGAGGGCCATCTGGGCATCGGCGCCGAGGACGAAGCCCCCGCCACCGACCGGCCCGATGGCATCCGCGGCTACAGCACGCTGCTGGCCGCTCTGGAGCGTGGCCGCACCGGCCAGCTGGGCGACATCGTCGCCACCATCCAGGGCGAGCAGGACGAGATCATCCGCAGCCCGCAGGCCGGGGTGCTGGTCGTGCAGGGCGGCCCCGGTACCGGGAAGACGGTCGTGGCGCTGCACCGCGCCGCCTACCTGCTGTACACCTACCGCTTCCCGCTGGAGGACCAGGGCGTCCTGGTCATCGGCCCCAACCGGGTGTTCCTGCGCTACATCGAGCGCGTGCTGCCGTCGTTGGGTGAGGCCGGCATCGAGCAGGTCGTGCTGGCCGACCTGGTGCACGACGTGCAGTGGGCCCGCTACGCGATCGACGCGCCGGACAACCAGTTGGCCGCCCGCGTCAAGGGCGACCTGCGGATGAGCCTGGTCATCGACAAGGCGGTCACCGACCGCGAGCGTCCGTTGCGCGAGGACCTCGTCGTCCCCTTCCGCACCGGCTACGTCCGGCTGCGCGCGGAGGAATCGCACCGCATCGTGCGCGCCGCGCAGCGCCGCTTCCGCAAGCACAACGCCGCCCGCCGCTGGGTGGAGGGCGAGGTGTGGGCCGCGATGGCCGCCGGCTGGCACGACGAAGCCGTGACGGTCGCGCACGTGAAGGAAGCCGTGCGCACCCTGCCCGATGTGCGCGCCGCGCTGGAGCGCATGTGGCCGGTGCTGACGCCCGCACAGCTGCTGCACGACCTGTACGGCAGCAGGGCGCTGCTGAAGCTGGCCGCGGCGAAGCACCTCAGCGAGGCCGAGTACCTGTCGCTGTACCGCGAACGCAAGGCCGACGTGGCCGATCTCCGCTGGACCGAACACGATGTCGCGATCCTCGACGAGGCCCGCAGCTACCTGGGTGCTCGCCCGCAGAAGGGCACGCTGAAGCCCGACGAGGCCGACGAGATCCGCACCTACGGCCACATCGTGGTCGACGAGGTGCAGGACCTCACCCCGATGCAGCTGCGCATGGTGTCGCGGCGCTCGCTGAACGGCAGCATGACCGTGGTCGGCGACATCGCCCAGGCCACCGGTGCCTTGGCCCCCAACGACTGGGAGGACATCCTCCGTCACCTGCCGCTCACGCGTGGCTCGCGGGTCATCGGTCTCAGCGTCGGCTATCGCATTCCCGCGCAGATCATGGAGCTGGCCAACAAGGTGATGATGGCGGCGACCCCGTCGCTGCGTGCCCCCACCAGCGTCCGTGTCGGTGACGAGCACCCCGAGTTGATCCATGTCGCCGGCAGCGAACTCTTGACCGCAGTGGTCGCTGCGACGAAGGACCTCGACGCCGACGTGGTCGACGGCAACATCGCCGTGGTCGTGCCCGACGCGATGTTCGAGGCCGTGTCCAGCGCGTTGGAGGCCGCCGGTATCGAACACGGCAAGGCCACCCGCAGCGGGCTGGAGATGGGCATCACCGTCGTGCCGGTCAGCGTGGTCAAGGGCCTGGAGCTGGATGGCGTGGTCGTGGTCGAGCCTGCGGACATCGTGGCCGGCGAGCAGCAGGGCCTGCGCGCCCTGTACGTCGCGCTCACGCGCAGCACGAAGCGGCTGACGATCGTCCACGCCAAGCCGCTGCCCCCCGCAATGGCGTGAACGACCGCCACGACCCGCTCCGGCCGGTCAGTGGGCGTCCCGTGGCCCGCCTCGCTCCGTCACGAACCCACACGTGCGGTTCGCGACCCGCCGCAGACGGCACCTTTCGCGCCCCATGGGGCGACTTCCGGCCACGTTCGACATCCCAGCTCACCCATGGGGAGCAAGGTGGGCCGTTCGGTGCGGACGGCGAGCCGTCGTTGCCGAGCCGTTCGAGCTAGCCGAGGACGGCGGCGACGAGTGAGGTGAGGTTCTTGTAGGCGCGGTCGGCGTCGGCAGGGCGCTTGCGGTCCGCTGCACTGCGGCAGCGACGCACGACGAACTCGAAGTCCTCCACCAGATCCGGTTGGGTTGCTTCGATCTCCGGTTGCACGGCCGCCCACAGCTGCTCGATGCGGGTGGCGGCCGCACCGGCGCCATCGGCGTTGGCCACGCGCGTCGACAGGCCCTGCACCTCGGTGAGCATCCGCGGCAGCAGTTCTGCGGCCGTGCCCGCCGGCAGGGTGGTGGTGGTGGCCGCAGCCGGCGGCTTCGTGTCGTCGGCAGCGTTGTACGTGGTCGGGCTACAGGCGCTCAGCGCCAGCAACGCGCCCACCCCGACGATCAACCGGCGCGGGCTCATGCCGTGACCAGAATGCGGTCGCTGGCGAACGACTGCACACCAACGGGCTGCCCGTCGATCTCGATCGTCACGCCATCTGCGTCGGCGCCGGTGAGCACGCCGCTGTGGCCGGGCAGGATGTGCGCGTCCTCCAGGAAGTCCAGCATGCCGGGGGCGAACTCCAGCTCTTCGGGGATGCGGGCGACCGTGAACGCACTGCCGACGGCCAGCTCGCTGAGCGGCCGCATGGTGGGCGCGTCGTACGACGAGCCGGGGATCGGGTTGCCGTGCGGGCAGGTGGTCGGGTTGCCGAGCACACGGTTCATCGCCACCTCGACGGCATCGCTGATGACGTGCTCCCACTTGCCGGCCTCGTGATGGGCCTCGGCCCAGGACAGCCCGAGCATGTCGGTGAGGAAGCGCTCGGCGAGCCGGTGGCGGCGGACCACTGATTGGGCCAGGCTCTCGCCGGCAGGCGTCAGGCGAATGGTCCGCTCGACGGTGATCAAGCCTTCCGCCTCCATGCGGCGGATCATCTCGCTGACCGCTGGGCGGCTGACCTGCAGTCGTTCGGCAATGCGCGCCTGGATGACGGCGACATCGTCCTCGTGCAGCTCGAAGATGCACTCGCAATACTCTTCGAAAGCAGGGTGGTGCTCTCCGACAGCGGGCATGCGGCACAGACTACCGGGGCCCGTCGGCGGGTGCCCCGCTCACGAGGTCACGCACCCCGCGATTCGTGGGCGACCAACTGTTCGCGGGCGCGTTGCAGGTGGCGGAAGAAGCTGGAACGGCTCATGTGCAGTTCCCGCTGTGCCGTGCCGTGGCCGCCGCCGGGGGTGAGGTAGGTGCGCTCGAGCGCTTCCCGGAGCAGACGGTCCGCAGGTGTGTCGGCGAACGAGCGCTCCACGGCCCCGCGCACCTCGGCGCGCGCGGTACGCACCCGCTCCTCGCCGTGCCCGCTGCCCAGTGGGCTGTTCGCCATCGTGGCGTCGTCGAGGTAGCCGCGCAGTCCGTCGACCAGGGCCGCGGCGCGGCCGCTCGTCGCTGTCTCGGGTGCCTGCTGCTCGGCGAGGATGATCGAGTACAGCCTCCCGACGAAACCGTCGGGGCCGAAGTCGCTGCAGATCGTCAGCAACGATCGCTCGCCGTCCGAGCGCCGCAGTTCTGGCACTTCGCCGTAGCCGAGCACCTCGGTGCCGTCGTCGGCGTACCGCTGGGTGTCGGTCCAGTAGACGTAGCGGGGGAGTCGTAGCCCACTGCGCGACACGACACCGGCGTTGCCCACCCGACCGACCTCGGCGTTGCTGGCGACGTCGTCAGGAGCCTCCAGACTGAGCAGGTCGTGGACGAAGGTGGACTCCGCCAGGCGGCCGTTGGCGCGGGCGTGGCGGATCGCCGGCCCGCTCACGATGTCGTCCTCCGCCCACTCCGGTACCCGCTCGCCGTTGAAGCTGATGGCCATTGCTGCGACCGATCCGTCGGCGCGGCGGATGATCATCGCCTGGTCCGGTCGCTCGTCGCACCACCGGCGGGTGCGTTGCCACCAGGCGGTGGCTCCGATGCCCAGCGTGGCAGCGACCGTGTCCAGGTCGCCCGGTCGTGGACGATCGAGGTAGTGCGTCGTGCTCGGGTCGAAGCCGACGCGCACGCTGGGTTCGTCGATCAGGTCACCCAGCTCGACGGCCATCCGCCGATCCTCGGTCAGCGCACGGGTGCGCAGGTGTTCGGCGACTCGCAGCACGATCGTGCGGTACCGGTCCGGGTCGGTGTTGCGCAGGCGGCTGCGCAGTGCGGCGCGGACCAGCCGGTGCAATGTGGTGCGCGCCCCCAACTGCTCTGCCACGGACAGCGCCCGCAGTTGGGCCAGGCCCGTGCGCGTGGCACGGCCCGGCAGCGCTGCCGCCAGCAGCCGCGCGTCGACTGCGGGTGCGATGCAGGCGACGTCCAGTACGTCGGGGTCGACACCGAGCAGTTCGTGGCCGGCGAGATGGCGCAGCAGCCGTTCGTCCAGCGAGTCGCCGGGAAGGCCGTCGGAGAACGACCCGCTGTCGCCATCGGCGGCCCACTCGGCGTCGCGCTCCATGCTGGCGGCGAGCGCCAGTGCGAGCGGGTAGCCGGCCGACCACGCAAGGATCGCATCGATGCGGGCCGCGTCCGTGATGCCGTATCGCGTGAGGAGTTCACGGCCTTCCGCCGGTTGCAGTGGCCGCAGGGCGATGGTCGCGACCAGCGGCGCCAGCTCGCCGTCGAACCACTCGCGGCCAAGCGGGCGACGCCCGGCGAGCACGATCACCGACGAAGCCGGCGGCACGCGATGGAGCAGGTTGCGCAGCTCCATCCGCAGCGGCGTCAGCTCGTCGACCTCGTCGATCAGGAGCAGTGTGTGGTCGGCGGCAGCGGGAGCGATCGCGGCGGCGAGCGCATCGGGGTCGGGTGCCAACAGCCGCCCATTGATCGCGACCACCGGCCGCCCGAGGGCCCCTGCGCGCCGGGCGATGGCTCGCAGCAGCGTGCTCTTGCCGACACCGCCCGGCCCATCGACGAAGAAGATCCGATGGTCCGAAGTGCCGGCGAACGCGGCCTCGACGCGGCGAAGGTGGGCTGCCCGACCGACGAAGCGTTCGGCATCGAGGCGCGCTGCGGCATCCACGAGCCGTTCCGTTTCGGTCACCTGGCGAAAGTAGCAGTGCGTTCGCGGGCGTGCTCGCTCAGAGCTTGCCGACGACCGTCTCCATGAGCGCCGTGATCACCGCGGCGTTCTTGGCCGCGTCCGGGCCGGTGGCGCCGATGGTGACGATCAGGCCCTTGACCGCAATCGCGCCCTGGCTCAGCGTGCTGCTGGTGCCAGTGACCGTGCCGGACACGAGGTAGCCGCTGTAGCCGCCGACGGTCAGCGGGGCGGCAGGCGTGCCAACCATGGCTTCCACACCGGACTGTGCGCCGGCGATGCCACCGGCACCTTCGAAGTCGGGTGCGATCTCGATGATCGGAGCCAGGCTCTGTGCGGTGCTGGCCGGGTACCGGCAGCCGCCGTTCGGGGTCGGCTCGCCGACGACCGTCTCGCCGACCAGCGCCGACACGGTCGCGTTGTCGAACAGCGCGCACACGTCGCTGGGCACGGTGGCCGTCTCGCCGCCGCTCTCACCGGCCGGCGCAGTGTCGCCTGCCGGGCTGGTCACGGCCGCACCGCCGGGTGCAACGGTCGACTTCGTCGCGTTCGAGCTGGAACAGCTCACCACGGTGAGCGCAGCCAGCGCGGAGATCATGAGCGTGGTGGTCGTGCGTGCCATCGGGGGCCTCCTTGTCGCTGACGCCCGTCGCGCCAGTCGCCCCAGTCAACTGAAGTTGGCTGCCGCACCGCTCGCGTTTCCGGTCCCGCACCGGTCCCAAACCGGCTGCCGGAGGCGAGCCAGCCGGCGGTCACAGCCGTCGCAGCCAGGCCTCGCCCTTGCGCAGGCGACGCTCCAACTCGGTGTTGGTGGCACTGCCGACCGAGCTGATGTTGGCCAGCCGGTTCAGCTCCATCTGGACGCGGGCGTGGCCCCAGCCGGTGAAGTCGACCAGGCGCTTGGCGAGGTCCATGTTCTTCTCGCGCAGCTCTTCCTTGCGTTCCGCGATGCTCTTCGAACCGGTCAACGGGAACCCCGCCTCGGTCGGCACCTCGGGCAGTTCGACCGCATCGTCGGCGATCACCGCATCGTCCGGCTCGGGGATGTCCGGCTCGTCGTCGAACAGGGTCAGGCCCTGCTCGGTGAACGCATGGACGGTCATGCCGGTGGCGGTGGACGACAGCACGCTGAACAGCGACAGCTGCTCCGGCAGCAGGTCCAGTTCCTTCATCGCCTCGCGTTCGAGCTGTTCCGGCGTGAACTCGTCGTCGTGCGCCGCCGGCGGCTTCAAGACATGGCGGCGGGCCTCGGCGATCTGGAACGCATGGGTGCGCAGGCGAGGGTCGTCGGGCAGGTAGACGTACGCCTTCTGGCTGGCCAACCCCTTGGTCCAGCGCACGAAACGGCCCACGGCCTGGCGGAAGAACAGTTCGGTCACGACCGTGCTGGCGTACACGCCGACCCGCAGGCGCGGGATGTCGACGCCCTCGCTGACCATGCGCACGGCCACCAGCCAGGGCCGGGTGCTCTTCGCGAACGCGGCGATCTTGTTGCTGGCGTCCGGGTCGTCGCTGACCACGACCTCGGCCTCGACCTGGAACCGGGTGCGGATCAGGCGCACGATGTCGCGCGCATGGTCCTGGTCCATGCAGATCGCGAGCGCACCGGCGTCCGGCTGGGTGCGGCGGATGTCCATCAGCCGGGCGTGGGCCTGGCTCATGACGACCGCCAGCCAGTCGCCCTCCAGGCTGAGGGCGGCGCGCAGCCGGTGCGAGGAGCCGGCGCGGTCGAGTTCGTCGTGGAAGTTGGCGCTGAGGATGGTGCCGTCGGGAGCGCTCCACTCCATCAGCCCGTCGAAGCGGGGGAAGTAGACGGGGCGCACGACGCCGCCGTCGCGCAGGGCGTCGGCGTAGCCGTAGGTGAAGTCGGGCTGGGCCTCGCCGCCGACGCCGGTCTCCTCGTAGCGGACGAACGGGATGCTGGCGGTGTCGCTGCGGAAGGGGGTACCGCTGAGGGAGAGGCGGCGGTTGGCCAGCTCGAACGCGGTGCGTACACCGTCGCCCCAGGCCCGTTCGTCGCCGGCGTGGTGCACCTCGTCGAGGATCACGAACGCGTCGTTGGCCAGCCCGCGCAGCTTCTTGGACGTGTCGGCGGTGGCCACCTGCTGGTAGGTGGTGACGATGCCGTGCACATCTTTCGCCATGCCGTCGGCCGGCGACCACTGGTGGTCCAGGTGCAGCCCCATGCGGTGCGCGGCCTGGACCCACTGCGTCTTGAGGTGCGTGGTAGGCGCGACGACCACGATCCGGCGACGCTCTTGCGCCAGTGCCCAGCGGGCACACGCCAGTGCGAACGTCGTCTTGCCGGCGCCGGGCGTGGCGACGGCCAGGTAGTCCGAACGCTCGCTGGCGGTGAACTTGTCGAACGCGGCGCGCTGCCACGGGCGAAGTTGCACACGGTCGGTCATGAGGGCATCACAGTCGTGAGGACGTCAGCGTCGCGACGGCAGCAGGATGGGGGAGGCGGCGATGGTCGACATGGCGGGCCACCAGTGTGGCGCCGCACAAGCGCACTTGGTGCGATTCCGCCCGACCCCGGACCGCCGGTGGCCCGGCAGGTGTCACACCGGTCAGCGGCCGGAGCCCTTCACCGATGCGGTCATCGTGCTGCCGTCGAACGGGCCGACGACGCACAGGATGTCGTGGTCCTTGTTGTTGTTCCAGCTGGTCAGCGTCGGCGTCAGCCAGGAGAACGACAGGGTGGAGTCGAACGGGCTGACCCCGACATAGCTTTCGAAGGCGCCGACACACACGCGCTGGGCGTAGGTGTCCAGCGCGGCCAGGCCGGGGAACACGTCGGGCTTGTCGTACGGGATCACGGCGTACAGCTCGTGAGTGTGTTCCTTCGTGCAGTCCACGGTGGGGATGCCGGTGACCTGGGGGCCGATGTCGGCGCCGGCAACCAGGCAGGTGCCGGGGCCCTTGTCCGCCAGGTCCAGGACAGGTGCCCCCTTGGTGTCGGAGCAGGCGCCCAGCGTGACGAACGCCGTCAGCACGAACGCCGTCATCCGCCGACGACGAGACGCGATTCGAGGGACTGAAGACCCTTGAAAATTAGTTTGTGACGGAGTGGTGGCTACTGGAATGGATGCAATGTAGCGCGGCTACTATCCGTGGCAGCCCGCTGACAGGCGGTCCTGCAGCCGATCCACGGGAGGGATGGTGCTCGAGTACATCGACGAGACGCTCGAACGCTTTTTCCGAGCCACGGTGCCGCTGTCGGCCGCCGACGTCGATGTCTCCTTCGAGGCCCCGGATCGCACGTGGAGTGCGAAGCTCAACCGCCCCACCGTCAACATGTTCCTGTGGGACATCAAGCGCTCCACGGACAGGGCTCGCACCGGTATCCAGGAGTACGAGCAGGACGGTGTGCGCATGCGCCGCCTGGCGCTGCCGCGAGTAGAGCTGCGCTACCTGGTGTCGGCCTGGACCAGCGAACACGCCGACGAGCGGGCGCTGGTCGGCTCCCTGCTGCAGACGGTCCTCGGGCACTCCAGCGTGCCCGCCGAGTTCGTCTCACCGCAGCTGGCGGATCTGTCGCCGCTGTCGATGACCCTGACCCGCAGCGGTGACACGTCGATGGACGTGTTCAAGACGCTGGAAGGGCAGCTCAAGCCGGCGCTGGACATCGTGATCGTCACCGACATCGACACCGGCCTCGGTCGCCCGACGGCCGGCCTGGTCGGCGACATCGGCATCAACATCGCCGACGTGCACGGCGCCGGCTCGGCTGCCCGATCCCGTCGGGTTGCCGGTGAGGTCCGCGTGGAGGGTGCCGCCGGGTGTCGGGTGCTGTCGCCGTACGGCACGGCCACTGTCGACACCTCCGGGCGTTTCCTCATCCGGGCCGCCCCCGGCGATCAACTGACGATCGAACTCGACCCGCCGCGGGTCGTCACCGTGCCGAACCAGGGTGGCGTGGTGGTCACCTGATGTATGCGGCGCTCGCCTCCGACTCGCTCCGCCTGACACCGGGTGTGCCGGCCACGCTCGACATCGAAGTCACCAACACCGCCGAGATCATCGACGGCCTCACCGCGACCGTCCTCGGCCTGGATTCGTCGTGGGTGCAGCTGATGCAGCCCGTCGTGACGCTGTTCCCGGAGAGCACGGGCACGCTCACGCTGCGCTTCGATGTGCCGCCCAGCTGCCCAGCGGGCGAGTCCGCGATCACGGTGCGGGTGTTCTCCACGGTGGACCCGGAGCGCTCCGTCGACCATGTCGCCTGGCTGGTCGTGGAGGCCGTCGAGGCCGGCGAGCTGGAGATGCGGCCCAGCCTGGTGGAGGCCGGCAAGCACGCCGGCTTCCAGGCGGTGCTGCACAACCTGGGCAACTCGATCATCGAGTTCTCGGTCACCGCGCTGGAGCCCACGCGTGCGCTGGAATGCAGGGTCACCCCTCCCACGGTGATCGTGGCGCCGGGCGAGATCGGTCAGGTCACGGTGCTCGCGCAGGGCAAGCGCCCGTGGTTCGGGTCCAGCGTCGAACGCGGCATCCAGATCGGCGCCACCTCGCAGACGCTGGAGCTGACCGCGTCGGCCCGCTTCGTGCAGAAGCCGCGCATCGCCCGCGGCATCATCACCGCCCTGATCCTGGCGATGATCATCGTGCTGTGGGCCGTGATCTTCCTGTTCGCGATCAAGTACCTGCGGGCCGGCACCACGCCCGCAAAGGCTGTTCCTGCCACCTGGGCGACAGGGGCTCGTGAGGTCGGGCTCGCCGACGTCGCGGCGACGATGTCCGGTTCCGTCACCGCCG
>Ga0209023_10006903_pt1 | contig 11822 bp, 15 predicted proteins | sample LakOneMetagenome_FD_187468 | JGI IMG/M metagenome (GOLD analysis project Ga0209023, IMG submission 187468) | Freshwater and sediment microbial communities from Lake Erie, Canada (SPAdes) (version 2) | ecosystem: Environmental > Aquatic > Freshwater > Lentic | place: Lake Erie, Canada...
GCACGCCCCCCTGCCGCGGGCGACCGACGGCATGACTTCCGATGCACTCGGCGGCCACGGGCTTGCGCCTAAGATGGGAGCATGCTCGCGCGCCTGGACCATACCCGCCTGTTGCGCTACGCCGGCCTGTTCACCTGGGCGGTGGTGGCCTTGCCGCTCGTCTCGCTGTGGCTGCGCCCGATCGAGCCGTCGCTGGACCTCGGTGAAGAATCGGCCTCGAGCCCGGTGCGGATCGGTGCGGTCGCGTGGTCCGCCTACCTCGGCTTCGGGCTGATCTACGCATGGCTGACCCGCGGGCTGGGCTCGCGTCGCGCCGGGCCGGTGAGTTCCCTGCTGCTGCTGCTCCTGACCGGCTGCGCCGTGGCGACCAGCTACTACACCGCCAGTGGCCTCGGCAGCATCCTGCTGATGGTGGTCGCCTGCGTGGTGCCATGGCTGCTGCCGCTGCCGCTCGGGATCGCGTGGCTGGTGGTGAGCCAGTTCCTGGTGGTGCCGGTGTACGTGCGCGGGCTGGGCTTCACCTGGACCGACGCGCTGATGCAGTCCGTTCTGTACGCAGGGTTCTGCGTCTTCGTGTTCGTCACCAGCCTCGTTGCGCGGCAGCAGTCGCAGGCGCGCGAGGACCAGCGCCGCCTGAATGCCGAACTGCGCGCCACGCGCGCGCTGCTGGCCGAGAGCGCGCGCGTGAACGAACGGACGCGCATCTCGCGCGAATTGCACGACCTGCTCGGGCACCACCTGACCGCTCTCAGCCTGAACCTCGAGGTCGCCGGCCACCTCGTCGAAGGCGCACCGCGCGAGCACATCAACCAGGCGCACACGCTGGCTCGCCTGCTGCTGAGCGACGTGCGCGAGGCCGTGAGCCGGCTGCGCGACGACGATGCGATCGACATGGCCGCGACCCTGCTGCCGCTGGCCGACAACGTGCCGGGATTGCGGATCGACATGCGCATGCCGGAGCCGTTCCTGCTCGACGATCCCGAACGCGCGCATGTCTTGCTGCGCTGCACCCAGGAGATCATCACGAACGCGGTTCGCCACGCCCACGCCACGATCCTGGGGCTCGATTACCAGGTCGAAGGCTGCGCCGTGCGCCTGCATGCGCGCGACGACGGCCGCGGGGCGCAGGGTGTGGCGGCCGGGAACGGCCTGCGCGGCATCCGCGAGCGACTCGACGGCTACGGTGGGCGGCTCCAGATCGATCCGGCCCCGGGGCGCGGCTTCGCGCTCGAACTGGTGCTGCCGCTCGCGGATCCCGGCACGCTGGCCGCGGTGCCGACGGCCCGCTCCATGGCCGCACCCGATCCGATCCTGCGCCCGGCGGCGACCGGATGAACCGGGCTCGCCGTCGCATGCGTGCTTCTCCCCATTCCCCGCTTCGGGAGGTTCCATGATCCGTGTCTTCCTGGTCGACGACCAGACCCTGGTCCGGCAAGGCATCCGGTCGCTGCTTGCGCTGGCCGAGGGCATCGAAGTGGTGGCCGAAGCCGGCGACGGACGCCAGGCGGTGGAACAGATCCCGCAGGTCCGGCCCGACGTGGTGCTGATGGACATGCGCATGCCGGCGATGTCGGGGCTCGAGGCGCTGCAGAACCTCGCGCGGATCCAGCAATTGCCGCCCACGATCATCCTGACCACCTTCGACGACGACCAGCTGGTCCTGGCCGGGATCAAGGCCGGCGCCAAGGGTTACCTGCTGAAGGACGTCTCCCTCGAGCAACTGGTCGGCGCGATCGAGACCGTGGCCCATGGCGGCTCGCTGGTGCAGCCGGCCGTGACCCAGCGCCTGCTCTCCGGGCTGGAACACATGCGCAACGACTTCGTGAGCCTCGACCGGCCCGATCCGCTGACCGAGCGCGAGACCGAGATCCTGCGACTGATGGCCGGGGGCTTCTCCAACAAGGAGATCGCCAACTCGCTGGGCGTGGCCGAGGGCACCATCAAGAACCACGTGTCCAACATCCTCAGCAAGCTCGGCGTCCGCGACCGGACCCGGGCCGTGCTCAAGGCCTTCGAATTGCAACTGGTCTGAGCCGCGCGGGCGTTCAGGCCGCGGGGCGGCGGGTTCGACTCCCGTCCGGCGGCCGGAATTGCTAGGATTGCCGGTCTGCGCCCCGGTACGGCCGTGGTCCCTGGAGAATCCTGAATGCTGACCCGTTTGATCGAGATCCTGATTTCGCTGGCGATCGTGGCCGTGCTGTTCGTGATCGTGAGCCTTGTGCTGCCGTCCCATCGCCACCTGAGCAAGGACGTGGAGACCAACCGCAAGCTGACCCTCGTGTACGACACGTTGAACAGCCTCAAGCGCTTCAAGGACTGGAATCCGCTGGTGCTGCGCGACCCGCGCATGACCCTGCAGTATTCCGGCCCCCAATCCGGCGTCGGTGCGCGGATGGACTACGACTCCAGCGTCCTGGGCAAGGGCAGCTGGCAGATCTCCGAGAGCCAGCCCGGCCAGGGCGTGGCCTATGCGCTGACCAACCGCGAGCGCGGCGACAACAAGAAGATGACCTTCCGGTTCGCGTCGACCGGGCGGGGCGGGCGCAATGTCAAGATCACCCAGTCCTACGACGTGGACTACGGTTGGGACCTGCTCGGCCGCTACGCGGGCCTGTACGTCGGCCGCCACGTGGGCGACGACATGAAGCTCGGCCTCGACCGCCTCAGCAACATGCTGGCCTCGGTTCCGAACGTCGACTACAACGAGCAGGGCAACAACATCTCGAACCTCCGCGTCGCGGACGTGCCCGCGACCAACCTGCTCGTCGTCAGCGCCGGCTCGATCGATCGCGACGACGAAAAGCTCCAGGGTTCGATGCGCGCGAACATGGAATGGATCAGCCGCAACCTCGCGGCGAACGGCCTGACCGCCGCCGGCCCGATGCGCATCTTCACCAGCGAAATGGGTCGCGAGACGTACACCTTCGACGTGGCCGTTCCGGTGACCAAGGCCGGCACCACCGGCGCGCTGACGGGACTCAAGCTCACCGGCCCGGTCAAGTACGTGCAGATGCCGGCCGGCCGGGCGGTGGTCGCCGACTACACGGGCTATTGGGCGGGGCTGGAGACGGCGCACAATGCCCTCCGCGCATGGGCGATGACCCAGGGCTACGAGCCGACCGACCGACCGTTCGACATCTACAAGAACGGGATCGACAACGCCTTCACCGACAAGGGCGAATACGAGGCCTATTGGGGCCTGAAGTAAGCGGCGCCGTGCGCCACGGCCACGGCTTTGCACCTGCCCCGGACGCCGCGCATGTCGCGGCGTCCGCTTTTGCGCGATGGCGAACGGATTGATGCGCGCCTTCGCCGCCACGGGCGCATGGCTGTGCGCAAGTGCGGTCGCGCTCGCGGCCTATGCGTCGCATGCGTCCGACGGCCTGCCGCAGGCGCACTTGCAGACCGCGGCCTTGTTCGCGTTCGGGCACGGGCTGGCACTGGTGGTGCTCGCGCCGCGCGCAGCGTCGCGCTCGCTGCGCATGGGCCTCGCCGCGTTGCTGGCCGGCGTGCTGCTGTTCGCTGGCAGCCTCGTGGCCGAAGCGATGTTCGGGCTGCGTCCGCGCCTGGCGCCGCCCGGCGGCATGCTGATGATCGCCGCGTGGCTCTGGCTCGGCGCGACCATCGCGAAAAAGGATCGATGACGATGCCCCGGCATGCGCGCGGATTCGATACCGAAGCGGCGGCCAAGCATCTCGCGCGCGACCGCCGTTTCGGCCCGTGGCTGAAGAAGCTTCCGCGCATCGAAGCAGACCCGCGCTGGAAGAAGCCGTTCGACCCGGTCGATGCGCTGGCCCGCGCGATCCTGTACCAGCAACTCAGCGGCAAGGCCGCGGCCACGATCGTGTCCCGGGTGGAAGCCGCCATCGCCAGCGACCGGTTCCACTGCGACACGCTCGCGCGCTGCGACGACGCGACCATCCGCGCCTGCGGCGTCTCCGGCAACAAGCTGCTCGCGCTGCGCGACCTGGCGGCGCGCGAGCAGCGCGGTGAAATCCCGACGTTGCGACAGATGTCGACGCTCGACAACGACGCGATCGTCGCCGCGCTGGTGCCGATCCGCGGGATCGGCCGCTGGACGGTGGAGATGATGCTGATGTTCCGGCTCGGCCGGCCAGACGTGCTGCCGGTCGACGACCTCGGTGTCCGCAAGGGCGCCCAGGTGCTCGACAAGCTGGAGGAGATGCCGACGCCGAAGGAATTGCTGGCGCGCGGCGAGCGCTGGGCGCCGTTCCGCAGCTACGCCAGCTTCTACCTGTGGCGTATCGCCGATGCCGGGGCGCAGGCCAAGGCGCCTACGAAGCGTTCGCAGGATTAGCCGGCTTTCCCCCCGCGCACCCGCGACCAGCCGACGGCAGGCACAAGAACATCGAGGCCATGCTCGCCGACTTCAGGGCGATTCCTTTCGATCAGGCTGATTGAAGTTGAAGCGCCAATGCCACGGCTCGTACACGATGCCGTGCGGATTGTTTCGCGGGTAACTCATCGCGAACCCGTATCCGCCGGCATTCGCTTGCAGCCACGCGAACGCGGGCGTGCGTTCGAACGATTCCTCGGCCGGCGGTTCGTCGGGCGTGCCGATGTCGAGCGCGGTACCGGTGTGGTGTTCGCTGAAGCCCGGTGCCGCGTTGACCGCGAGGATGCCGTCGACGGTCTGTCCGCGCGCGAGCTTGCGTTCGAAGATGCCGAGCTGGTAGTCGTGGCTGCGGTAACCGGAAATCGCCTCGACGACGATGCCGTCGCGTCCTGCCGCTTCGCGCATCCGCGCCCAGGCACGCGACGCGGGCGCAAGCAGCCACAGCGGACGACGCCAGCGGTCGAAGCCGGCGAAGTCCAGCCGCTCCGGTTCGGGGACGAGTTCGAGTTGCGTGCGCGCGGCGTAGGCCTCGGCGTCCAGCCCGAGTGTTTCGAGTCGTTCTTGCAGGCGCGACAGCGGCAAGGTCGCGACTTCGCGCGCGATCCCGCTTCGACATGGCGCCGCGCGCGAATGCATCGCGTCGAGCGCGTCGAGCGCCGCATCCAGCCCCGGCTCGCGCCCGAGGCGCGGAAGCAGCGGCATGAGCCCGGCGCGCGAATCCGCGGCGAGGAAGCGGCCGTCGCGCTTGCGCCGAAGCACGGTATCCGCGCCCGACAGGGCCCGGGCATCGTGGTTGCTGCGCGCGCGCAACAGCCATGCGGGCCAGAGCTCGATCCGGGGCGTGTTGACCAGCGATTGACCGGGCGGGCTGCGCATTCGCGCAGCTTAGCGCGCAGGGGTGGCCAGTTCGCGCAGGCGGTCCAGCAGGCGCTGTGGATCGCGCGGTTGCAGCAGCAGGCCGAAGCCGCGCGATGTCGGCAACCAGAGCACGCGTTCGCCATCGGCGGTGGCCACGAAGGCCTTCTGCCAGTTGCGCAGGCGGAACCAGCCGCTGCGGAAGCCGGGCAGGGCGTAGCCGTTGCTCTTCAGCAAGGGCCTGAGGTCCGGGTGTTCATCGAGCCGGACGATGCGCGCCGCATCCACGCGCAGGTCGGGCAGCGCGATCCGCTGGCGGTAGAAGGTGGTCGCGATGTCGATGCCGGCATCGTCGAGTCGCAAGCGATGCCGTCCAAGCATCCGCCAGAGGAAGGCGCTGATCGCCGACATCACTGCGACCACCACCAGGAGCGCGACCCAGGCCTTTTCCCCGGGAATCCGGCCCACGGCAACGCCGGTCATCGTCGCCAGGACCGGCAGGCCGACCGTGAGCGCGAACAGCCATGCGCGGCTGCGGCCGGAGGCCAGCACGAGCTGCAGCGCGGCATCGCCGCGCATGCCCGCGTTCGAATCAACGCGCACGCCAGCCCCATGCCGCAAGACCGCCGGCGAGGATGCAGGCCGCCCAGGACGCGGCCGTCGGCAGGGGCCAGCCGTCGATGAGGACCGGGAAGCCGCTCGCCGCGCGCCAGCCCTGGAGCAGGGCGGCCGCGGCGAACACCGATGCGGAGATGCGCGTGTAGGTGCGCGTGGACGCCTTCATTGCGCCGCCTCCTCGTTGCCTGCTCAGTGCGCCTTGATCCAGGCCGCGGTGTCGTCGATCAGCTGCGCATCGACATGCCCGGGTTTGGCGTATTCGGCGAGGCCGCCTTCGCCTTCGCCGGCGATTCCGAGGTGGTTGAGCTTGTCGTAGAGCTTGAACGCCACCTTGGGGTCGTCGTGGAACGCGGCCTTCCAGTTTTGCCAATCCGCATCCACCACCTGGATGTCGCGGGCGCCCTGCAGCACCAGCATCGGCAGCGCGACCTGCCGCGCTTCCGCCACCGGATCGACGTGGTCGACGCTGCGCCAGTAGCCAGCGGGCTGGCCGAGCACGGTCTTCGCGTTGTCGGCGGTCGATGGATCCCGCGTGGCGCGCACCTGCGCCTGCAGGGCCTCGATCGCGGAACGTTCCGCGTCGCTGGTCTTGCCGTCGTCGAGCACGGCGAGGCGGCGATTCTGTTCGACGAGGATGTCGAGCAGCGAACGCGACGGCGCGGCGAAAAGCACCAGGCCGGCGACGTGGCTGGAAACTGCGGCGATCCGCGGCGCCATCATCCCGCCCTGGCTGTGGCCGAGCACGAACACGCGGTTCGGATCGATCCCCGGCGTTCGGCGCAATGCATCCACCGCCAGCACCGCATCGTTGGTGGTTTCGTCGTCGATGGTGAAGCCGCTGGTGAAATCCTCCGGCCGCGCATGGCTGCGCTTTTCGTAGCGCAGCACCGCGACGCCCTGCGCGGCGAGCCCGCGCGCGATGTCGAGGAAGGGCTTGTTCGCGCCGATGCTCTCGTCGCGGTCCTGCGGGCCCGAGCCGTGCACCAGCACGACGGCCGGGAAGGGGCCTGCGCCGTTGGGCATCGCCAACGTGCCGGGCAGGGCGTGTTCGCCTTCGCCCACGCTGAAATCGGCCTCGTGGAAGTCGGCATCCGCGGCCACCGCCGCCGCGGGCGGGGGCGGCGCGGGCTGGATCAGGAAGCCGACCACGCGCCCGTCGTCGGCGACCGCGACCTTCGCCACCAGTTCGGCCACGGCGTGGTGCAGCGGGATCGTCGCCACCTGCGCATCCGTCGCCGGTTCGACGGAGGCCTGGCCGCGCCCCGTCGCCGCGCCCGCCTGCGCGGGCAGCGATTCCCAGACCGCCTTGAGCTTGTCCACGGGCACCGCTTGCGCCATGCGCTCGTCGAACATGGCTTCGGCCTGCGCGTATTCGCCGGCGTCGAGATGGTCGAGCAGCGCCGTCGCGACCGCGGCGGGGTTCGCGGGATCGGCGAGGGCGGGCGCCGCGGCGAACGCGAACAGGAAGGGCAGCACGATGCGTTTCATTCCGGGCATGTCAGGATTCCTCGGGATTGTCGGTATCGCCGGACGCCTTCAGGCGTCCGGCCTTGCGCAGCGCGTCCCGCAGCGCGTATTCGATCTGCGCGTTGAGGCTGCGCAGTTCGTCGTCTGCCCAGCGCTGCGCCGCCGCGAGGACCTCGGCGTTGATGCGCAGCGGGTAGGCTTTCCTTTCGGCCACGATCCGGTCCGTTCAGTACAACGTGCCGGCGTTGACGATGGGTTGGGTGGCGCGCTCGCCGCAGAGCACGACCAGCAGGTTGCTGACCATCTGCGCCTTGCGTTCCTCGTCCAGGTGGACCACGCCGTTCTTCTGCAGCTCGGCCAGCGCCATCTCGACCATGCCGACCGCGCCGGCGACGATCCGCGTGCGCGCGGCGATGATCGCGTTCGCCTGCTGGCGCTGCAGCATCGCCTGCGCGATCTCGGGCGCGTAGGCGAGGTGGCTGATCCGCGCGTCCAGGACCTGCACGCCGGCATCGGCGAGCCGTTCGGCGAGTTCGTCCTTGAGGTGCTGCGAGATTTCGGTGGCATGGCTGCGCAGCGCGACCTGGCCTTCCTCGTGCTGGTCGTAGGGATAGCTGGTCGCCATCGTGCGCAGCGCGGATTCGGACTGGATGTGGACGAAACTCTCGTAGTCGTCGACGTTGTAGACCGCCTCGGCCGAATCGATGACCTGCCAGACGATGACCGCGGCGATTTCGATCGGCGAGCCGTCCAGTTCGTTGACCTTGAGCTTGCCGCTCTCGAAATTGCGCACCCGCTGGCTGACCTTGCGCTTCGCGTAGAAGGGGCTGTTCCAGCGCAGGCCGTTCTCCCGCACCGTACCCACGTACTTGCCGAACAGGCTCAGGACCGCCGACTGGTTGGGCTGCACCGAATACAGGCCGAGCAGGCAGAAGCCGGCGACCAGCACCAGGCCGATGCCGACGGCGATTCCGCCGAGTCGGGCGGCCTGGGCGTTGCCCGCGAACAGGAAGGCGCCCACCAGCACAAGGACCAGCAGCGCCAGCAGCATCGGGATGCCGGGGAGGGAGCGGATCGGATTCTCTTTCATTGCGGGTCTCTCGCCGCCCGGGATGGGCGCGGGAGAATGATATCGAAGTGATATCAAAACACAAGCGAGTTCATCAGCCGCCCGTCGGATCGAGCCAGAAGATCGGCGCCGGCCGGAATTCACCGCTCGCATAGAGCCCGGCCCCGCTGGTCGACCAGGCTAGGGCCTCGGCCTGAGGCAGCAAGGCCGGGAGTGGCTTGATCGTGGGCGCACGCGCCACCGCCTGCACCCAGGTTTCGTCCTTGCGCCGGGGATAGAGCAGCAGGTCCTGATAGGTGAGGACCGCCAAGGTCCGGCCATCGGGCGACAGGTCGGCGGCGGTGACCTGTCCGACGAGCCGCGCGGTCCGCGGCCGATCCCGGAGCGAACGCGCATCGGCCTGCGGCACGCCGGCGAGGGTGCCGAGCCGGCGCGCGACGACGGTTGCGCCGCGGTCCGGACGCAGGGGCACCTCGAACAACTCCGGCGGATGCCGCTTCTTCGAGATCAGCAGCACCTTCCCGGCCGCCGCATCGACGAAGGCCGCCTCGCAATCGCGCGGACCGTCCGGCCAGCGGAACGACACCGACCATGCCGGTCGCAGCACCGTGTCCTCCAGCGAACGCGGTTCCTCGACCACGTGCAGTTGCAGGGTGCGGCGCAGGCCGCCGTTGTCGCCGGTATCGGCGACCAGGATGTAAGGCTTGCCGTCCAGTTCGAATGCGGCGAGGTCCTCCCAGTCGGTGTTCGCCACGCCTTCGACCCGGTCGCTCGCGAGCAGGCCGCCGCGCGGGCCCAGCGCGTACAGCACCGGCGTGTTGCCGCCATCGTTCTCCACCCACAGCACGTCCGCGAAGCGTCGCGACGCGGCCATCCCGCTGACTTCGCCGAGCGCGGCGTCGGTCATGAGCCCGGACATGCGCGCGAACGGCTCGCGCTCATCGCCGCAGCCCGGGAGCAGCGCGACCGCAAGCAAGCAAGCGGACCATCGGGGGAAGGGCACTCGACGCATGCGCGAAGCATCGCAGATACCCGTTGCAGGATGCACCATTGGGCCCGCGGTTACACTGGCGACGTCGAACTCCGCGCCCCGAGGCGCGAACCAAGCGGGTTCCCGCGATTTCCGCCGATGTACAGGACGATGCGATGAACGACAGCACCGGCTATGCCGTTTTCTTCTTCCCGAATGCGCTCGAAGCGCTGGGCGAGGCGATCAAGCCCTACCTGCAGGAGGGCCCGCTGGGGCCGCACATCCCCTGTCGAGAAGTCGACACCAGCGGGGCCTTCGTCGAAATGACCGTCGAGGGCCAGACCGCGCAGGGCGGGAAGGTTTCGCTCGACCTGATGGTGCCGAGCAGCATGGTGCGGATGATCGTGTCCGCGCACAGCGACAACGAATTCGGTTTCCACGTGCGCGGCAAGCCTTCCGTGCTGGAGCCGGGGATGACGACGGACGAGGCTGCGCCGGAACCTGCGCCGCCGGCGGCGGCGTCGGACGGCGCAGCGAAAACCTAGGAAAAATCCAGGCGTTTCCACTGCCGCCCGTCGAAGCCCTCCAGCGGCGCGAACCGGCGCTTGTAGTCCATCTTGTCGTGTCCAGCGATCCAGTAGCCCAGGTAGAGATGGCTGCGGCCGTCGCGCGCGGCCCATTCGAGTTGCTTGAGGATGGCGAGGGTGCCGAGCCCGCGCATGGTTTCACCGGGATCGTAGAACGTGTAGACCGCGGACAGCGCATCGGGCACCAGATCGGTCACCGCGACCGCAAGCAGTCGATGGTCGCGTTCGTGGCGCAATTCGAGGAAGCGTCCATCCGACCAGTTGCCGACCAGGAACTGGTCGAACTCGGCGGCCCCGTGGTCGTCCATGCCGCCGCCGGCATGGCGCGCATGCAGGTAGCGCCGGTACAGCGCGAGGTGCTCGTCGCGCCGTTGCGCGGGCAGTACGCGCGCGACCACGTCGGCGTTGCGCGCAAGGCAGCGGCGCTGGCTGCGGTCCGGATGGAAGTCCGCGACGGGGATGCGCACCGCGACGCAGGCGCGGCAGCCATGGCAATGCGGGCGATAGACGATGCCGCCGGAACGGCGGAAGCCCCAGCCGAGCGCCACCGGGTAGGCCTGCGGCAGGCGCGGGTCGCGCGGGTCGATCACCAGGTCGCGGGCGATGCGCTCGGGGAAGTACCCGCAGACATGGTCGCCGGTATGGAACACGCGCAGCTGGTCGGTTTCGCGCATGAACGGAGTCTAGCGCCGTGCGGTCGCGCCGCGCGCGACGGTCAACCGCTGCGTCACGTGCGCGTTGACCGTGGCAGGCGACACTTTCCCGCTCGCCATGAGGAGCGTCATGAACAACAGCAATCTTCGTCCGCGCGCGCTGCTCGCGCTCGCACTGTCCGCTGCGCTCGTGTCCGGCATCGCAATCGCCCAGCAAGCCGCCCCGGCTGCGCAGTCGGACGCCCCGCGCCAGCGGATCGATGCCAACGGCGATGGCGTGATCGACAGGAGCGAGGCGGCCAAGGCCCCGCGCCTGGCACAGCAGTTCGACCAGCTGGACAAGAACCATGACGGCCGCCTGTCTTCGGACGAACGCCCGCAGATGGGTCACCGGGATCGCGGCGGTGATGGCGAAGGCGACGGCATGCACGATCGCATGCAGCAGCTCGACACCGACCACGACGGCCGCATCAGCGGCAAGGAAGCCGCCGCGAAGCCGGAACTGGCGCAGCGTTTCGCGCGGCTCGACGCGAACCACGACGGCTTCCTCGACCGCAGCGATTTCCAGGCGCACAGGCAGCAGGCGCGCGACGAATGCTTCGCCAAGGCCGATGCCGACAAGAACGGCCAGATCAGCCGCGCCGAATTCGACGCGACGCAGAAGGAATGCCACTCGCGCGGCGGCATGCGTGGCCGCCGTGGCGGCGAGGACGCGCCTGCGCCACCGCCGGCAGGATGATCAGCGCTTGACCGACGCCTCGGCGGCGAAGCTCCACTGGCCGCCGTCGAGTCGCAATGCGTAGGCCCGGTCCTGCGGTTGTAGCGGGCGTTCCGTGCGCCGCAGGACCACGCGCCCGCCGTCGGGCGTGCGCACGTAATCGCGCAACGCGAGCAGGATCGCCGGTTGTTTCGTCGACCTGACGCTGATGCCGCCGACGTCCTGCACGCAGGCCGAGAGGGGGGCCACGCGCGCATCCGCCTTCGCCAGTCGCTCGAGCATGTCCCTGGGCGCGTCCTGCGCGGCGAGGCCGATGCAGGCGGTGCGGTCGCCGAGGTCGGCGAGTTCGCCTAGCAGCAGCAACTCAGCGACCCGGTCGGGCAGGGCGGCGGGCAGCGGCGAGTCCACGGTGGAAGTCGCAGCCGCGGTTTCCGGCCTGGACGCGTGCCGCACCGCGAAACCGCCGACCGCAACCGCGATCGCGATGGCCGCGAGCAGGACCAGTTTCAGCCGCCCGCGCCGGCGCGT
>Ga0209023_10006904_pt1 | contig 11822 bp, 6 predicted proteins | sample LakOneMetagenome_FD_187468 | JGI IMG/M metagenome (GOLD analysis project Ga0209023, IMG submission 187468) | Freshwater and sediment microbial communities from Lake Erie, Canada (SPAdes) (version 2) | ecosystem: Environmental > Aquatic > Freshwater > Lentic | place: Lake Erie, Canada | collected...
GTTGTACATCTGGTTGACGATGATGTTCTTGATGTCCTTGTTGAAGACAGCGCCCGTCAGCGAGCCGGCCTTGGCGAAGTACCACTCGGCGGTCAGGTCGACCGAGGTGGCGGTGGCAGGGCGCAGGTTCGGGTTGCCCTGGGCGCCGCCGGTCAGGCCGACGCCGCTGACCGTGACCGTGGTCGGCAGCCCGGTGGTGCCGCCGCCGGTCGTGGTGGTGCGCACCGATTCCTGGAGCGAGGTATAGGCCGCGGTCTGGCTGAAGTCGGGGCGCGACATGGACTTGGCGACGGCGAAGCGGAACTGCAACTGCTCGCTGGCCTTGTAGCGCAGGTTCAGGCTCGGCAGGAAGTTGTGATACTCGTTCTCGTAGTCCTCGCGGCGCGCGAATTCGGCGATGTTCGGGATCAGGTTGGCGCCGACCACATTGGCGCCGGCCGGGATCGTCGGCAGGTTCGGCTTGAACACGGTGTAGCCATAGGCGTTGGCCTTGGTCTTCACGTAGCGCACGCCGATGTTGCCGTCGACCGGATAGCCCCAGTCGTCGAAGGAGAAGCGCGCCTGGGTGTAGAGGGCGCGGGTTTTTTCGCTCTGCTTGTTGACGGCGGCCGGGTCGTTGGCGAAGCCGGCCGGCTTCCAGGCGTCGCAGGTGCCCCAGCCCTGGGCGGCAGCCTGTTCCTGGCACAGGACGTCGTGATAGCTGTGCAGCTTGGCATAGCTGTCCGGGTAGCCGCGTGCGACCGCGTCGTCCGGGAACACCACGGCCGGAATCGTGACGCCGCCGCCGAAGAAGTTCGGGAACTGGCTCAGCGTCGCGCCGCCGGAGAAGCGCGGATCGTTCAGGTAGGCCACGTGCGGGATCTGCCAGCCTTCCATCCAGGGCTGGGTCACGCCCTGCCAGTTGTAGCTCGGGTTGGTATTCTGGTTGAGCGTATCGCGGTTCTGCAGGCGCACGCCGAAACGGATGTCGCGCAGCACCGGGTGATCGAAGTCATACTTGACGTCGGTCTTCCATGCCTTGCTGTCGGCGGTCGACTTGTCCATGTGCTCCATGGTATAGGCCCAGTAGTAATTCGCCGGATTGGCGAAGTAGGCCAGTTCGGAGGGGCTGAAGCTGAACGACGGCTGGTCGCCGCGGAAATCGACGGTCTGGGTCGGCACGCGCAGGCCGGTCGCCACGTCCGAGTCGAAGCCCTTGGTGCGGGCCTTGATGCGCTGGAAGTCGCTGACGATGGTCCACGACGGGGAGGCACGCCATTCGACGTTCAGGGCGATGTCCTGGGTGGCCGACTTGCGCTCGGAAACGCGGCGGTCGGTGTTGTAGTTGACGCCCTTGTTCTTCGGGTTGGAGATGGTGCCGGCCAGCAGCGCGCCGGTGTCGCTCCAGGTGCCGTTCGTGACCTGCATGTCGTACGGATTGGCTTCCTGGGCCAGGACCGCCTGCTCGGACCAGTCTTCGTTGTAGCGCGAGCGGAAATAGGTCAGGCCGGCCGTCAGGTTGCGCACCGGGCGCCACTGGAAGGCGGCGTAATCGCCCTTGCGGGTGCGGTCGAAGGCCTGCGAGCGGAACTCGGCGCCCTTCGGTACCCAGACGGTCTTGCCGGGCACGATATCGCCCACGTGCGGGTAGTAAGGGGCGACGAACATTTCGTCGTTACGGGTGTTGCTCTTGGAGGAAGCGAGGTCGATCAGGGCGCCGATTTCGCCCAGCGGCGTGGTCCAGCGGTTCGAGACCAGTAGCGAGCCGCTCGGCACGGCCTTTTCCTTGCGCAGGTCCGAGTAGCTGGCCGAGCCGGACAGTGCGCCCTTGAAGCCCTTGAAGTCGAAAGGCATCGCGGTGCGCAGGTTGACGACGCCGGAAATGCCGCCTTCGATGTGTTCGGCCGACGGATTCTTGTAGACGTCGACGCCGGCCATCAGCTCGGGAGGCACGTCGGAGAAGCTCAGCGAGCGGCCGCCGTTGGCCGAGAAGGCTTCGCGGCCGTTGAGTTCGGACAGCACGTAGGTCAGGCCGCGGATGGCGATGCCCGAACCCTCGACAGCATAGTGCTGCGGGTCGTTCGGCGCGCTGCGGTCCATCGTGACGCCCACCACACGGCTCAGGACCTCGGTGATCGAACGGTCCGGCAGCTTGCCGATGTCTTCGGCGACGATCGAATCGACCACTTCATCGGCGTCCTTCTTGAGCTTCTGGGCTGACTGGAGGGCGGCGCGCTGGCCGCTCACCTTGACGACCGCGGCTGCCGGCTCCGCTGCGGGGGTATCGGAGGTCTGGGCCCATGCTGCACTGCCCGACAGGAACGCAATTTGCGCAACCGCTGCGGCGATCGCTGTTTTCTGGAACTTCCTCACTTTGTCTCCTGATGTAGGTGATTTTTTTATCTGACAGGTCATGGCATGCACACTGCAGCGCCAGCACTGCAAATGCCTCTGCTAACACTGGTTGTTATACGCTACCATAAATTTTCAACAGAAACCTTACAAACGCATAAGTTTTGTCGTTACACAACACTGATTCCCGAAAAACGTGCTTGCGGAGGCCGGATTTACTGCGGCTTCAGGCGATTCCCCGCAAAGAGCGGGGGCTTGCCGTCTGGACGGGTGGCGCGCTGCGCCCGCCGCCGTCTCAGGATTCACACAGTACGCAATAGATCAGGCGCGGTCAAGAAATCGATTTCATAAAAATTCGCCGTGCGGCAGGGCGCCTGTTTCGGCAAGCACCGGAACGCGGTCCGGTTGCAATCCCTTGCCGGCGGAAGCGGGGCGGCCGGGCGGATGTTAGCGTGAACATTTTTCTTGCAATGCGTGCGCGCCCTGGCATAGGATGAGTGCGTTTGGTGATATCAATAACAACAGGGCAGGAGACGATGCACATCCCGACGTGTTACCGCGGCAGGCGGCCTTTTGCTGTCGTCATTGCCGCCATCCTCGCGATCGCGCAGGGTTTGCCGCTCGCCTTTTCGTCCCACGCTGCCCACGCCGCCGGCAGCGCCGACGCGGCCCCGATGCCGCGCATCGTCGAGCGCGACGGCCGTCATGCCTTGAAACAGGATGCGCACGCTCGAACCCTAATCACGAACAACAAGAACCAGGAGACTTTGCAATGCGAATGACAAGAACGGCCGCCGCGCCGCTTCTGCTGCCACTGTTGCTGTGCACGGGCGCCCACGCCTTCGCCGGCAGCTACCGCCAGAGCGCCACCGGCATCGAGGTCATGCCCGACCAGGGCGCGGCGAAGGTGGTGCGGCTGAACCTGATGAGCGACAACATCATCCAGGTGCTCAAGCTCGACGCGCCCGGCAAGACCCTCACGCCCTCGCTGATGACGGTGGCCACGCCGTGCGCCTGCGCCTTCAAGGTGAAGGGCACCCGCATCGGGCGCGACCAGGCGGTGCTGCTGAAAGCGGGCAGGATCTCGGCCGCGGTCTCGCTGAAGGACGGGCGCGTGTCCTTTTTCAATGCGGCCGGCAAGCCCTTCCTCGCGCAGGCGGCGGAGAGCATGCAGCCCGTGCAGGTCGGCGGCAAACCCTTCCTGGCGGTCAGGCAGGGCTTCAACCACGGCACTCGCGATGCCTATTATGGCCTGGGCCAGCACCAGAACGCGCAGATGAACTACAACGGCGAAGACGTGCTGCTGGCCCAGCACAACATGATCGCCGCGGTCCCCTTTGTCGTCTCGGACAAGAACTACGGCCTGCTGTGGGATAACAACGGGATCTCGCGCTTCGGCGACCCCACCCCCTATGCCTGGCTCGCACGCGACCTGACGCTGACGGACGACCAGGGCCAGCCGGGCGGCCTGACGGCGCGCTACTACATCGACGGCAAGCTGGTCCTCACCCGCCAGGAAAAGGACATCGCCTACCAGTACCTGAAGGACGTGGCCGAGAACTGGCCGAAGGAGCTGCCGGCGCTCAAGGAGATCAAGGATGCGAAGGTGGTCTGGGACGGCAGCATGGAGAGCGACAAGCCGGGCGTGCACAAGATGCAGCTGTATTCGTCCGACTATGCCACCTTGAGCATCGACGGCAGGCAGGTCATGGATGTCTGGCGCCAGGGCTGGAACCCGTGGTACCACAATTTCGAAGTCAAGTTCGAGAAGAACCGGCCGCTCAAGCTGCACCTCGAATGGAAGACCTCCGGCGGGATGGTGGCGCTGACCCACAACAATCCGCTGCCGGCGCCGGAGCGCCATTCGCTGACCATGTCGTCCGAGATTGCGGAGGCAATCAACTACTACGTCATCAGCGCGGACAGCATGGACCATGTGATCGCCGGCTACCGCCAGCTCACCGGCCAGCAGCCGATGATGCCGAAATGGGCCTACGGTTTCTGGCAGTCGCGCCAGCGCTACGAGACCCAGCAGCAGCTGCTCGACACCGTGCTTGAATACCGCAAGCGCGGCTGGCCGCTCGATACCATCGTGCAGGACTGGTTCTACTGGCCCGAGGACGGTTGGGGCTCGCACGATTTCGACAAGGTCCGCTTCCCGGACCCGAAGGGCATGGTCGACGCCGTTCACAAACAGAACGCGCGCATCATGCTCTCGATCTGGGGCAAGTTCTACGCGAATACCGACAACTACAAGGAGCTGGCGGCCAAGGGCCATATGTGGACGAAGAACGTCGAGAACGGCGACCTCGACTGGGTGGGCGCCGGCTACAAGAACAGCCACTACGACCCCTACACCAGGGAAGCACGCGACATCTACTACCGCCAGATGAAGCACAAGCTGGTCGACCTGGGCTTCGACGCCTGGTGGATGGACAACACCGAACCGGACATCCTGTCGAACAGCCGTCCGCAGGACTTCGACAAACTGATCGGGCCCACCGTCTACGGCGCCGGCGAGATCACCTTCAATCCCTACAGCCTGGTGCATTCGCAGGGCATGATCGAAGGACTGCGGCGCGACCAGCCCGACACCCGCCAGTTCATCCTGTCGCGCTCCGGTTTCGCCGGCATCCAGCGCAATTCGGTGGCGGTCTGGAGCGGCGACACCGTCGGCCGCTGGAACAACCTGGCCGACCAGATCGCGTCCGGCGTGAATTTCTCGATGTCGGGCATTCCGAACTGGACCCACGACATCGGCGGCTATGCCCAGGAAACGCGCTACCAGGCGGGCGACGTCGGTTCGGCGCAGGAAAACCGCAGCACCGGCACCACGAACGCCAATCCGGAAGACATGAAGGAATGGCGCGAACTGAACCTGCGCTGGTTCCAGTTTGCCGCCTTTTCCCCGCTGTTCCGCTCGCACGGCGAGGTGGTCAAGCGCGAGATCTACAATCTCGCCAAAGGCGACGATGCCATGCGCGACGCCATGGTCTGGTACCTGAAGCTGCGTTACCGCCTGATGCCCTATATTTACACGATGGCGGCCGACACCCACTACCATTCGGGCACGATGATGCGCGGCCTGGTGATGGACTTCCCGCACGACGAGCGCGTCAAGAACGTCAAGGACCAGTACATGTTCGGCCCGGCCCTGATGGTGGCCCCGGTGACGAACTACGGCGCCCGTTCGCGCCAGGTCTACCTCCCGGCCGGCGCCGACTGGATCGATTTCCATACCGGCGCGCGCCACCGTGGCGGCGCCAGCATCGCGGTCGAAGCGCCGCGCGAGCGCATTCCCGTGTTCATGCGCGCGGGCAGCGTGATTGCGACCGGGCCGGTGACACAGTACGTCGACGAAAAGCCGGACGCGCCGCTGGTGCTGCAGGTGGTCGCAGGGGCCGACGGCGCTACCTCCCTGTACGAGGACGACGGCGTGACCAATGCCTATGCACGCGGCGAGTACAGCCGCATCCCGGTGCGCTACGACGACAAGGCGGGCACCGTCACGATCGGCGCACGCGTCGGCCAGTACAAGGGCATGCCGATCCGGCGCAAGCTGCGGGTGCGCGTGCTGCGCCAGGGCGTCGCGGCGGCGGCCGACCTAGATGCGTTCGACAAGACCGTCAACTACGATGGCCGGCCGGTCACCATCAAGCTATGAGGCCGCGCGGGAAGAATGTTTTGTGGATGGCGGCGGCGCTGCTCGTGCATGCTGCGCTTGCTCCCGCAGCGGCAGCGCCCTTGTCCGACCCGCAGGCAGGCGCCCGTACGCGCGCCGTGTACGCCTGGCTGCAGGGCGTCTGGGGCAAGGGCATCATCGCCGGCCAGCAGGACCTGACCTGGAACGACAGCGTCGACATGGCGCAACGCGTGTTCGACGACACCGGCAAGTACCCGGCGCTGATGGGCTACGACTTCATGAACGCCGGGATGAGCGGGGCGAAGGTGTCGGGCCTGCACCAGGTGGACGAGGCCATCGCCTTTGCCCGGCGCGGCGGCCTGGTGAGCTTTTGCTGGCACTGGCGCGACCCGGCGCTGCTGGGCACGAATCGCGTCAATGACGCGAATTTCTACGTGCGCGAGCTGGAGGCCACGAAGAATACCGGCTTCACGATCCCGGTCGCGGGCGGCAGGCTGGACGAGTCCAGCCCGGCCTACCGCCAGCTCAACGACGGCATCGACCTGGTCTCGGCCGAACTGCGGCGCCTGCAGGACGCCGGCGTCACCGTGCTGTGGCGCCCGCTGCACGAGGCTTCCGGCCACAAGGGCGACGGCTGGTTCTGGTGGGGGCGCGAGCGCAGCGACGGCGTGGCCCAGTCGCAGGCCTACATCCTGCTGTGGCGCCACATGCACGAGCGCCTGGTGAAGGTGCACGGCTTGCACAACCTGATCTGGGTCTGGAACGGGCAGGACGCATCCTGGTACCCCGGCGCCGACACGGTCGACATCGTCGGCTGGGACATCTATGACGACAGCGACGGCAAGCAGTACAAGCCGCAGCGCGATACCTACCGCCAGGCGGCGGCGATCGGCGGCCCGGTCAAACCGGTCGCGCTCACCGAAACGAGCTATATCCCGGATCCGGACAAGGCGCTGCTTGAGGGCGCGCCCTGGCTGTGGTTCACGGTGTGGAACGACGCCACTGCAGCTCCCGGCGTCGCCGACAAGAGCAGCTTCTGGAGCGGCGACTACTACAATACGATCGAGCACAAGAAGAAGGTCTACCACCATCCCAAGGTCATCACGCTGGACAAGCTGCCGGCATTCCTGAAAGCCCCGCAATGAAACCCGTTACCGCTTCGCTCGCACTCCTGCTTGCACTCGCGCTGGCCGGCCCGGCCCTGGCCGCCACGCCGGTCGCGCCCGATCACGCCAACCTGCAGTACACCGGCCGCATCGATTTTTCGCAGCCGGCGGCGCCCGTGCTGTCCTGGCCGAACACGTCGATCGCCGGCCGCTTTACCGGCACCTCGCTGGCCGTCAAGCTCGACGACCAGCGAGGCCAGAACTACTTCAACGTGTTCCTCGACGGCGACCTGGGGTCTCCTCTGATCATCGAAGCGAAGCAGGGCGAGGCGAGCTATGTAGTGGCGCAGGGACTCGCTCCCGGCACGCACGCTTTCCTGATCACCAAGCGCACCGAGGGCGCGGAGGGCGCCACCGTTTTCCGCGGCCTGGAGCTGGACGATGGCGCAAGCCTGCTGGCGCCGCCACCGCGGCCCGCGCGCAGGATCGAGTTCTTCGGCGATTCGATCACCAGCGGCGCGGGCAACGAAGGGGCGGTTAACGGCCGGGACGACCTGGGCAAGGACAAGAACAGTTTCCTGTCGTATGCCGCGATCGCCGCCCGCCAGCTCGGCGCGGAAGCGCACCTGACCTCGCAAGGCGGCATCGGCGTGATGGCCAGCTGGTTCCCGTTCACGATGCCCGATTTCTACGACCAGCTGAGCGCGGTCGGCGACAACGACAGCCAGTGGGATTTCAAGCGCTGGACGCCGCAGGTGGTCGTGGTCAACCTCATGCAGAACGACAGCTGGCTGATCGGGCGCGATCACACGCTGCAGCCCGAGCCGGACGACGAGCAGCGCATCGAGGCCTACCGCGCTTTTGTGGAGCGTATCCGCAAGCTCTACCCGCAGGCCTGGATCGTGTGCACGCTGGGCAGCATGGACGCCACCCGTCCCGGCTCACCGTGGCCGGGTTATGTGAGCGCGGCGGTCGAGCGCATGCGCCGCCAGAATGGCGACACGCGCATCGATACGCTGTTCTTCCCGTTCACGGGCTACGGGCAGCACCCGCGGGTGCTGCATCACCAGACGAATGCGGCGAAGCTTGCCGCGTTTATCGGGCAAAAGATGGGGTGGTGAAGCGCGCAGCAGGGGCCGCGGGCGCCGCTGCGGCGGCGCCCTGCAGCAGTGCGGCGATATGGACGCCATGCTCCGGCATCCGCTCCACCGCCTGGCGGATCATGTCGCGCACGCCCGCGAAATGCCCGTGCACCTGGCGGATGGCGACGGCGTCGACAAACGGATCGTAGCGCTTCGGCACGACGCCCAGCCCCATCAGCATGGCCACGAAGGAGGGCTCGGCGAAGCCGTCCGGGTCGAGGATCGCGACCCGCCCGGTTTCGCGGAACAGCTCGATCTGGTGGCGCAGCGAATCCGGGATCGGCATGTTGGCGCAGTAGCGCCAGAATTCGGAATCGTCGCGCTTGGTAAGCTTGTAGTGCAGGATGATGAAGTCGCGCACCGATTCGTAGCGGATGCCCAGGGCACGGTTGAATTCGTCGGCCAGTTCAACGCGGCAGTCGCGGTCCGGGAACAGTTCGATCAGTTTGCCGACCGCGGTTTCGATCAGGTGGATGCTGGTTGATTCGAGGGGCTCGACGAAGCCGGCCGACAGTCCGATCGCGATGCAGTTCTTGACCCAAGATTTGCGCCGGCGCCCGGTGACGAAACGCAGCTGGCGCGGCTCGTCGAGCGCCTCGCCGTCGAGGCCATCGAGCAGGACGCGGCGCGCGGTTTCGTCGGTGGTGAAGGCATTGCTGTACACGTGGCCGTTGCCGGTGCGGTGCTGCAGCGGAATGCGCCAGAGCCAGCCCGCTTCCTTCGCGGTCGAACGCGTATAGGGCGTCAGCAGGGGAGCGTTCGCGCAGGGCACGGCGAGGGCGCTGTTGCAGGGCAGCTGGTCGCTCCAGTCGTCGTAACCGGCCTTCAGCGCGCCTTCGATCAGCAGGCCGCGAAAGCCCGAGCAGTCGATGAACAGGTCGCCCTCGACGCGGCGCCCGTCGCGCAGCTTGACCGCCGTGATGAAGCCGGTCTCCGGATGCTGCTCGACGTCGACGATCATGCCCTCGATGCGCCGGGCGCCGCGCGCCACTGCATAGTCGCGCAGGTAGTTGGCGTACAGCCCGGCGTCGAAATGGTAGCCGTAGGAATAGGCATCGGTCACGGAAGGGGTTTCATCGCTGGGCGGGGCGAATTTGTTCGCGTGCGCCATCCTGGAGGCGACCGACCAGTTTTCCAGTGCCGGCATGTTATTGAATTGCTGCGCCATGCGCAGCCAGTACATGTGCGGCGGATGCTTGCCGAGCGAGGGGCCGAAGTCGCCGAAGCCGTGGAAGAAACGGTTGCCGATGTGGCCCCAGTCCTGGAAGTCGATGCCGAGCTTGAAGCTGGCCCTGGTTTTCCTGGCGAAGTCGGCCGCGTCCAGTCCCAGCGCCGCGTTGTAGAAGCGGATGGTCGGCAGGGTCGCCTCGCCGACCCCGATGGTGCCGATCTCGGGCGACTCCACCAGGATCACCTCGCAGCCTCCCGTCGGGCGGCCGGCCAGGCGCTGGGCCAGCGGCGCCGCGGTCATCCAGCCGGCGGTGCCGCCGCCCACGATCACGATCCTGCGGATGGCATTGTCGTTCATCTCGTCTCCTGTCATTGTGGTCGCGCGCTTGCTTGTGCCGCGCGTCGTTATGACAGGGAGTGTAAGCAGGTTCGGATTGCCATGCAACAAAAATGTTTGCGCTAACAATCCGTGTTACAACGCTACTCCTGGCGCTGCACCGACTCCAGCCCCGCCGCCACATAGACCAGCGGGGCGGTCCAGTTGATCGCGATCTCGTTACTCGCATAGCTGCAGACGTTGTCCAGCCAGGACAGGGCCGGCCGCGCCGACGGATAGGCGGCGCCCGGGCAGTGCTGGCGGTCCTGCTGGCCCGGGTTCGGGCCGCCGACCAGCATGCCAGGCATCGGCGCCGCGATGCCGTCGGCTTCGGACAGGCGGTGATGCGGATGCATCGGCGTGCGCGTGCCGAAGCCGGTCACGAGGGAGATGCCGGGACCGTTGCGCCCCAACACGTAGTCGAGGGCGGACTGCGCGGCGTTCAGGTAGTCCGGCCGCGGCTCCACCCGGTAGGCGGCCAGCAGCATCATCGCCCGGTTCAGGACCGTCGAACTGCTGCCCCAGACAAAGTCCTTGCTCTCCATCGTGACGCGGTAGGGCGAGGCGCGCCAGCGCGCGGCCAGCTTGTCGGCCACTGCCAGCAGTTGCTGCTTCGCGGGACCGGCGTCCACGCCCGCAGGCAGGCGGGCGCCGGGGCGGGACAGCGAGATCGTCCCGAGCAGGCCGACGTCGGCCCAACCGGGTTCGGTGCCAGCCGGCCTGGCCGCCAGGGCGCGCGCGCGGTAGGCGTCCTTGCCGGTGGCGATCAGCAGTTCGGTCGCCGCCCAGCCAAATTCGTCGTCGACGCGCTTGTCGCCGTATTCCCCGGTCTGGATGTCGGCCGGCTGCTGGTACAGGACCCGGGGATTGGACTCGGCCCAGCGCCATGCGCGTTCGGCCGCGGCCAGGTAGCGCGCCGAGCGGCCCGGCTGCTGGCTGTCGTAGGGCGCGAGCACGCGGCTGGCGACCGCCATCACCGCCGCGAAGTCGAGCGTCGCCGCCGTGCTCTTCTGCACCACGTAGCGCGGCGCGTTTGCCTTGTCCGGCATGACCATGGCGTCGAAGACCTTGTTGGTCAGCTTGTGATAGACGCCGCCGTCGCCCGGGTCCTGCATGGTCGCCATCCAGTCGAGGTTCCACAAGGCTTCGTTGAGGATGTCGGGCAGGCCGTTGCCGGATTCCGGCACATTCACCGCCAGCTTGTCGAACCAGGCCGGGAACTGCTCGTAGGCCGCCAGCAGGGTATAGGTCGTGATGCCGGAATTGACGATGTACTTGTTGTAGTCGCCGGCGTCGTACCAGCCTTTCGGGCTGGAGATTTCGGTGCCGGCGGGACGCCGCGCCGACGCCGCCGACGGATGCACCAGCACGCTAGTGTCGGGGTGCGCGAAGGGCCGTGCGTAGGGCCCGGCCACGGCGGGCGCCAGGGCGATGCCGGAGCGGTTCAGGGTAAAGCTGCGGATGGCTGCGGCGTCCAGGTCGCGATAGACGCCGGGCGCGATCGAGAAGGGCGCCGAATCGGGCAGGCCGGCGACCCGCAGCCGATAGCTGCCCGGCGTGCGCAACGCCGAAAAATCGGCCACGCGCACGCGCTCGCCGGAGGCATCCCAGGTGGCCGCGGCGCCGAGCTTGCCGTCGAAAACCTGCTTGCCGCTGGCCGCGTCGACCACGGTAAAACGCGGCGCATCGGCTGGCACCACGGCCAGCTTTTGCGCGGAGGGCAGGAAGCCGATCTGGTTGACCTTGATCTCCACAGCCGCAGCCTGTGCGGCGCCGGCGCTGCCGGCCAGCAGCAGCGCGGCGCAGCCGGCCAGGCGGCGCAGCCGGTATGGAGGGCGGCCGGGGCCGGACGGGTGCGCGGGTTGGTGCATGCTGTCTCCTTGTTGTTGATCGCGAGGGTTCCCTTGCGATGGCGCCGTTCTGGTCGCTCTGAAATCGATTTCATGATACAGTCGGAAAACGCGCCGCGTCAACGACTGCGCGCGTCATCAACGATTGGAGACCGAGATCTTGGCACTGCGTATTCCCACTTGCATCCTGACCCTTGTGGCGGG
>Ga0209023_10006905_pt1 | contig 11820 bp, 9 predicted proteins | sample LakOneMetagenome_FD_187468 | JGI IMG/M metagenome (GOLD analysis project Ga0209023, IMG submission 187468) | Freshwater and sediment microbial communities from Lake Erie, Canada (SPAdes) (version 2) | ecosystem: Environmental > Aquatic > Freshwater > Lentic | place: Lake Erie, Canada | collected...
GACCGCCTGTACTTCGAGCCGCTGACGCTGGAAGACGTGCTCGAGATCGTCGAGCTGGAAAAGCCGGTCGGCGTGATCGTCCAGTACGGTGGCCAGACCCCGCTGAAGCTGGCGAAGGCGCTGGAAGCGAACGGCGTGCCGATCATCGGCACCTCGCCCGAATCCATCGACCTGGCCGAAGACCGCGAGCGCTTCCAGCAACTGGTGAACGACCTTGGCCTGCTGCAGCCGCCCAACCGCACCGCGCGCAGCGCCGAAGAAGCGCTCAACCTGGCGCGCGAGATCGGCTATCCGCTGGTGGTGCGCCCGAGCTACGTGCTCGGCGGCCGCGCAATGGAAGTGGTGCACGCCGACGCCGACCTCGAGCGCTACATGCGCGAGGCGGTGAAGGTCTCGCATGACTCGCCGGTGCTGCTCGACCGCTTCCTCGACAACGCAGTGGAAGTCGACATCGACGTCATCGCCGATGCGAAGGGCAACGTGCTGGTCGGCGGGGTGATGCAGCACATCGAGGAAGCCGGCGTGCATTCCGGCGACTCCTCCTGTTCGCTGCCGCCGTATTCGCTTTCGGAGAACACCCAACTGCGCCTGCGCGAGCAGGTGGTGGCATTGGCCAAGGCGCTGGACGTCGTCGGCCTGATGAACACCCAGTTCGCGGTGCAGACCGACGATGCCGGCGAGGACGTGATCTTCCTGCTGGAAGTGAACCCGCGCGCCTCGCGCACGGTGCCGTTCGTGTCCAAGGCCACCGGCCGGCCGCTGGCGAAGATCGCCGCGCGCTGCATGGCCGGCAAGTCGCTGGCGGAGCAGGGCGCGACGAAGGAGATCGTGCCGGACTACTACTCGGTCAAGGAAGCGGTGTTCCCGTTCGCCAAGTTCCAGGGCGTGGACCCGATCCTCGGCCCGGAAATGCGCTCCACCGGCGAGGTGATGGGCGTGGGCCGCAGCTTCGGCGCCGCCTTCGCGCGCGCGGAAGAGGCCGCGAGCATCAAGGCGCCGCAGCCGGGCAAGGTCTTCATTTCGGTGCGCGACCCCGACAAGGCGCGGGTGCTGCCGATCGCGCGCGACATGCTCGAACGCGGCTTCTCCATCGTCGCTACCAGTGGCACCGCGGATTACCTGAGCGCGAATGGCGTGGCCTGCGAACGCGTGAACAAGGTGATCGAGGGCCGTCCGCACATCGTCGACCTGATCAAGAACGGCGAAATCAGCTACATCGTCAACACCACCGAGGGGCGGCAGGCCATCGCCGACTCCTTCTCGATCCGGCGCGAGGCCCTGCAGCAGCGCGTCACCTATTCCACCACCGTGTCCGGCGCGAGCGCGTTGCTGCACTCGCTGGACCACCGCGGCGCGGGCGACGTGCTCTCGCTGCAGGAACTGCACAAGGAACTAGCCGTGGAGAAGCAGGCATGAGCCGCGCCCCCATCACCGCCAAGGGTGCCACCCGCCTGCGCGCGGAACTCGAGGAACTGAAATCGGTCAAGCGCCCGGCGGTGATCAACGCGATCGCCGAGGCGCGCGCCCACGGCGACCTCAAGGAAAACGCCGAATACCACGCCGCGCGCGAGCAGCAAGGCTTCATCGAGGGCCGCATCAAGCACCTTGAGGCCGAGCTGTCGCACGCGCAGGTGATCGACATCGGCACGCTCGCCGCCGGCGACAAGATCGTGTTCGGCGCCACCGTGGAACTGGCCGACGCCGATTCCGGGGAAGAGAAGACCTATCAGGTCGTCGGCGACCTCGAAGCCGACATCAAGCAGGGCCTGATCGCGATTTCCTCGCCGGTGGCGCGCGCGCTGATCGGCAAGCACGAGGGCGACAGCATCAGCATCGAGGCGCCGGGCGGCACCCGCGAGTACGAAATCCTCTCGGTGCGCTACCTCGGCTAAGCGCATGGCCCGCGCGGTCCTGCTGCTGCCTCCGATCGCGCGCGTTTTCGCGGGAACGCCACCGGCCGATGTCGCGCGCGCGCTCGGTCGCGCGGATCGCAGCGATGGCGAATCCGGGCGCGACGCGCAATTGCATCGGCACTTCTCGCTGCTGCCGAACCGCTGGCCGGAAGCCGCAATCTCGCGCCTGGCCGAACACGACGCGGACGCCGACGACGTGCGCCGGCATGCGTGGCTGCGGATCGATCCCGCGCACCTGCGCGCCGACATCAATGGCGTGGTGCTGCTCGGCACCGGCGAATCACTGGGCCTGGATGCCGACGACACCGCCGCGTTCCTTCCCGCGCTGAAGCCGTTGTTCGGCGATGCGGGCTTCCAGCTCGAAGCACCGCATCTTGCGCGCTGGTACCTACGGCTGCCGAAGGAAGCGAAGCTGCCGGCATTCGCGTCGCCGGGGATCGCGCTGGGCGACGACGTGTTCGAACATGCGCCTGAAGGCCCCGAGGCGCGGCGTTGGCGTGCACTCATGAGCGAGGCAGAGGTGCTGCTCCACAACCATCCGCGCAACGCGCAACGCGCGGAGGCGGGCAGGGTGGCGGTGAACGCGCTGTGGCCCTGGGGTGGAGGGCCGCTCCAGGGCAGCGTTTTGCCCGACCATGCAATGGCCGCGTTTCCGATGCTGCATTCCGACGATGTCCTGCTGCATGGACTGGCGCAGCTCGCCAACATCGACGCCATGCCCGCGACGCCACCGGTTGCCGAAGACGCGCTGTTCGACCTGCGCAAGGCCGATGCCGCGACTCTGCGGCCGATGCTCGACGCGCTGCATCGCGGCGAACTGCGCGAACTCGCGCTGGATTTTTCCGACGGCCCGCAATTCACGCTGCGGTGTTCGCAACGCTGGCGTTTCTGGCGCAGGCCATTCACGATCCCGGCCGCATGAGCGGCGTGCGCATCCGTCGCCGCGAACCGGGACCGGCCGGCGACTGGCCCGAACGCTATCCGGAACTGCTGCGCAGGCTCTATGCCGCGCGCGGCGCGATAGGTCCATCGTCGGCACAACCCCGACTTGCGGAGCTGCCTTCGCCCGACGCGATGCCTGGCATCGAAGCCGCAACCGCGCTGCTCGAGGATGCGATCGCCAACGACCGGCGCATCGTCGTCGTCGCCGATTTCGACTGCGACGGCGCCACGGCCTGCGCCACCGGCGTGCGCGGGCTGCGCATGCTCGGCGCGCGCAACGTCGCCTACGCGGTGCCGAATCGCGCGGTGCACGGCTACGGACTGACGCCGGCATTGGTCGAGGAACTTGCCGTGCTCGATCCGGAATTGCTCGTCACCGTCGACCACGGCATCGCCTGCCACGCCGGCATCGCCGCGGCGCGGGCGCGCGGTTGGCAGGTGCTCGTCACCGACCACCATCTGCCGGGCGAAACGCTGCCGGATGCGAACGCCATCGTGAATCCCGCGCTGCCCGGGCACGATTTCGGCAGTCGCGCGCTGGCTGGCGTCGGTGTGTTGTTCTACCTGCTGCTGGCGCTGCGCAAGCGCTTGCGCGAAGACGGGCGATTACCCGCGTCGGAACCGGATCTTTCGGTTCTGCTGGACCTGGTCGCGGTCGGCACCGTCGCCGACCTCGTGCCGCTGGACGCCTGCAACCGCGCGCTGGTCTCGGCCGGATTGCGTCGGCTGCGCGCGGGGCAGGGCTGCGCCGGCCTGAACGCGCTGGCGCAGGTCGCCGCGCGCGAAACCGCCACGCTCACCGCCGGCGACATCGGCTTCGGCATCGCGCCGCGGATCAATGCCGCCGGTCGGCTTGAGGACATGACCGTCGGCATCGAATGCCTGCTCTGCGACGACCCGCCGCGCGCGCTGGAGCTCGCGACCGCACTCGACGCGATCAACCGCGAGCGCCGCACGCTGCAGCAGCAGACCACCGACGATGCCGAAGCGGTGCTCGCCGAACTCGGGAACGAATTTGCCGAGCCCCCGATCGCGCTGTGCCTGCACGATTCGGAGTGGCATGCCGGCGTGGTCGGTCTGGTCGCTTCGAAACTGGCGCAACGCGCGCATCGGCCGGCGGTGGTATTCGCGCCCGCGCAACCGGACAGCAAGGAACTGCGCGGTTCCGCGCGTTCGATTCCCGGGCTGCACATCCGCGACGTGCTCGCCGCCGTCGATGCGGCGAATCCCGGATTGATCGAACGTTTCGGCGGCCACGCGATGGCCGCGGGACTCACGCTGGCGAGTTCGAACCTGCCCGCGTTCGAAACCGCGCTGCGCGAAGCGGTGACTGCGATGCTCGATCCGGCGGTACTGCAGGCCGAATTATGGACCGATGGCGAACTGGATCCGTCGCAATTCGATCGCACGACCGCCGACCTGCTGCGCGACGGCGGGCCATGGGGGCAGGCCTGGCCGGAACCGCTGTTCGACGGCACGTTCGACGTGCTCGCCTGGCGCAAGGTCGGCGAACGCCACCTCAAGCTGGAACTGGGCCACGACGGCCGGCGCCTGAACACGATCCACTTCGGCGGCTGGGACGGCAACGAGCCGCCGCGGCGCGTGCGCATCGCCTACCGGCTGCAGGCAGACGATTGGCGCGGCGGCGATGCCGTGCAACTCGTGGTCGAGCACCGCGAACCGGCCTGAATCGCCTCAGTCGCCGAGCTTGGTCAGCGCCGCGCCGTAGTGCGCCGCCACGTGGTCGGTCTTGTCGCTTTTGATCTCGTACTGCGGTTTTTCCGGTGAAGCACGGTGCCGGTAGCCCTTGTAGTCGAAATCGGTGGTGTGCACCTTGACGATGCGCCCGCTGACGCGCCCGGCCTCCGAATTCCAGCCGACGTGGTCGCCGACCTTGAACGTTGTCGCCATCAGACGCCTCCATCGCGGGCCTGCAAGCCTGCCACGGCGACGGTGCTGGCGTCGTCGATGCTAGAATTCCCGGCCATTTAGCGGGTGCAACGCCATGATCGAACTCAATCCCGTCCGAGCACGCATCGCCGACCTCACCGGTCGCCTCGATGCGCTCCGGGGGTATCTTTGACTACGACGCCAAGCGCGAGCGCCTGGAAGAAGTCGAACGCGAACTCGAGAACCCCGACATCTGGAACGACCCCGAACGTGCGCAGGCGCTGGGCCGGGAACGTTCCATGCTCGACAAGACCGTCAACGGCATCCGCGACCTGAAGGATGGCCTCGGCGGCGCCGGCGAACTGCTCGACCTCGCCGAGATGGAAAGCGACGAGGACACCGCGCTGGCGGTGGTCGTCGATGTCGATCGCTTCGAGAAGGGCGTCGAACAGCTGGAATTCCAGCGCATGTTCTCCGGCAAGATGGATTCCGCGAACGCGTTCGTCGACATCCAGGCCGGCGCCGGCGGCACCGAGGCGCAGGATTGGGCCGAGATGCTGCTGCGTATGTACCTGCGCTGGGCGGAATCGCGCGGGTGGAAGACCGAGTTGATGGAAGTCAGCGGTGGCGACGTCGCCGGCATCAAGTCGGCGACGTTCCGGGTCGAGGGCGAATACGCCTACGGCTGGCTGAAGACCGAGATCGGCGTGCACCGGCTGGTGCGCAAGTCGCCGTTCGATTCCGACAACCGCCGGCATACGAGTTTCACCAGCGTGTTCGTTTCGCCGGAAGTCGACGACGACATCGAGATCGACATCAACCCGGCCGATCTCAGGACCGACGTGTACCGTTCCTCCGGCGCCGGCGGCCAGCACGTCAACAAGACCGAATCCGCGGTGCGCATCACCCACATCCCGACCAATACCGTGGTCGCCTGCCAGACCGGGCGCAGCCAGCACCAGAACCGCGACACCGCGATGAAGATGCTGGCCGCAAAACTCTATGAGCTGGAAGTGCAGAAGCGCAATGCCGAGAAGGACGCGCTGGAAGCGACCAAGTCCGACATCGGCTGGGGCAGCCAGATCCGTAACTACGTGCTGGACCAGAGCCGGATCAAGGACCTGCGCACCGGCATCGAGCGCAGCGACACGCAGAAGGTGCTGGACGGCGACCTGGACGAATTCGTGGAGGCCAGCCTGAAATCGGGGCTGGAAGCCGGTTCGAAACGCAGCGACGCTGCCTGAGTTGAGCCAGACGCCCGTTTCCTGCCAGATTGATCCCATGACCGACGACACCGTTCAACCCATCGACGAGAACAAGCTGATCGCCGAGCGCCGCGGCAAGCTCGCTGCGCTGCGCGGGCAGGGCATCGCCTTCCCGAACGACTTCCGCCGCGGCGACTATGCCGGCGATCTGCAGGCTGATTACGCCGATGCCGACAAGTGGACCGGCGAGGCGCTGGAAGCGAACGGTCGCCGCGTCTCCATAGCCGGGCGCCTGTTGGCCAAGCGCGTGATGGGCAAGGCCGCGTTCGCCACCATGCAGGACATGAGTGGACGCATCCAGCTGTTCCTGCAGTCGACCGCGCTGGGCGAAACCTACGACGCGTTCAAGGCCTGGGACATCGGCGACATCGTCGCCGCCGAAGGTTCGCTGATGCGCACCAGGACCGGCGAGCTGTCGGTCAAGGTCGAGTCGCTGCGACTGCTGGTGAAGTCGCTGCGGCCGTTGCCGGACAAGTTCCATGGACTCGCCGACGTCGAGCAGCGCTATCGCCAGCGCTACGTCGACCTGATCGTGACCCCGGAAGCGCGCGAGGTGTTCGTGGCGCGTTCGCGCATCGTCGCCGCGATGCGGCGCTGGCTGGATGCGCGCCGCTTCCTCGAGGTGGAAACGCCGATGATGCATTACATCGCCGGCGGCGCGACGGCCAAGCCGTTCACCACCCATCACAACGCGCTGGACCTGGACCTGTTCCTGCGCGTTGCCCCGGAGCTGTACCTCAAGCGCCTCGTGGTCGGTGGTCTCGAACGCGTCTACGAAATCAACCGCAACTTCCGCAACGAGGGCGTGTCCACCCGGCACAACCCCGAGTTCACCATGCTCGAGCTGTACGAGGCCTACGTCACGTACACCGAGGTGATGGACCTGACCGAAGGGATGATGCGCGACGTCGCGCGCGAAGCGATGGGCACGACCGCGTTCGACTGGGACGGCAACGCGATCGACCTTGGCCCTGCCTTCCGGCGCTGGAAGCTTGAGGAGGCCGTGCGCGAGCTCAACCCCGGGATTTCCGTCGCCGATTGCCGCGACCGCGACGCACTGGCAGCGCATTGCGCACGACTGGGCGTGCACGTGAAACCGGGTTATGGCTGGGGCAAGCTGCTGCTGGAAATCTTCGAGAAGACGGTCGAGGCGGGGCTGATCCAGCCCACTTTCGTCACCCATTATCCGGTAGAGGTCTCGCCGCTGGCGCGCGAATCGGACACCGAACCCGGGATCACCGACCGTTTCGAACTGTTCATCGGCGGCAAGGAGCTGGCCAACGGCTTCTCCGAATTGAACGATCCGGAAGACCAGGCCGTGCGCTTCCGCGCCCAGGTCGAAGCGAAGGAGGGCGGCGACGACGAGGCCATGCATTACGACGCCGACTACATCCGCGCCCTGGAAACCGGCCTGCCTCCGACCGGCGGGCTGGGCGTGGGCATCGATCGCCTGGTGATGTTGCTGACCGGTTCGTCCTCGATCCGCGACGTGCTGCTGTTCCCCTACATGCGGCCCGAAAGCACGGTCTGAGGCTCCCATTTGTCCGGTGCCGCTTCCCGATCGCGTTATCGATCAGGATCCGGGTGCGTGTGGCACACCTCTTGCATGTAGCCACTTGTCACGAGCGGGATTTGCGCAGACGATGCCCGTGACAAGGGATCCCGTATTCATCCAGATGAAGGGGGCGGCGCTTGGACATCGTCATCGTCGATGATCAGCCTTCAGCGCGCACCATGCTCCGGCACATCGTGCAGGACATCGGGCCGCAACTGGATGTCTACGATTTCGGCGAACCGGACACCGCGCTCGCCTGGTGCAACACCAACCGGCCCGACCTGCTGCTTCTGGACTACCGCATGCCCGGTATGGACGGGCTGGAGCTGGCCAAGGCTTTCCGCAAGCCGCTGCGCAACCGCGACGTGCCGATCGTGCTGGTGACCGTCGTCGGCGACGAACCGGTCCGCCAGGCCGCGCTCGACGCCGGCGTCATCGATTTCCTGGTCAAGCCGATCCGTCCGCGCGAACTGCGCGCCCGCTGCCGCAACCTGCTGCAACTGCGGCAGCAATCGGAATCGGTGAAGCAACGCGCGCTGTCGCTGGAGCAGCGCCTGCTGGCGAGCATGCACGAGGTCGAGGAACGCGAGCGCGAAACCCTGTCGCGGCTCGCGCGCGCGATCGAACTGCGCGACACCGGCACCAGCGCCTACCTGGAGCGCATGGCCCACGTCGCCGGCCTGATCGCCGAAGGGCTCGGCCTGCCGGAAGAGCGCGTGCGCACCATCGAGCTCGTCGCGCCGCTGCACGACATCGGCAAGATCGCGATCCCCGACTCGCTGCTGATGAAACCAGGCCCTCTGGACGACGAGGAACGCAAGCGGATGCAGCAGCACCCGTCGATCGGCTACCAGCTGCTCGAGGACAGCCACAACCGCTTCATCCAGATCGGCGCGCGCATCGCCTTGCACCACCACGAGCGCTACGACGGCAGCGGCTATCCGCACGGCCTTGCGGGCAAGGATATCCCGCTCGAGGCGCGCATCGTCACCGTGGCCGACGTGTTCGACGCGCTGATCTCGCCGCGTCCGTACAAACGGGCGTGGAGCGTCGAAGAGGCGCTGGACTACATCCGCGAGCAAAGCGGCAAGATGCTTGACCCGGATTGCGTGCAGGCGCTGGTCGGCAACCTCCCGCGCCTGTACGAGATCTGCGAGCGCTATTCCACGAGCGCGGTGCATGTCGCCCGGGACTGACTTCGTGGCGCGATTGCCGGAAATGCTGAGGCAACGGTTCTCGCAACGCCCCGACAGCGAGCACGGGCAGGCGCTGGTCAGGCTCGCGGTGCTGACGGTGGTGCTGGTCTACCTGCTCCTGCATGGCCCGGGCGACGGCGGCGTCGCGGAATACCGCGACGTGCTGGCGATGGTCGGCATCGGTTTCGCCGTCGGCGTCGGCATCGTCGTCGGCATCACGCAGCGCCCCGGGGTTTCGCACCTGCGCCGCGGGATCGGCATGCTCGCCGACTACGGATTGATGGCCGCTGCGATGATCCGCCTGGGCGAGCCGTTGGCCTGGGTCTACGTGATCCTGATGTGGGTGACCGTCGGCAACGGCCTGCGCTACGGCAACCGCTACCTGCGCGTCGCGGTCGCGCTGGCGGCCTGCAGCTTCGGCTGCGTGGTGGCGTTCAGCCCGTACTGGGCGCAGAACCGCATCCTCGGCATCGGCCTGCTGGTCGGCCTGGTCGCGGTGCCGTTGTATCTGTCCGGGTTGTTGCGTGCATTGACCCGCGCGACCGAGGAGGCGCGGCGCGCGAATGAGGCCAAGACCCGGTTCCTGGCCAACATGAGCCACGAGTTCCGCACGCCGCTCAATGGCTTGGCGGGAATGTCCGAATTGCTGGCGACCACGCGCCTCGATGCCGAACAGCGCGAGTGCGTCAGCACCATCCAGGCCTCGGCGCGCAGCTTGCTGTCGCTGGTACAGGACGTGCTGGACATCTCGGCGATCGAGGCCGGCAAGCTCAAGTCCGACCTGGTCGATTTCTCGTTGCGCGAACTTGTCGACGGCATCGGACTGGTGCTGCTGCCGTCCGCGCGCGCCAAGCGGATCGACTACGTGTCGCTGGTCGCCGCCGACGTTCCCGACGCACTGCATGGCGATGCCGTGCACCTGCAGCAGGTGCTGTTGAACCTCGCCGGCAACGCGGTGAAGTTCACCGATCGGGGTTCAGTGCGACTGGAAGTGGCGCTGGCGGCGAACGCGGGTCCGCAGGCGCGCCTGCGTTTCGCGGTGGTCGATACCGGCATCGGGATCCCGGCGACCGCGCGTGCACGCCTGTTCGATGCATTCGAGCAGGCCGACGCCAGCCTTTCGCGTCGTTACGGCGGCACCGGGCTCGGCACCACGATTGCAAAAGGCCTGACCGAGGCAATGGGCGGTCGCATCGGCTTCGAGAGCACCGAAAACAGCGGCAGCCGGTTCTGGGTGGAACTGCCGTTCGAAGTCACCGTCGCGGGGAGCAAGCCTGCCATCGAGGCCACGCCCGGCGTCGCCGCGGACACGCGCAACGTCATCGCGTTCGGCGACGTATTCCGGCGCCATCGCGCGCGGGTGCGTTCGATGCAGGTGCTGGTCGCGGACGACCACGTCGCCAACCGTATGGTGCTGGAGCGCATGCTGCAGAAGGCGGGCCACCATGTCGTGACCGTCAGCAATGGCGAAGATGCGTTGTCGGCGCTGGAAGCCGGCGGCTATGCGTTGGCGATCGTCGACCTGCACATGCCCGGCGTGAGCGGACTCGACCTGCTGCGCGAACTGCGGGTGATGGAAGCGGGCGGCGGCAGCCGCACGCCGGTGCTGGTGCTGAGCGCGGACGTCACCCCCGAATCGATCCAGCGTTGCCAGCAGGCGGGCGCGCGCGCGTTCCTGCCCAAGCCGGTGGTCGCCTCGCGCCTGCTGGACACCCTCGCCGAAATCGCCGCCAGCGGCCAGGCTGTTTCCGCGCCTGCGCCGATGCGCTTCGACCTGCCGCCGCTGCAGGACAACGTGCTCGACGCCGCCGTGCTCGAGGAACTCAGCGGGCTCGGCATGGGCGAGGATTTCGAACGCGAATTCATCGCGCAATGCCTTCGCGATGCGGAAGGCTGCATCGGGATGCTGGGGCAGGCGGGCGAGGCCGAACAATGGGATGCGCTGCGCGACCATGCGCACGCGCTGAAGGGCGTGGCCAGCAACCTCGGCCTGGTCAGGCTCGCCGGCGAGAGCGGCGACCTGATGCGGATCGCCGCATGGCAACTGTCGCGCGAATGGCGCCAGCGCCTGCAGGGCTTGCGCGACCGCCTCGCGCAGGGCCGCGCCGCGCTGGACGCGCGCGGCAGCCGTGCCGCACGCGACAGCGAAAGCAACTGAACTCAGTGCGGCTGGATCAAGCCGCCGCTTCCGCCCCCGCGCGTCGCGACTGGGCACGGACGATCCGGTCCATGGTCCGCAGCGAACGGTCGCCGAGCGCGAGCGCGGTATCGACCCACACTTCGGTGATGCCCATCAATTCGTCGTAGCCGACCGGCTGCGCGATCGCGCGCACGGCATTCAGCGCGAGGTGCGCATGCGGCGACCGCTGCTGCTGCTGGATGATTTCCTGCACGGCCGCTTCGCCTTCTCCCTTCGGCACGAGCACGTCGACGATGCCCATGCGGTACAGGTCCTCGCTGCTGTGCATGTTGCCCTCGAGGATGATCTTTTCCGCGAGCTGCGGCGTGACCCGCTTGCACAGGAAGGAATAGGCTCCCATGCCCGGGAACAGGCCGAACAGCACTTCCGGCAGGCCCAAGTTCACGCCTTCCTCGGCCACGATGGTGTGGCAGGCGAGGGCGAGTTCCATGCCGCCGCCGAGGGCATCGCCCTGGACCAGCGCGATGGTGCGCACGTCGCCGCCGAGCGAAGCATGCAGGTGGTAGACGCCGTCCACGCAGCGGCGCGCATAGGCCAGCAGTTGTTCGCGGTTGCTCTCCCGGATCAGGCGCGAGAACAGCTCGAGGTCGCCGCCGAGGTTGAAGGCGCTGGCGTCGGAAGCGAGCACGACGTGCCTCAACTCGCCGGCCTTGCGCTGGTTCTCGCGGAGCGTGATCGAGGTCAGGAAGCTCCACATATCGTCCATGAGCGCGGTGCGGAAGCATGGCCTCGTGCCGTGCTGGATGTCCGCATGCATGTACAGCCAATGCGCGGTGCCGGCGGGATCGGATTCGACCCGCACGGTCGGATAGGAACGAGTACGGTGCAACCGTTCGATCGAGCTCATGGAAATAGTCCC
>Ga0209023_10006906_pt1 | contig 11820 bp, 9 predicted proteins | sample LakOneMetagenome_FD_187468 | JGI IMG/M metagenome (GOLD analysis project Ga0209023, IMG submission 187468) | Freshwater and sediment microbial communities from Lake Erie, Canada (SPAdes) (version 2) | ecosystem: Environmental > Aquatic > Freshwater > Lentic | place: Lake Erie, Canada | collected...
GAGCCAGGGCGTCTACAACTTCACCGAGACGAACCGCTTCGGCACCGACGACCGTTCGCGCATCATCCTCACCGTGAAAAACGGCAAGTATGAAGTCGTGAAATAACGCTCTTCGCTGACAATCGCCTGATGAAATGCCCGGCCTTGCGTCGGGCATTTTATTTGGCGAGTAATAAATCAATGTCATGGTCGGGCTTGTCCCGGCCATCCCGATGTCAAATGCACCGTATCTCATTTATCGGAATCACCGGAACAAGTCCGGTGATGACAATTTGCGGATGAGTAGTTGCTAGGCGAGGCCCATCACGGCGATATTGCCAGACTTACCACGGATTTCGCGCACACCGAGATCGTGCAACGGGGCGGGCAGAGGTGACTTGAACTGCTCGATGGCGGCGCGGGACGCGACAAAGCCGCCCTCGACATTGCGGCTGAGTTCTTCAAGCCGGGCGGCGGTGTTCATGACATCGCCATTGAACACGATGGCGCGTTTGATATCGCCGATTTCGCCGACAATGACAGGACCGAAATGCAGGCTGCCGCGGATTCGCGGCGCGACGCCGAATTCCTTTTCAAATCGGCTCTGAAGTTTCTGCAAGGTGTCGCGCATGGCCAGGAAGCAGCGTAGCGGGCGGCAATCTACCGTACCGGACGCTTTCGACCAGGTCACGATGATTTCGTCTCCGACATAGTTCAGGACCTCACCGCGGCAATCGACGATCGGCCCGGTGAGGCTGCGGAATGTCTTGTCCAGAAAACTATGGATGCCAAGGCCGCCGAGGCGCTCAGCAAGCGTCGTCGATCCTGCGATATCGACAAACAGAACGAACCGGCTTTCCTCTGCGGGCGTGTGGTAGCGCCCGGTGATGAGGTGGAAGAAGGCGCGGGGACCGATGATGTTGGCGATTGCGAACAGCAGGTTCAGTGCGACGGCAAATACGCCCGAGAAGATGATGGGCGCCCAGGTGTCCTGACTGGGATTCGGCGTCAGGCCCGCGATCAGAACCCCAAGATCGAAGTACTGCACCGGAATGATCACGGCGGCATACAACGCGCTGCGGACGGCGAGGCTTGCGCTGAACGGCAGGCTTCCGAGCCAGTCCCGCAGCGGTCCGGACGAGGCGAGGAGTTCAAACGAGCCGATCACACCACTGATCAGCACGCCGTAGATGATGCCGACAAGAATCTGCAGCGGCACAAACCCGGAATGCGCGAGAACAAAGATGATGCCGCCGAGCGCGCCGGTTGAGAGAATTGCCGCCATAAAGCGCAGCTTGCGCTGTGACCGCGCGTCCATGATCGAAGTGCCCCCGCACGAGATATTGCCGGGGTAGTATCGGCCAGAACGGGGAAGATTGTTAGAGGGATAGCGCTACAGCTTGCTCTCTTCGTCGTGCTGGAAACCGAGATAGCTTGCCACCACGCGCTGGTCGCCGCTGATCTCCCTGGCCGATCCGCTCATGATGAACTCGCCAAGCTCCATCACATAGGCGCGGTCGGCAATCTCGAGTGCAGCGCGGGCGTTCTGTTCGACGAGCAGCACCGACACGCCGGCCTGCCGCAATTCGCCGATGGTGCGGAAAATATCCGCCACGATCAACGGCGCGAGGCCGAGCGACGGCTCGTCCAGCATAAGGAGGCGCGGCTGGCTCATCAGCGCGCGGCCCATGGCCAGCATCTGCTGCTCGCCGCCGGAGAGCGTCCCGGCAAGCTGCGTCCGGCGCTCTTTCAGGCGCGGAAACAGTGCGTAGACGCGTTCCTGTTCGCGCGCCGCCGTGGCGCGAGGCACCCGGAATCCGCCAAGTTGCAGGTTCTCCTCCACCGTCATGGTGCCGAACAGTTCGCGATGTTCCGGCACGATGCACAGCCCCGCTGCAACACGGTCCTCGATCTCGAAGCGCGAGATCTGCTGATCCATGAAGGTCACGCTGCCGGTGAGCGGCAGAATGCCCATGATGGCGTTGAGCAGCGTGGTCTTGCCCGCGCCGTTGGCGCCGACGATGGTCACGATCTCGTTGGCGTTGACGTCAAGCGTCGCGCCGCGCACGGCTTCGACCTTGCCGTAGGAAATGTGCGCATTTTCGACGGACAGCAATTTGCTCATGATGCCGTCCCCAGATAGGCCTTGATCACGTCGGGGTTGGCGCGGATAGCGGCGGGCGTGCCCTCCGCGATCTTGGTGCCGAATTCCAGCACTACGATGCGGTCCGCGATATCCATCACAAAGCCCATGTCGTGCTCGACCAGAAGCACCGACATGCCCTCGGCGCGCAACTGGCGCAGCAGCGAGGCGAGCTTCTGCTTCTCCATATGGCGCAGACCCGCGGCCGGCTCGTCGAGCAGCAGCAGAGCCGGGTCGACGCAAAGCGCGCGGGCGATTTCCACGATGCGCTGTTGGCCGAGTGACAGGCTGCCCGCAAGCTGATGCATCTGGTCGGACAGGCCGACACGCTCGATGCGCAATGCCGCTTCTGTCAGAAGCGCGGCTTCATCCTTGCGGTCGAGGCGTAGCATGCTGGCAATGGCGCCGGAGTGGCCGCGCAGATGCGCGCCGATGGCGACATTCTCCAGCACGGTCATGTCCGGCACGAGCTTGACGTGCTGGAAGGTGCGGGCGACGCCGAGCTTCGCGATCTCCTGCGGCGGCGCGTTATCGACATTGCGGCCGAGAATGGAAATCGTGCCGCCCGATGCGCGCAGCACGCCGGTAATCAGATTAAAGGTCGTGCTCTTGCCCGCGCCGTTGGGGCCGATCAGCGCGACAATCTCGCCCGCCTTCACATTGAAGGAGACATCGTTGACCGCGATCACGCCGCCGAACTGCTTGCGCGCGGCCTGAACGTCCAGCAGCGTATCCGAGGTCGCGGCGATCTTCTCGCGCGGCGGCAGACGCACCGGCTCCTTCGGCTCGGGCGCCCTGCCGGAGGATTTCAACAGCGTGGCAAGACGCGGCCAGATGCCGCCGGGCGCAGCCTGCAGCAGCGCCACCAGCAGAATGCCGAAAATGACGATCTCAAGCTGCGCCGAGCCGTGAAACACCGCTGGCAAATAGCTCTGGAGAATTTCCTTGAGCACCACGACAATGCCCGCGCCGAGCACTGCGCCCCAGACGTAACCCGCGCCGCCGACCACTGCGATGAAGAGATACTCGATGCCCGCATTCAGGCCGAACGGCGTCGGGTTCACCGCACGCTGGAAATGGGCATAGAGCCAGCCGGACAGGCCCGCGAGCACCGCCGCATAGATAAACACCAGCAGCTTGGCACGCGCCGTCTGCACGCCGAACGCTTCCGCTGCGATATGGCCGCGGCGCAGTGCGCGGATTGCGCGGCCGGTACGAGAATCGAGCAGGTTGAGCGTGAGGAGCGCGCAGAGAATGACCGCGATCCAGATCGCGAAATAGATTTTGCCGGGATCGGTGAATTGCAGCGTGCCGATGGAGAGCGGCGGGATTCCTGAGATGCCGTCGTTGCGTCCGACGATTTCCAGCTTGCTGAACAGGTAAAACAGACTGATGCCCCAGGCGATGGTGCCGAGCGGAAGATAATGGCCGGAGAGGCGCACCGTGATCAGGCCGAGGATGACGGCGGCGACACCGCTGACGATCAGCGACAGCGGCAATGTCAGCCAGGGCGATAGTCCGTATGAGGTGGTGAGGATCGCGGTGGTGTAGGCACCGAAGCCGCAGAATGCAGCCTGACCGAACGACGTCAGTCCGCCGACGCCGGTCAGCAGCACAAGGCCCATCGCCACCAGCGCCGCCAGCCCGATATTGTCGAGCAGCACGATCCAGAACGGCGGCATGCCGGGAATGAACGGGATCGCCGCCATCACCAGCGCGAAGATAATCATGCCCCAACGCTGCGTCATGACTAATCCTCCTCCTCTTCGACCTCTGGCGAAGCCAGCGAGCGCAGAATCAGGACCGGCAGCAGCAGCGTGAAAACGATGACCTCTTTGAAGTTGCTGGCGTAGAACGACGAGAACGCCTCGACGATGCCGACGATGAGCGCCGCCATGGCGGTGAGGGGATAGCTGACCAGGCCGCCGATGATGGCGGCGACAAAGCCTTTCAGGCCGATCAGGAATCCGGTGTCGTAATAGATCGTCGTGATGGGCACGATCAGGATTCCGGAGATGGTGCCGATGATCGCGGCGAGCAGGAACGCAACCTGTCCCGACAATGTGGCGCGGATGCCGACAATGCGCGCGCCGAGGCGGTTCACGGCCGTGGCGCGCAGCGCCTTGCCGTAAAGCGTGTAGCCGAACAGCAGCCACAGACCGACGATCAGCAGGATGGTGATGGCATAAATCGCGATGCTCTGCCCTGTGAAGCGCAGCGGCCCGATGGTGAAGGCGGCGGTGGCAATGGCTGGCGCGCGCAGACCTTCCGCGCCGAAGAAGGCGAGGCCGAGCCCCTGCAATGCGAGATGCACGCCGACCGATGCGATCAGCAGCACCAGCACAGAGGCATGGGCGATGGGCTGATAGGCGATGCGATAAAGATAAAGACCGATCGGCGCGACGATCACGATCGAGAGCAGGAAGTTGATGGCGACATTGTTCTGCCGTCCGGCCAGCGCGGTCGCGAGGCCCCAGATCGCCAGCGGCAGCACGATGTTCAGCGCCAGCGAGCGGATGAACTTGCGTGCGTTCATCGTGTTACGCCCGGCGATCATGTCGAACGCGAACGCCACAATGCCCATGCCGAGTGCAAGCAGCGTGGTGCCCGGCACCTTGCCGGTGGCCAGCACGGCATAGGTCAGCGCGCCGAAGGTGACGAACTCGCCCTGCGGGATCAGGATGACGCGTGTGACGGCAAACACCAGAACGAGCGCGAGTCCGAGCAGCGCGTAAATCGCGCCGCTGGTTATTCCGTCCTGCAGCAGGAACAGAAGGATCGTGCTATCCAAGGCGTCCCCTCAAGCGTCGTGCGCATGCGGATTGAAGGGTCCGCTGCACCGAGCGGGGCGGTTGAATTCCGCCATCGCTATTTGATATTTTTTATAACGATTATCGAGTATAATCACAACCCTTGGCCGCTCTTCGGAGAGAGGCGGCCCTTATAGCAAGAGCAGACCGGCGACAGGAAGCGCACGATGGCTGTTTCGAGGACCGCGAGCGCAGGTGCAGCGAAGGCTCGAAAGCGGCCGGCGCGTGCGGGTTCTCCGCCCGCATCGCCCTCTGCGGATGCCGTCAGGATCGGCGACCTGTCCGGGTTCCTCGGCTATTCGCTCAAGCGCGCGCAACTGCGGATTTTCGAGGATTTCATCGGCTGCGTCGCACCGCTGCAACTGACCCCCGCGCAGTTTTCCGTGCTGATGCTTGTGGAAGCCAATCCCGGCCGAAACCAGACCGAGATCGCCTCGACGCTCGGCATCCTGCGGCCGAATTTCGTGGCTTTGCTGGATGAACTTGAAAGCCGCGACCTGTGTGTGCGCAGCCGCTCCACCAACGACCGCCGCTCGCATATCCTGCGATTGACCGAGAAAGGCCGCGCGGTTCTGTCGCGGGCGCGCAAGCTGATCGAGACGCGTCACGAGGCGCGGCTTCGGGAATTGCTCGGCAACGAGAACCGCGACCTGCTGCTGGCGATGCTCGGCAAGATCGCGCAAGAGTTCTAGCAAAGCTGAAGCGTCGTTTTCACCTCTCCCCGCAAGGGCGGGGCGAGGGAGGTTACGGATCCACCAGAATGATGCGGATGTCGTTGACATTGGTCAGCGTCGGGCCGGTGTTCAAGAGATCGCCGGTCGCGGTGAAGAACGCCGTCGCATCGTTGTTATCAAGATAAGCCTTCGGATCGAGCTTGAGCTCGCGGATTTTCGCAAACGTGCGCTGATCGAGGATCGCGCCCGCCGGATCGGTCGGATGTCCGGCGCCGCCGTCCGCGCCATCGGTGTCGCCAGCGAGCACAGCAATGCCGGGCGTGTCCGCGAACAGGCTGGCAAGGGCGAGCACGTATTCCTGATTGGGGCCGCCGCGTCCGTTGCCGCGCACGGTGACGGTGAGTTCGCCGCCGGAGAGAACCGCAAGCTTCTTGCCTTCGGCACGCGCCTTCAGCGCGATCTGCGCATGGGCGGCGGCGACATCGCGCGCTTCGCCCTCAAGGTCCGCGCCAAGCGCGATCACCTCGTAGCCTGCGTTGCGCGCGACCGCGACAGCCGCATCGAGGGATTCCTGCGGCCGTGCAATGATCCTGAATGTGGAGTTGGCAAACGTGGCGTCGCCGGGCTTGCAGCTCTCATTGGCGGTATCGTTCAATGCAGCGATCACCGCATCGTCCGCCTTGATGCCGTAACGGGCAACGATCTCGCGCGCATCCGCCAGCGTGGTTGTGTCCGGCACGGTCGGCCCGGACGCGATGGTTGCCGGATCGTCGAACGGCACATCCGAAATCGCCAGCGTCAGAAGTTTTGCTGGTGCGGCAGCACGCGCAAGCCTGCCACCCTTGATGCGCGAGAGATGCTTGCGGACGGTGTTCATTTCGCCGATCGGCGCGCCGGATCGCAGCAGGCTCTTGTTCATCGCCTGCTTCTGCGCGAATGACACGCCGTCTGCAGGCGCGATCCAGTTCGCCGAGCCGCCGCCGGACAGCAGCACCAGAACGAGATCGTCATCGGTCGCGGTCTTCGCCAGATCAAGCGTGCGGCTTGCTGCGTTCAGGCTCGCTTCGTCGGGCACCGGATGACCAGCCTCGATCACCTCGATGCGCTTGGTCGGCTTGCCGTAGCCATGGCGCGTAGTGGCGAGGCCCGACAGTTTTTCAGGATCGATGCGGCCTTCATCGAGATAATGCCGCTCCGCAGCAAAGGCCAGGGCGCCGGCGGCCTTGCCCGCCGAGAGACAGATGATGCGGCCACGCGGGGCAGGCGGCAGGTGCGCAGCGAGGATGCGATCAGGGTGGGCTGCGGCAACGGCGGCGTCGAAAATGGCGCGCAGCAAAGGGCGTTTGTCGGTCATCGGATCATCGCTTGGCACAATTGGCGTGGTGGTTCGCAAGTCCGCATCGCTTTTGCAGCACGCTCTCATGCGGACTTTGGATTCAGGACACTGGCTCAAGACATGACATGATCGGCCAGTCGATAAAAGGCCCTCCGCAAGGTTATTGCGGAGGGCGGGAATGGTGTCCGATGTGCCTGTGGGAAGCTGGAAACCCGGATTTTCGATGTGGAAATCCGGCTCCCGCTTCGCGGGATGCGGTTAGCCGCCGACCTCGCCGCTGATGATCGGGCCGAACAGCTCCCAGCGTTCACCCTTGAAGCGCATCATCTGCAACTGCTCGATCGGGGCGAAGTCGGTCGCGCTGGTGTTCATCTTGATGCCCGGCAGACCCATTTCCTGCTGGAGATCCTTGATGCTTGCGGCCTGCTTCATCACGTTTTCGCGGGTGAGATTGTCGCCGCAGGCTTTCAGCACATGCACCAGGGTCTGTGCCGAGCTGTAGCCGTAGGCGACCGACGAATCGGCGCGGTTGGCTTCGGGGAAGTACTTCGCGAGGAACGCGTCGAAGTTCTTCACGCCCGGATCGTCCTTCCACTGCGGGTCAGTCGGGTCCTTGCCGTAGGTCGCGGAGATCACGCCCTGCGCGTTTTCAAAACCGGCAGGCTTGATCACCGATCCGGTGGAGGAGGCGACGTTGTTCAGGATGAACAGCGGCTTCCAGCCGAGCTCCGCGACTTTCTTGACGGACTGCGCGCCGAACTTCGGCGTGGTGATGCTGACGAACACATCCGCGCCCTTCGACTTCAGGGCGACGACCTGTGAGTCGATGGTGGGGACAGACGTTTCATAAGGCTCTTCGGCGATGATCATCGAAGCGCCCTTGGCGCCGAGACCATCCTTCAGGCCTTTCAGCACGTCTTTGCCGAAGTCATCATTCTGGTAGAGGATGCCGATCTTGCCGTTCGGCTTCTCCTTCATCAGGAACTTTGCATAGATCACGCCTTCGCTCTGATAGTTGGGCTGCCAGCCCATGGTCCAGGGGAAGTTCTTCGGATCGTTCCACTTGGTCGCGCCGGTGGCGACGAAGAGTTGCGGGACCTTCTTGGCGTTCATGTATTTCTGGATCGCCGTGTTCGACGGCGTGCCGAGCGAGTTGAAGATCAGCAGCACTTCATCGCTCTCGACCAGCTTGCGCGCCTGCTCGACTGCCTTGGGCGGCGAGTAGCCGTCGTCATAGGAAATGAAATTGATCTTGCGGCCGTTGATGCCGCCTTCGGCATTGATCTTGTTGAAATAGGCGGCCTGCGTCTTGCCGATGATGCCATAGGCGGAGGCCGGTCCGCTGTAGGGCATGATGCTGCCGACCTTGATCTCGGTATCGGTGGCGCCGGTATCGTACTTCTTCTGCGCGAGCGCGCTGCCGGTCGATGCGGCGAAAGCCGCGGCGGTCGCGAGCAGCAGCATCCGGTTGAGTTTTTTGAATGCCATTTCTTGTGTTTCCCTAACCTAGTTTTTTGGTGCTTGTTGAAGCATTTGGCTTGGAAGCCTTTTTGGCTTCTCGTGTATTCAATACCGTTTGTCCCTTTGTTTCAACAAATGGCATCGAAATCAAAAACCCCCTGCGACTATGCCGCAGGGGGTAACCGGTGTCTGGCGCGAACTAGCCGCCGACGTCGCCGTTCAGGATTTCCCCGAACCGCTCCCAGGTCTCGCCCTTGAAGCGCATCAATTGCATCTGGCTGATCGGGGCGAAGTCGGTGGCGCTGGTGTTGATCTTCACGCCCGGCAGCAAGCCCTCCAGTTCAAGGTTCTTCATGTTGGCGGCCTGCTTCATGACATTCTCGCGGGTGAGATTGTCGCCGCAGGCCTTCAGCACATGAACCAGGGTCTGAGCGGAATTGTAGCCGTAGATCACCGAGCCATCGGCGCGGTTCGCCTCCGGGAAATACTTGAGGAGGAAGGCGTCGTAGTTCTTCATCCCCTTGTCGTCCTTCCACTGCGGATCGGTGGGGTCCTTGGCATAGGCCGCGGAGATCACGCCCTGCGCGTTTTCAAAACCGGCAGGCTTGATCACCGAGCCGACCGAGGCCGAGACGTTGTTCAGGATGAACAGCGGCTTCCATTGCAGCTCCGCGACCTTCTTGATCGACTGGGCCGCGAACTTCGGCGTCGTGATGCTGATGAACACATCGGCGCCCTTCGACTTCAGGGCGACGACCTGCGAGTCGATGGTGGGGACCGATGTTTCATACGGCTCTTCCGCGATGATCATCGAGGCGCCCTTGGAGCCAAGCCCGTCCTTGAGGCCCTTGAGGTAGTCCTTCCCGTAGTCGTCGTTCTGATAAAGGATTCCGATCTTGGCATTCGGCTTCTCCTTCAGGAGATAGCTCGCATAGATCCGCCCCTCGCTCTGGTAGTTGGGCTGCCAGCCCATGGTCCAGGGGAATTCCTTGGGGTCGTTCCACTTGGTCGCGCCGGTGGCGACGAACAGTTGCGGGATCTTCTTGGCGTTGAGGTATTTCTGGATCGCGGTGTTCGATGGCGTGCCGAGCGGTCCGTAGACGATCAGCACTTCGTCGCTTTCCACCAGCTTTCGGGCCTGCTCCACCGCTTTCGGAGGGCTGTAGCCGTCATCGTAGCTGATGAAGTTGATCTTGCGGCCGTTGATGCCGCCTTCAGCGTTGATCTTGTTGAAGTAGGCCTGTTCGGATTTTCCGATCGCACCGTAAGCGGAGGCCGGTCCGCTGTAGGGCATGATATTGCCGATCTTGATTTCGGTGTCGGACGCGCCGGTGTCGTATTTTTTCTGCGCGAATGCCGTGCTGCCTGTTGCAGCGAGCATTCCGATGACGGCCGCGAACGTCGCAAGTCGAGTCGTAACAACCATACGTTCCTCCCTGGATCGTGTTTTGTGTCCTCGTTGTCTTTTCTTGGATTCGAGCTCTTTGCGGCTCGCGGGTATTCAATACCCTTTGCATGCGCCGTTCAACGAAAAGCCCTCCGCGACAGGATCGCGGAGGGCTTGTTTTTGCGGCAGTTTGTTCCGCAGGGCGAAAGATTAACTTCCGCCCATGCCACCGGTGATGATCGGTCCCTGCAGGTCGTACTTGTCGCCCTTGAACTGCATGATCTGAAGCTGATCGATCGGGTAGAAATCGGTCGCGCTGGTGTTGATCTTCACGCCCGGCAGCAGGGTGTCGGGAACGAAGTCCTTCAGGCTCGCGGCCTGCTTCATGATGTTCTCGCGGGTCAGGTTATCGCCTGCCTGCTTGAGCACCTGCACCAGGGTCTGTGCCTGGCCGTAGCCATAGACCACGGAACCGTCGGCCTTGTTGGCGTCGGGCGCATACTTGGCGAGGAAGGCGTAGAACTTCTTCATGCCTTCATCGTTGTCCCACTGCGGGTCCGCGCCGTCCTTGGCATAGGCCGCCGACAGGATGCCTTGCGAGTTTTCAAAGCCCGCCGGCTTGAGAACGCTGCCGACGGATGCACCGACATTGCTCTGGATGTAGACCGGCTTCCAGCCGAGTTCAGCGACCTTCTTGATCGCCTGCGCGGCGAACTTCGGCGTGGTGAAGCTGACGAACACGTCAGCGCCCGAAGCCTTCAGCTTGATGATGTGCGAGTCGATGGTCGGCTCGGACACTTCATAGCTGTCTTCGGCGATGATCTGGGAAGCCTTCGCGCCAAGACCGTCCTTCAGGCCCTTGAGCATGTCCTTGCCGAAGTCGTCGTTCTGGTACATCACGGCGATCTTCGCATCGGGCTTGGTCGCCAGCAGATGCTTGGCATAGACGCGGCTTTCGCTCTGGTAGGCCGGCTGCCAGCCCATGGTCCAGGGAAACTCCTTCGGCTCGCCGAACTTGGTCGCGCCGGTCGCCACGAACAGCTGCGGCACCTTCTTCGCGTTCAGGTACTTCTGGATCGCCGAATTCGACGGCGTGCCGAGCGGCCCGAACACGAGCAGGACTTCGTCGCTCTCGACCAGCTTGCGGGCTTGTTCGACGGCCTTCGGTGGCGAGTAGCCGTCGTCATAGGTGATGAAGTTGATCTTGCGGCCGTTGATGCCGCCCTGATCGTTGATCATCTTGAAGTAGGCTTCCTCGATCTTGCCGATCACGCCATAGGCGGAGGCAGGACCGCTGTACGGCATAATGTTGCCGATCTTGATCTCGGTGTCGGTCGCGCCGGTGTCGTATTTCTTCTGCGCGAACGCGTGGCCGCTCGTCATTGCGAGCGCGGCCATGGCCGTCACTGCAGTCACGTTGAGCCTGATTTTGGAAAGCATTCTGGTTTCTCCCTAATACCGCTTTATGGAACCGGCTTCGGAGAGAAAGCGTGCCCGGAGGCAAAACCGTGGCAAAAAATGACGGGTCTGATTCAAAGTGAATCAGACCCGGTCACGCGATCCGGAAACCGGTGTTCCGGACATACCCTTCTCAAACAAACCAGACCGAAACAAGCCTGATTTGCCCTCGGGACGCCAGACTTACGGCTTACCCTTCTTGAACAAGTGCTCGATCATGTAGGCCACCTGCCGGGCGCCATGCGGCAGCAGGAAGATGACGGCGAACAGGAACACGCCGAACACCGCGCCTGACAGACCCTTCGAGATGTGCTCGGCGACGTTGGGCACAAACACGATGAACGCCGAACCGACCAGGGAACCCGGCAGCCAGCCGACCCCGCCGACCACCATGCCCACAAAGATCGCGATCGCGAGCTGGATGGTGAAGCTGTCGGGGGCGACGAACTGCACCACGATGGCGCCGAGCGCACCGGCAATGCCGGTGAAACCGGCGGATACGCCGAATGCCAGTGTTTTGTACAGCGGCAGGTCGACGCCCATGGCGGAGGCTGCGATCTGGTTGTCGCGGA
>Ga0209023_10006907_pt1 | contig 11819 bp, 8 predicted proteins | sample LakOneMetagenome_FD_187468 | JGI IMG/M metagenome (GOLD analysis project Ga0209023, IMG submission 187468) | Freshwater and sediment microbial communities from Lake Erie, Canada (SPAdes) (version 2) | ecosystem: Environmental > Aquatic > Freshwater > Lentic | place: Lake Erie, Canada | collected...
GCGTCGAACAACATCGAGGCCCGGGTCCGTGAACTCAAGGAGGACGGCATCGAGAAGGAACTCGCCTTCCCGAACGCGGTCCTGGCGCTGTTCCACTACCCCGACAAGGCGATTCGCGAGCGGGTGTTCCGCATCTACAACGAGCACATCGCCGATCTGCAGGAGCGTTCCAACGGTCACTTCTACGGCGTCGGGCTCATCAACTGGTGGGATCCCAAGGGTACCCGCAGCACGCTGGCCGAGCTGAAGGCGTTGGGACTCAAGACATTCCTGTTGCCCCTGAATCCCGGCAAGGACGACGAGGGCAATATCTACGACTTCGGCAGCCGGTCGATGGACGCGGTCTGGGACGAGATCGAGGACGCGGGCCTGCCGGTCAGTCACCACATCGGCGAGACGCCGCCGAAGACGCCGTGCGAGCACAACAGCGTGGTGGTCGGCATGATGGTCAACGTCGACTCGTTCCGCGAGCAGTTCGCCAAGTATCTGTTCTCGGGCATCCTGGATCGGCACCCGAAGCTGCAGGTTGGCTGGTTCGAGGGTGGAATCGCTTGGGTACCAACGGCATTGCAGGACGCCGAACACCTGCTGGCGTCGTATCAGCACATGTTCAACCATGAGCTCCAGCACGACATCCGGCACTACTGGGACCACCACATGAGCGCCTCGTTCATGGTGGACCCGCTGGGACTGCGGTTGATCGACGACATCGGCGTCGACAAGGTGATGTGGTCCAGCGACTACCCGCACAACGAGAGCACGTGGGGTTACTCCGAGAAGTCGCTGGCCACCGTCGTCGAGGCGGTGGGGTCGGAGAACGCCGCGAAGATCGTCTCCACCAACGTGCAGAAGTTCCTGGGACTCACCCAATGACAATGTCGACCCATTCGGGTGTCACCCAGATCACCCGAACCGGGTTGACCTGGCTGGACATTCCGGAGGAGCCCGACCTCGCCCGGATGCGCCGCGAGATCAGTGTGCGGCTGCACGCGGCCATGCGCGACGCCGGTGTGGATGCGCTGGTCCTGCTGGGCAACGGCAACGTCATGTACACCACCGGGATCAGCTGGCCGCTGGCCGACGCCGGCCTCTCACATGTCGAGCGGCCGATCGCCGTCGTCCTGGCCGACGACGAACACCCGCACCTCTTCCTGCCCTTCCGCGAGGGCGCCGCGATGGAGTCGGATCTCCCCGACGACCACCTCCACGGACCCGTCTACCTCGAATTCGACGAGGGTGTAGCGGAATTCGCGAAGATCTTGGCCGGCCTCGTGCCTGCCGGTGCCACCGTCGCCGTCGACGAGTTGACCGGAGCAATGCGACGGGCCGGCGCCGCACTGTTCCCCGGTGGTGCGCCGGTGGACGCCGCCGCGGTGGTGGGCGCGGCGAAACTGGTCAAGACCATCGACCAGATCGCCTGCGTGCGCCGGGCCTGCCAGATCACCGAGCAGGCCATCTCCGAGATGCAGAAATCCGTGGTTCCCGGGGTGCGCCAGATCGACCTGTCGGCCGAATTCGTCCGCCGCACTTTCGAACTCGGAGCCACCACCAACATGTTCGACTCGGTCTGGCAGGTCATGCCGTCGTCGCGCACCGAGGGCACCTGGACCATTCACGGCGACCTCGCCCTGCCACTGCTGACCACCGAGCGGGAGTTGCAGCAGGGTGACGTGCTGTGGACCGATGTTTCCATCGCGTATCGCGGCTACTGCTCCGACCACGGCCGGACCTGGATCGTCGGACAGGATCCGACGCCACGCCAGCAGGAGCAGTTCGACAAGTGGACCGCGGTCGTCGCGGCGGTCCTCGGGGTCACCCGGGCCGGCGCCAGTTGCGGCGACCTGGGGCGTGCGGCCATCGACGCAGCCGGCGGCCAGAAGCCGTGGCTGCCGCACTTCTACCTGGGCCACGGGATCGGCGCCAACGCCGCCGAGATGCCCATGATCGGAACGGATCTCGGTCAGGACTGGGACGACAACTTCGTCTTCCCGGCCGGCATGCTGCTGGTGTTCGAGCCGGTGGTGTGGGAGGACGGCACCGGAGGCTACCGCGGCGAGGAGATCGTGGTGGTCACCGAGGACGGCTGGATGCCGCTGACCGACTATCCCTATGACCCGTACGAGGTGGCCAATGTCGGCAACTGAGGTCGAGGCCGATGACCGCGCGCTGCGGATCGGCCGTCGCGAACGTGCCCTGGCGCAGATGGAGGCCTACGACCTCGACGTGCTGGTGCTGGGCCGGCAGGCCAACGTCCGCTACATCTCCGGCGCCCCGCAGTTGTGGGTCGTGGGGACCCGGCCCTTCGGGCCGATCTGTACCTATGTGCGGGCAACCGGTGAGATCCACCTGAACAGCACGTGGGACGAGGGCATGCCCGAGGAGATTCCGCACGAGAATCTCTACGGGCTGGCCTGGAATCCGATGACATTGATCGGCGTGCTGCGCAGCATCAAGGGATCCGACACGGCGCGCCGGGTCGGAACCGATGCCCTGACACCGACATTCGCCAAGCTGCTGCCGATGGCCTTCCCGCAGGCCGAGCTCGTCGACGGCGAGCAGGCGATGCGGGCCGCCCGACGGATCAAGACACCGGAGGAGGTCGAGGCCCTGCGCCGCGCCCTGCGCGTCGCCGAGGCCGGATTGGCCCGGGCGGTTGCCGAGCTGGCGCCGGGTACCACCGAGAAGTCGCTGGCGGGTGCCCTGCTCGAGGCCGAGGCCGCAGGCGGCGTCAGCACCCCGGCCACGCAGGACGCCGCCTGGATCACCTCCAAGGAACATCCTTGGCGCCGCAGTGCCGGTGATGGCCGGGTCCGGGAGGGCGACCTGGTGGCGCTGGCGGCCGGTGTGCTCGCCGACGGGTATGTCGCCGAGGTCGCCCGCACCCTGCCGGTCGGAGAGCTCAGCGATGCGGCTCGTGCGCTGTATCGGCGCCGGGATGACCTGTGGGACAGGATGATCGACGCATGCCGGCCAGGTCGGCCCGCGGCCGCCCTGCTGGCTGCCTACGAGGACTCCGGTGAGCCACTGCCGGCGATGCCCGTCGCGCACGGTCTGGGACTCGGCTTCGACCCGCCGGTCGTGACCCCCCGACTGCCGGAGACGGCAGCCGCGGAAACCCTCGAGGAGGGAATGGTCCTGGCCCTCACCGGCTACGTCTGGGAGCCCGGGGTGGGTGCGGTGTTCACCCGCGATGCCGTCCACGTCACCTCGGACGGGGCAGAGGTGCTGTCCACCGGTCCGTCGTGGCGAGACGTCCGTGTCTGAACCCGCCGGTCCGGATGTCGACGGGCCTCGTGCTCGCGGAACTGCACCGCTCGCCGAACCCGCCGGTCCGGATGTCGACGGGCCTCGTGCTCGCGGAACTGCCCCGCTCGCCGAACCCGCCGCCGAGGAAATCATCCGATACGAGAAGGACCCGGCCACTCGGATCGCGACCATCACCTTCGACCGTCCCGAACGGCTGAACGCACCCACCATCGCGGCGCGGGTCCGCTACGCCGACCTGTTGCACCGGGCCAGCATCGACGACGACGTCAAGGTGCTGGTGATCCGTGGCGCCGGCGACGATCTGGGCAGCGGCGCCGACCTTCCCGAATACATGGCGGTGCAGGACGCCGAGGGCCCGGAGGCCGACGCCGCCCGGCTCGCCGAGTACCGGGTGGCGCTCGGGGAGGTCACTGTCCCCCCGAAGGGGTCGCTGCGCCGCGGCGCGAACATCGGGCAGTGGTATGCCAACCCGAACTCCGGGATTCGCGGCCTTCAGGATTTCAAGAAGATCTCGATACTCGAGGTCAAGGGGTACTGCTACGGCTGGCACTTCTATCAGGCCGCCGACGCCGATCTGGTGATCTCCTCGGACGACGCGGTGTTCGGCCATCCGTCCTTCCGATACCACGGCTGGGGTCCACGCATGTGGTGGTGGGCCCAGACCATGGGCATCCGAAAGTTCCAGGAAATGGTCTTCACCGGACGGCCGTTCACCGCGGCGGAGATGTTCGATTGCAATTTCCTGAACGCCGTGGTGCCGCGTGCGGACCTCGAGGCCGAGGTGGCGAAGTACGCGTTGGCCTGCGCGCGCAACCGGCCGACCGACACCGTCTTCATGCAGAAGACGTTCTTCGAGATCATGAAACAGTTCCAGGGCGAGTACCTGGGCAGCATGCTCGCCGGTGTCTTCGAGTCGATCACCGGTGGGGCGCAGCATGATTCGGGAGATCTGCGACTCGGCGACGCGATGGATCGCGGCCTGTCGGGTTCGGTGAAGGACAACGATGCCAAGTTCCCACCGGAGTGGGGGTTGAGCAGGGCCGCCAACCGCGAGACGGCGATGGCACCCGACAAACTCGACAAGCCCAAGAAGCCCAAGAAGAAGAAAAAGAAGAAGGCGTGAACGCACCACTGGACGGCTTCGTCGTCGTCGATCTGTCCGCCGGCATCGCCGGCGGTTACTGCACCAAGATGTTCGCCGACGGCGGTGCCAGCGTCATCAAGGTCGAAGCGCCCGAAGGTGATCCGTTGCGGGCGTGGTCGGCGTCGGGTGCACCCGTCGATGTGGCCGCCGGTGGTGCGTTGTTCAGCTTCCTGGCCTGTTCGAAACGGAGTGTGGTCGTCGACCCGGCCGGCGATCTGCAGGCGGTCGAGGGTCTGCTGGCCGGCGCCGACGCGGTGGTGTGGTCGCCGGGTTCGCGGCTGGCCGCACTGGATTCGCTGCAACCCCAACGGATCTACGAGCGTCATCCGCACCTGGTCGTCACGTCGATCACGCCGTTCGGACTTGCCGGTCCCTGGCACGAGCGACCCGCCACCGAGTTCACGCTCCAGGCGTGGTCCGGTGGGGCGCTGGGCATCGGGCGCGGCGAGCAGTCCCGGGCGCCGGCGCACGTCGGTGGACAGCCGGGGGAGTGGCTGGCCGGCGCGTACGCGGCGGCGTTCACCCTGGCCGCCCGGGCTCGCGGCGGCGGCGAGCTGGTGGACCTCTCAGCGCTGGAGGTCCAGATCCTCGGACTCACCTACTATCCCGTGACCTACTTCGAAATGCTCGGGCGGCCGTGGCGCAGCGAACGCAAACCGACCGTGCCCGGTGTGGCGCAGGCCGCCGACGGGCTGGTGGCACTGGGCTGCGGCACCGCACAGCAGTGGTGGGACCTGTGCGCCATGTCGGGGCATGTGGAGTGGATCGACGAGGCGTCACCGTTGTCGATCACCGAACAGGCCAACCTCCACGCCGACGAGCTGTACGACTGGTTGCGCGGCGAGAACGTTGATGCCGTACGGGAACTGGCGTCGGCCTTCCGGATCCCGAACTCGCCGGTGGCCAATGGTGAGAACGTCGCCGAGATGGATCATTACGTCGCTCGGAACAGTTTCGTCCGCAATCCGCGCGACGGCTTCCTCCAACCGGACCGGGCGTTCCGGTTCACCGGTGTCGAGTTGCCGGCACCGGGACCGGCGCCGCGGCTCGGTGAGCACACGAATGAACCGATGCCCGAACCGCACATCCGGGTGCCGGCCGGAAACGGGTCGACCCTGCCGTTCGAGGGTCTGCGCGTGCTCGACATGACGGCGTTCTGGGCCGGCCCGTCGTGCACCCATCTGCTGGGGATGCTCGGCGCCGAGGTCATCCACCTCGAGTCCACGCCTCGTCCCGACGGCACGCGGTTGATCGCGGGCATCCCGGTGACCGAGCCGCAGTGGTGGGAGCGCTCACCGATCTTCTCGGGCCTGAACACCAACAAGCTCGGCCTGACCCTCGACTTCCAGACCGAGCAGGGCCGAGACCTGTTGCGCCGCTTGATCCCCACCTGCGACGTGATCATCGAGAACTTCACCCCACGGGTGATCGAGCAGATCGGTCTGGACTACGACAGCGTCCGCGCTCTGCGTGAGGACATCATCATGGTCCGGATGCCCGGCTTCGGGCTCGACGGACCATGGCGCGACAATCCGGCGTTCGCCTACATCATCGAGGACGCGTCCGGGTTGAGTTGGCTCACCGGCTATCCGGACCGCACTCCCTACGAGCCCTACTCGATCGGCGACCCCAACGCCGGCATCCACGCACTGATCGGGTTGCAGCTGGCGCTGGAGAACCGTCGCCGTACCGGCCACGGTGCGCTGGTGGAGGCCGCGATGGTCGACGCGGCGCTCAACGTGGCCGCCGAACAGGTCATCGAGTACTCGGCCTACGGCGCGGTGCTGCAACGGGACGGTAACCGCGGCCCCGCGGCCGCACCGCAGAACATCTACCGGTGCGCCGGTGTCGACGAGTTCGGCCGGGAGGACAACTGGGTCGCGATCGCGGTCACGACCGATGCGCAGTGGGCGGCACTGGTGGCCGCGCTGGGCGGGCCGGAGTGGGCGGTCGACCCGCAACTGAGCACGGTAGCCGGCCGGCGGGCGCATCACGACGAGATCGACACCGCACTGGGAGCCTGGTGCGCGTACCGTACCGGCGACGAGATCGTCGAAAACCTCTGGCCGGCAGGTGTTCCCGTGGCAAAGGTGATGCAGCCGCACCGGCAGACCGAACTCGTGCAGCTGGCTGCCCGGGGTTTCTTCGAGCAGGTCGCCCATCCCGTCAACGTGACGGCGCCGCACAGCACGGTGCCGGTACGGCTCACGCAGGAGCCGGCGCAGTACCATCGCGCTCCCGCGCCGTTGCTCGGTGAACACACCGCGGAAATCCTTCGTGGGCTGGGGTGTTCGGATGCCGAGATCGCGCAACTGGACGCCGACGGGGTGATCGGAACCGAGCCGGCGATGGGCGGGCGCAAGGCGAAGCGTTAGGCGCTGGCTCCAATCTGTTCAGCGGTGGTTGCGACGTTGTTCGAGTGGATGTCGCAGGGACCGCTGAGCAGATCGGGAAATGGTCCCGGCTACTCGTCGTCGGCGTCGCGATGGCCGAACGGGCCGAACGGGCCGGGCGGTCCCGGTCGCCGGCCGGGCGCGTGCCCGTGAACACCTTCGGCGTAAGCGGTTTCGGCGTGCTGGCTCAGGTCGATGCCGGATGTCTCGTCCTCGGCGCTGACCCGGAATCCTATCGTCCGGTCGATCAACTTGGCGAGGACGAACGACACCGCAAATGCGTAGACGGCGACCGCGACCACCGAGACGAGTTGCCTGCCCAGTTGGGCCAGACCTCCGCCGAAGAACAGGCCCTGGGCGCCCCCCGTCATCGCGGCGGTGGCGAGTAGCCCGATCAGCAGGACGCCGACGACCCCGCCGACGAAGTGAACGCCCACGACATCGAGTGAATCGTCGTAGCCGAACCGGAATTTCGCGCCGATCGCGAAGGAGCAGGCCACGCCGGCGGCCAGACCGACCCCCACGGCACCGAGGGTGTTCACCGTGCCGCACGACGGGGTGATCGCGACCAGGCCGGCGACGACACCCGAGGCGGCGCCGAACGTCGTCGGCTTGCCGTCGCGGACCTGTTCGACGGTGAGCCAACCCAACATGCCCAGGCAGCCGGCCACGAGGGTGTTGAGGAAGATGGCGGCTGCCGTCCCGTTCGCGGCCAGCGCCGAGCCGGCGTTGAAGCCGAACCAGCCGAACCACAGCAGCCCGACGCCGAGCAACACGAAAGGCAGATTGTGCGGCCGCATCGCGTCCTGTTTGAAGCCGATCCGGGGGCCAAGAACCAGTGCCAGGGCCAACGCGGAAGCGCCCGACACGGTTTCGACCACCAGGCCACCCGCGTAGTCGAGGACGCCCAGCCGCGCGAGCCACCCCTGCGGGGACCAGACCCAGTGCGCCACCACCGAATAGACCACGATCGTCCAGATGGGGACGAACACCACCCAGGCCGCGAACCGGGCGCGATCGGCGATCGCCCCGCTGATGAGCGCGGCGGTGATGATCGCGAAGGTCAACTGGAACGTCGCGAACAGCAATTCCGGGACGGTGCCGTGGACGGTGGTTGGACCGATGCCGAGCATGCCGAAGTGCTCGAGGTCGCCGAGCAGACCGCCGCCGGCGTCGCCGGAGAAGCTGATGCTGTAACCCAGGAGCAGCCAGGTCACCGTGACCAGCGGAATGGCGATGAAGCTCATCATGATCATGTTGAGCACGCCGGTGCTGCGCACCATGCCGCCGTAGAAGATCGCCAGGCCGGGGGTCATGAGCAGCACCAGTGCGGTGCTGGCCAGCAGCCAGGCGGTGGCGGCGGGATCGATCGCGTTCAATTCAAGATCTCCTCAGCGCGGTGTGGTTCGCGTGCGGTGAGGGTACCGAGTGAACCTGGCGGGGGATGGCGGCACCCGGTACGCCGACGAGCGTGCGCATCGGTACGTCCGACACCGGTGTGTCGCGTACCAACACGCACGCTCGCGCTTGGGACTTGGGAGAGGACCTCTCGGGGGGCTACTTCAGGCAGCTGCCGGCGTCGACGGGCAGCGTCACACCGGTGACGTAGCGCGACTCGTCGGACGCGAAGAACAGCACGGCGTTGCTGATGTCGCGGGCTTCCACCCACGGGATCGGCAGCGTGTGGAACAGCTGGCAGATGGGCGCCATGTCGTCGGGGCCCGGGTTCTCCAGGTCGGGCCGGAACATCTTGAACGTGCCCTCGTTGTGCAGCATGTCGGTGGCGACGTGCGTCGGGTGCACGCTGTTGACCCGGATCATGTGCTGGCCCAGCTCCACGCCGAACGCCCGCATCAGGCCGACGACGCCGTGCTTGGCGGCGACATAGTTACCGCAGTGCGGGTAGGCCTTCAGCCCGCCCACCGAGCTGGTGAGCACGATCGAGCCGCCGTTACCGCCCGAGATGATATGGGGGACGGCCGCTTTGACGGACTTCCAGACACCCGAGAGATTGGTGTCGATCATCTCGTCCCAGTCGAGCTGACTGGTCTCGTGCAGCACGTCGCCGCCGTTGCCGATACCGGCGTTGGCCACCACGATGTCGAGTCGGCCCAGCTGCTCGACGCCGCTGTCGACCGCTTCCTTGACGCCGGGGAAGTCGCGCACGTCGACCTCGGCGGTGACGATGCGGCGGCCGAGGTTCTTCACCAGATCCGCCGTCTCGGCCAGATCCTCCGGCGTCGAGGCCGGGATCGCCGTCTCGGTGCCCGGGCGGATCGGTCCACAGATGTCGATCGCGATGATGTCGGCGCCTTCTTCGGCCAGTCGCACCGCGTGGCTGCGGCCCTGGCCGCGGGCCGCACCGGTGATGAACGCGACCTTGCCTTCTACACGTCCTGCCATGTCTTCGAATCCTTTTGTCGTGGTTTGGGTTTCAGGTGATTCAGGGGATGAAGGTGGGCATCGATTCCCAGCCGCGCACCGCGGTGGTCTGCGACGGCTTGGCGTTGTCCCAATCGACCTCCCACTCGGGGAAGCGCTTCAGGATCTCCTCCAGCGCGATACGGCCCTCCAGTCGTGCCAGGGCATTGCCCATGCAGAAATGGGTGCCCGCACCAAAGGTCATGTGCGAGTGCTGTTCCCGGTGGATATCGAATACGTCGCCGTTCGGCGGGAACCGGCGGTGGTCCCGGTTGGCGGCACCGACCAGCATCAGCATCGCCGAACCCTCGGGCACGGTGCGGCCGTAGTACTCGACATCGCGGGCGACGTACCGGGCGATCTGCAGCGCGGGCGGCTCCCAGCGCAGGATCTCCTCGATGGCCTGGGGGATCAGGCTCGGGTCGGCTGCCAACTGGGCGCGCTGGTCCGGGTTCTCGGCCAGCGTCTTTCCGGCCCAGCCGATCAGCCGGGTGGTGGTTTCCGCTCCGGCGGTGGCCACCACGATCAGGTACATCAGCAGCTCATCGCGGGTCAGCTTGCGGACCGTGCCGGTCTCATCGGTGAACTCGGCGTTCAGCAGATCGGTCATGATGTCGTCCGACGGATGCTCGGTGCGGTAGTCGATGAACTCGCCGAACACCTCGCCCGTGGCCAGGAAATCGACCTGATCGCCCTGCAGCGTGGCCTCGCCGTGGTCGGTCACCCGGCGTTGATGCTCCTCGGGAATGCCCAGCAGCATGCCGATGACCCGCATCGGCATCTGCTCGCCGAGGTCGTTGACGAAGTCGAACTTGCCCGTCCCGACCACCGGATCCAGGCACCGTGCCGTGAACTCCCGGATCTGGGGTTCCAGTGCGAGCACCTTGCGCGGGGTGAAAACGCGCGACAGGAGGTTGCGGTGGATGTTGTGGATCGGCGGATCCTCGAAGATCAGCGTGCCGGGCGGGATCTCCATACCGGACTTGATGATCTCGAGCAGTGCGCCGCGACCGGAGATGAAGGTCTCGTGGTCGATGACCGCCTTGTTGACGTCCTCGAACCGGCTGAGCGCGTAGAAGTCGTGCTGCTCGTTGTAGTAGAGCGGCGCCTCTTCCCGGATGCGGGCGAACACCGCGTAGGGGTTCATGTTCAGCTCGACGCTGTACGGATCGTAGTACAGCCCGGCCTCGGTGGAATCAGGTGTGGTAACGGTCATTTCAGCGCTCCACCGTCGGAGCCAGCTTGCTGAAGGTGATGTGGATATCGGTGAGTCCGCGCAGGATGAAGGTCGGTTCGTAGCTGAACCGGCGTGCCTCCGCCGGGCCGTGGAACTCCTCGTCGAGTTTGATGTCGGTCATCCGGTCCAGGATGCGTTCCAGCGACACGCGACCCTCGACGCGGGCCAGTGGGCCGCCGGGACACGAGTGCGCCCCGCGGCTGAACGCCAGGTGCTCACGCACGTTCGGCCGGTCCAGATCGAAGGTGTGCGGGTCGTCGAAGTGCCGCGGATCACGGTTGATGGCACCGGGATTGATCATCAGGACGGTGCCGGCCGGAATGTCGACGCCAGCCAGCTCGGTGTCCTTCTTCGCCAGCCGGAACGCGGACTTCACCGGGCTCTCCATCCGCAGCATCTCCTCGACGAACGCCGGGATCCGGGTGCGGTCGGAGCGCAGGCGCTCGACCACCTCGGGATGTTCGGCGAGCACACGCATGGACGCGGACAGCAGCTTGGTGGTGGTCTCCTGGCCGGCGGCGAACAGGAACGTCGCGCTCTTGACCACGTCGATGATTTCCGGGGTGTCACCCTCGGGATACTTGGCGGTGGCCAGCGCGGTCAGGATGTCGTCGCGCGGATTGGCGCGGCGGTCCTCGAGGTAGGCGCAGAACTTGTCCTCGAGCCACTGCAGCGGGTTGTGCTCCATCACGTCGCCCTGCAGCGAGCCGACGGTGTTGCCGGGCCGCGGCGCCAGCATCTGCCGGAACTCCTCGTGGTCCTCCTCGGGCACGCCGAGCAGATCGGCGATCACCAGCATCGAGAACGGCTTGGCGTATTCCTCGAGGAACTCGCACTTGCCGTTGTCGATGATGTCGTCGATGAACTTGTCGGCCAGCGGCCACATGAAGGCCTCGTTCTCCTTGAGCCGTTTGGGCGTCAGGAGGCGGTTGAGCAGTGACCGGGCCCGCGAGTGCTGCGGCGGGTCCATGGTGACCATGTGCTCGCTCATCAGGAACTCGTCACGGTGGGCCTCGATCTGCCCGGTGATGTCGGAACCCTCAGGGGTGAACGGCAGCGGCGGGAAGGGACCGCCGACGGCGATGCACGACGAGAACAGGTCGGCGTCCTTGTAGACCACCGAGGCCTCGTCGTAGCCGGTGACCGCGTAGACCCCGTAGTTGTCCGTCTTCAGCACGGGGCACTGGGCGCGGAGGTGGTCGAAGTACGGATACGGGTCGGGGACCAGGCTCTGGTCGGTGAAGAAGTCGATCGAGTCGTAATCGGACGTGGCTTCCGCCGGGGATTCGGGCAACGCGGATCTCCATCAAAGGGCTGACAGGTGCTGAGCACTTGCTTAGCATGTGAGCTGGCACAC
>Ga0209023_10006908_pt1 | contig 11818 bp, 16 predicted proteins | sample LakOneMetagenome_FD_187468 | JGI IMG/M metagenome (GOLD analysis project Ga0209023, IMG submission 187468) | Freshwater and sediment microbial communities from Lake Erie, Canada (SPAdes) (version 2) | ecosystem: Environmental > Aquatic > Freshwater > Lentic | place: Lake Erie, Canada...
CGACACCGAGACTGCTTTTCCGGCCGATATACGACCGCAAGAGCAATTTCGATCCACTGGCACGGATTCTGTAGTCCATAGCTACAAAATCCGTGCCACCGCTCCCAAAACTCCCTCGGCAGGCGGTTGAACGGTGGGCGAGTCCCCCGAAACCTTCCCCTCTCAGCCCAAGCCAACTCTCGCCAACCGGCGAGTCCCTCGGCGAAGCCGGCCATGCCGACCGCGGAGTCCCTCGGCGAAGCCGGCCAGACCCACCCACACGACCCCCTCGACGAAGCCGGCCACACTTACGGCCGCCCCGATCGGTGATCGCGGAGGCGGCGGAATAACATCACGCCGGATGCGAAGCGAACCGCCGGGGCAGGCGCGTCGCCCGTCGAGGGGCTGACCCCTGGAATCGGGCGCGATAGTCGAAGAGGGTGCAAGGGACCGGGAGGAGCGGCCCGCGTCGCCCCCTGAGCGCGGCAACTCCCGCCGCAACACCCTGCTCGCCGTCGGCGCCTACATCGCCGCGACGGTGGTGCTGGTCTCCTTCACGGGCCTGTTGCTGGCCCGGGAGACGATCTTCCTCTGGCTGCTCGTCGGCCTGCTGGTCATCTCGCTGACCGACGTCCGTGGATTCGCCCGAGGCGTGATCGTCGATTGGCTGCCGTTCTACCTGGTCCTCCTGGCCTACGACTTCCTCCGTGGCTTCGTCGGCGCGCACCCCCTCTTCGACCCGCACTTCCTGCCCCAGATCCAGATCGACGAGTTCCTCTTCGGCGGGACGGTCCCCACCGTCACGCTGCAGGAGAAGTTCTACGAGGTCGGCCAACTGCCCTGGTACGACCTGTACTCGTGGTCGACCTATCTGACGCATTACTTCGCGATCTTCATCGTCGCCGCGATCCTCTGGCGGGTCGCCCGGCCACGCTTCCTCGAGTTCCGGGCGATGGTCGTGTCGCTCAGCCTCGCCGCCTTTGCGACCTACGCGCTCGTCCCGGCGGCACCGCCGTGGATGGCGAGCGACTACGGCTACATCGACCAACCGATCTACCGCATCGTTGGCAGCGTCTGGACCGAGCTCGGCGCGCATCCGGCTGCCGCCATCTGGGACAAGGGCGACTCGCTCTACAACCCGGTGGCGGCGCTGCCGTCGCTCCACGCCGCCTTCCCGATGCTGCTGCTCTGCTTCTTCTGGCGGGACGGCATCTGGCTTCGCCTCGCGGGCATCGTCTACGTGATCTCGATGGCGTGGACGCTCGTCTACGGCGGGGAGCACTACGTCTTCGACGTGCTGCTCGGCTGGTCGTACGCGATCGCCGTCTACTTCGGCGTCCTCTGGGTTCGCCGGCGGATCGCGGCGCGCCGGAGCCGGAAGGCCGAGAGCGCCGAGGCTTCCAAAGGTGCCGAGCCTGTCCTTAGGGCCCCCTAACCCGGCCTGCTAGCCTCCCGCGCCGTGCCTCAAGGACGCCGCGTCAAGACGAAGAAGAAGTGCTGCAAGTCTGGACCTCGCTGCAAGCGCTGTCCGGCTGCCATGAAGAAGCTGGAGCGCCGCGGCTACGCGACGCGGGTCGGCAAGCGCAGCTACATCGTCTCGCTCGACGTCCCCAAGAAGGCGGTAAAGGCTGCCCGGGCCCGCTGAACGCGGCCCGCCGTCAGTCCTCGGCCGACCCTCTCCAGATCTCCGACCTGATCGCCCAGCGCTCGTGGTCGCGCCACGCGCCGGCCACCTGCAGGTAGTTCTCCGAGAATCCCTCCCGGACGAACCCGAGGCGCTCGAGGAGGAGCCGCGAGCTCTCGTTGCCGGGCTGGACGTTGGCCTCGACGCGGTGCAGCCCGAGGCGCCCGAACGCGTCGTCGAGGACCAGCCCGAGGCCTTCTCTCATCAACCCCTGGCCCTCGAAGCCCCGGACCGCGCCGTAACCCAGGAACGCGTTCTGGAAGTCGCGACGGATGATCTGGCTCAGATTGCAGGCGCCGACGAGGGCACCGTCGCTCACCCGCCTGATCAGGAATCCCTCGAAGTCGGTCCCGGAGTGCCGCTCGAGCAATTCGTCGAACCCTTCGTCGGTCGTCGGCGGGTCGATCCACTCGCCGTGGAGCTCGCGGCTGCGGCGCATGGCCTCGAGGTAGTCGGCCCTGTCCGCCTCCGTCGGCGGCGTTGTCCTCACCCTGAGCGGCATCCCCATTAGGATCGCAACCGGTCCCTACGGAGGAGTTGCGAAAGATGAGAATGCGTGCCGCGGTGCTCGAGGAGTTCGGTCAGCCCCTCGAGGTACAGGAGCTCGAGCTCGGCGAGCCGAAGGCGGGTGAGGTGCTCGTACGCCTCGTCGCCTGCGGGGTCTGCCACACCGACATGTACACGGCGTCCGGCGTCGATCCCAGTGGCTACGCGCCCTGCGTCCTCGGCCACGAGGGCGCCGGCGTCGTCGAACGGATCGGGGAGGGCGTCACGTCCCTCGCCGAGGGCGACCACGTCGTCTCGCTGTTCTCTCCGCAGTGCGGCGAGTGCGTGCACTGCGTCGACCCCCGGACCAACCTCTGCATGGCGATCCGCGCCGAACAGGGTCTCGGTCACCTCCCCGACGGGACCACGCGGCTGAGCCGTCCCGGCGGCGAGGACATCCGCCACTTCATGGGCTGCTCGACCTTCGCGGAGTACACCGTGATGCCCGAGATCGCCCTCGCCAAGATCGATCCCGAGGCGCCGCTCGATCGCGCCTGCCTCTTCGCCTGCGGCCTCTCGACCGGGCTCGGCGCGGCGATGAACACCGCGAAGGTCCAGGAGGGCACGACCTGCGTCATCTTCGGCGCCGGCATGGTCGGCCTCGGCGCCGTCGCAGGCTGCCGCCTTCAGGGAGCCGAGCGGATCATCTGCGTCGACCTCTCCGACGACCGGCTCGAACTGGCGAAGGGCCAGGGTGCCACCGACCTGATGAAGGCTGACGAGAACACCGTGGAGCGCATCCTCGAGATGACCGACGGCGGCTTCGGCGCCGATTACACGTTCGAGGCGACCGGCAACGTCAAGGTCATGGCGCAGGCGGTCGAAGCCGCCCGGATGGCCTGGGGCCTGTGCACCGTTGCGGGCGTCGCCGGAAAGGGAGAGACGCTCGACGTGATCCCGCGCTGGCTGATCACCGGGCGCCGGGTCGCGGGGTCGTCCTTCGGCGGCGTCAAGGGCCGCGAGGGCGTGCCGAAGCTCGTCGATCTCTACATGCAGGGCGAGATCGACGTCGATCCCTTCATCTCGCACCGGATCACGCTCGACGAGGTCAACAAGGGCTTCGACCTGATGGAGGCCCAGGACGGCATCCGCAGCGTCATCGAATTCAACTAGAGGAGAAACCAATGGTCCTGCAGCGCGTAGAACAGTCCGAATGGCTCTCCAACGCCTACGTGGCGGTCGACGAGATCGGGGGTACGGGCGTCCTGATCGACTCCAACGGAGTCACCGAGCCGCTGTGCGAGCGGGTCGAGCGCGAGGGGACGACGATCACCCACATCCTGCTGACCCACCACCACTGGGACCACGTGTACGGGTTGGCGGAGCTGCGGGAGCGCTTCGGCGGCGTCCCGGTCCTGGCGCATCCGAAGTGCCGCGACCTGCTCGACGACGGTCTCGTCACCGGGACGATCGACCATGGCGACGTGGTCGAAACCGGCGGCCTGAAGATCGAGGCCATCCACACGCCGGGCCACTGCGCCGACCACCTGGCGCTGCGGATCAACGATGACGACTGCCTCACCGCCGACGTGATCTTCAAGGGCACCGTCGGGGGCACCGGCGCGCCCGGAGCCACGGGCCTCGGCGACCTGAAGGCCTCGATCATGGACCGCCTGATGGAGCTGCCGAACGACGTCCGCCTCCATCCCGGCCATCGCGAGCCGACCACCGTCATCGAGGAGTGGGAGAACAACCCGTTCATCCGCCTCTGGAGGGGGCTCGAGGAGCCCGGCGAGGAGCGCTGCACCGTCGGTCCCGCGGACGCCGAGGAGCGACGCGACGCGACCCTTCTGCTCTGGGCGCCCGACTACGACGGCGGTAACAAGGCGCTCGTCCGCTTCGATGACGACGGCGTCGAGACGATCACCGGCGGGTCGCAGATCAAGCGCACCTGATCTGCGAATAGGATCCGCCGCCGTGCCGGTCAACGATCAAGCAGTGGGCAAGGAATATCCGTCGTCGACCTACGAGGTCGGCCTCGAGAAGATCCGCGAGTACGCGAACGCGGTCGGCCAGACCGAGGCGGTCCATCACGATCGCGAGGCGGCGAAGGCGGCCGGCTTCCGCGACGTGGTCGCACCGCCGATGTTCGCCGTCGTCTACAGCTCACCGGCGATGGGGCCGGCGATCCTCGATCCTGAGGTCGGAATCAACTTCGCCGCGATGGTCCACGGCGGCCAGGAGTTCGTCTGGGGCGAGCCCGTCTGCGCCGGCGACGTGATCACAACGCAGGCAAAGGTCACCGAGATCTACGAGAAGGACGGCAAGGGCTTCTACGTCTTCGAGTCCGTCTCCACCAATCAGGACGGCGACGAGGTCGTCCGCGCCACCTGGACGAACATCGTCCGCGGCGTCTGAGGACAGGAGGAGGAAGAACTTTGGCCGACTTGAACCAGGGCGACGCGATTCCCGAGCTCCGGGTGACCCCGGACAAGTACTTGCCGCACCGTTACGCGGGCGCCTCTGGCGACTTCAACCCGATCCACATCGACAACGACTTCGCGACGATGGTCGGCTTGCCCCGCAACATCCTCCACGGCCTCTACTCGATGGCCCAGGTGGCCCGAGCGCAGACCGAGGCGGCAGGCGGCGATCCCCGTTCCCTGAAGCGCCTCAGCGTGCAGTTTCGCGGCATGGGCGTGCCCGAGGAGGAGATCGTCGTCACCGGATCCGTCACCGAGCGCGACGGCGACCGCGCCGTGATCGCCACCGAGGCGGTCCAGGGCGGTAACGGGATCGTCCGCAACGCCGTTGCCGAGCTCGACCTGTCCTGATCGGGACGGCCGATCCGGGCTCGTTCCGGGCGCGACCTAGAATCAAGGCGTGCTCAGTGAACGCCAAGAGCAGATCCTCGGCATCGCGGTCGAGGCCTACCTGAAGACCGGGACCCCGGTCGGCTCGAAGGCGATCGCGGAGCGGACCGACTTCGACTGGGGACCGTCGACCGTCCGGGCCGAGCTCTCCGCGCTCGAGCGCGAGGGGTATCTGACCCAGCCGCACACGTCGGCCGGCCGCATCCCGACCGACGCCGGGTACCGCCGCTACGCCGACGATCTGATCCAGGCCGGAGCCCGGCCGACGACGGTGACCGTGCCGTCGACGGGGCTGATGCAGGCCCGCCGCGAGGTCGAGGACGCCCTCCGCGAGACCACCGCCGCGCTCGCGCAGGCGAACGACCTGCTGGCGCTCGCGACCGCGCCGCCCGTGAGCACGGCGACGATCCACCGCGTCGAGGTCCTGAGGCTGCAGCCCCGGGTCGTCGCCGTCGTGGCCATCGCCGACAACGGCGACGTCGCCAAGCGCGTCTTCACCTTCGAGTCGCCCGTCGACTCCGGTCTCGTCGAGTGGGCGTCCTCGTTCCTCAACGAGCGCCTCACCGGCCTCGGCATCGGCTCGAGCATGGTCTCGGCCCGACTCCAGGACCCGGAGGTCGGCGACCGCGAGCGCGCCTTCCTCGAGGAGATCGGCTCGGCCGTCTCCGAGCTCGCAGAGGCGACCCCGCAGCAGCTCTACATGGACGGGACCGGAAGGCTCCTCTCCGAGAGTCACGCATCCGACATCCCTCACCCCGACGGCGTCGTCAGCGCACTGGAGGGCCGCGTCAGCGTCCTCTCCGTGCTTCGCAGCGCCCTCCGGGAGCGCTCGGTCTTTCTCTGCATCGGCGACGAGAACCCCGAGCCCGCCCTGCGCTCGATGAGCGTCGTCGGAGCGGGGTACGGCCTCGGCTACAGGAACCTCGGTGCGGTCGGGGTGGTCGGCCCGCTGCGGATGGACTACGCGAAGGCGATCGATTCGGTCCGCGACGCGGCCGGTGAGCTCTCGCGGCTCTTCGCCACGGTGTACGAGGGCTGAGGGCCGGCTTGCCTCGAGATCCCTACGAGATCCTCGGCGTCGGCCGGGAGGCGGGCGACGCCGAGATCAAGAAGGCGTTCCGGCGTCTCGCTCGCGAGCTGCACCCCGACGTCAACACCGAGGATCCCGCCGCCGAGGAGAAGTTCAAGGAGGCCGCGGAGGCCTACGAGATCCTCTCCGACCCTGAGCGTCGCCGCACCTACGACGCGTTCGGCCACGACGGCCTGCGCTCGGGGGGCTTCCACTCGCGCGCGGAGAGCGCCGGCGGCTTCCAGGACATCTTCGAGGCGATCTTCGGCCAGTCCGACCCGATGTTCGGCGACCTGTTCGGCTTCGGCGGCGGGGGAGGAGGCCCGGCCGCCGGCGGCGACGTCGGCGTCCGCGTCCGGATCGAGCTCGCCGACGTGATCGAGGGCGTTCGCAAGGATGTCGCGTTCGACGCGGTCGTCCGGTGCGACCACTGTCACGGCAACGGCGCCGAGCCGGGGACTCCGATCAACACCTGTGAGACCTGCGAGGGCGCCGGCCAGGTGCGTCAGGTCACGCGGACGCCGTTCGGGCAGATGGTCCGGGCCGCCCCCTGCCCGACCTGCCGCGGCGCCGGGAAGATCCCCGAGACGCCCTGCGAGGTCTGTGGCGGCGACGGGGTCATGGAGGAGCCGAAGACGTTCGAGGTCGACGTGCCCGCCGGGATCGAGAACGGCCAGCGGATCAGGATCTCCGGCGCCGGTCACGTCGGTGATGCCGGTGCGCCGGCCGGTGACCTCTACGTCCAGGTCGAGGTAGCGGCGGACGATCGCTTCCACCGCGAGGGGACGGATCTCGTCAGCGTCCTCGAGGTCACGGCGACGACGGCGATGCTCGGGGCGACGCTGCCGGTCGAGACGCTGACGGGCGAACAGGACGTCGAGCTCGAGCCGGGCGCCCAGCACGGCGACTCGATCAAGATCCGCGGCGAGGGGCTGCCGCCGCTGCAGGGCGGACGTCGCCGCGGGGACCTCCACGTCGCCATCAAGGTCGTCACCCCGGTCTCTCTCACGGACGAACAGAGGGAGCTGGCCGAGCAGCTCGATGCGACCCTCGGTCCCGACAACGCTCCCGGGAGCGCCCGCCAGGGAATCTTCGAGCGCGTCCGCCGCGCCTTCCGGTGACCCGGCGGAGGCACCCGGCTTGATCCGCCTCGCCGTCCGCTGCCGCCCCGAGCAGGCCGAGGTGATCCTCGCCGAGCTCGTCGAGCTGGTGCCGGGCGGAGTTGAGGAGGAGCGCGGCGCCGATTACGTCGAGTACGCCATCTACGGGCCGCCGGGCGAGCTTCCCGACCTCCCGGACCTGAGGGCCGTCGCGGGCGGCGGCCTGGTCGAGATCGAGACGACCGAGATCCCCGACGACTGGGCCGATCGCTGGCGCGACTTCCACGAGCCGGTGGTAGTGGGCGGCGGGCGGCTGGTCGTCAGGCCGTCTTGGGAGTCGGTGGCCGGCGGCGCCGCCGAGGTCGACATCGTGGTCGATCCCGGCCGGGCGTTCGGCACCGGAGCCCACGCCACCACCCGATCCTGTCTCGAGCTGATGCTCGGCCTCGCCGATCGCCGGGAGGCCTCCGGGCCGCTCGCGGACTGGGGAACCGGCTCGGCGGTGCTCGCGATCGCCGCGGCGAAGCTCGGCTGGGGTCCGGTCGTCGGCTGCGATCACGAGGAGGCTGCGGTCGAGGCCGCGAGGGCCAACGCCGAAGCGAACGACGCCGACGTGCGCGTGGAGCGCATCAACCTTCGCGAGGAGGCTCCCCCCGAGGCGCCGACCATCGTCGCCAACCTGACCGCGCCCCTGCTCCTCCCGCTCGGCGCCCGGATCGCGGCCGGCGAGATCGCCCGGCCGCGCCGGATGGTCCTCAGCGGGCTGCTCGTCGGCGAGCGGGATCGCGTGGCCGGCGCCTACGCGGCTGCCGGCCTCGAGGTCGAGCGTGCGGTGGAGAGCGGCGACTGGGCTGCCCTGTCATTGCGTGCGTGAGGACCCGCCATGCGCCGGTGGCAGCGATAGATTCAGGTAATGCTCGTCACAGCCTCGGTCCAGTTCTACGACGTCGTCCTCTTCTTCCACATCCTCGCGGTGGTGATCGGCTTCGGCCCGACCTTCGCCTACGCGGCCTATCTGACGATGGCGACGCGCGAAGGCGGTCAGGCGATCCCGGTGATCGGCCGGACGATCGTCATGTGGGACCGGACGGCGAACACGATCGCGATGACCGTGATCCTGCTCTCCGGCATCTACCTGGCCTCCGACGGCCCGTACGGGATGGGCAGCTTCTTCATCAGCTGGGGCTTCGTCGCGATCATCCTCCTGCTCGGCGTGACACACGCCTACTTCATCCCGAAGACGAAGGCGTCGGTCGAGCTGGCCGAGCGCGATCTCGCCAACCCCGACGGCGAGCTCTCGGCGGAGTTCAACGGGCTCAGCTCGCAGATCGCCAAGGTCGGCACGGCCGCGGGAATCGTGATCATCCTGACGATCTACGTAATGACGGCGAAACCCTTCCTCTAGGGGTGAGTGGAGGCACGCGCCGTGCCTGATAGATCCCTTCCGATCGCGATGTTCGACTCGGGGGTCGGCGGGCTCACCGTCCTCCACGAGTGCCTCGTCTCGCTGCCGTCAGAGGACTTCCTCTATCTGGGCGACAGCGCGAACTTCCCCTACGGCACCAAGACGGCAGAGGATCTGCGCGAGCTCGTCGTCGTCAACACGAACCTCCTGCTGGAGCGCGGCGCGAAGCTGCTGATCGTCGCCTGCAACTCGGCGACCTCGGCCGGCGCCGCGCAGGCGCGCGAGATCGCCTCCAAGCACGGCGTCGAGGTGCTCACGGTGATCGAGCCCGAAGCTGAGATCGCGGCCGCGATCACCGAGACGGGCCGGGTCGGGGTCCTCGCGACCCCGGCGACCGTCGAGGGCGGCGCCTACCGGCGGGCTCTGGGCCGTCAGGGTCGCGGCCTCGAGGTCACCGAGGTCGCGGCGCCCGACCTGGCGCCGATCATCCAGAACGGCTTCCCGTTCGACGAGTCGGTCGTGCGAACGGTCCGCTCCTACTGCGAGCCGCTCCGGTCCGCGGGCGTCGACACGCTGATCCTCGGCTGCACCCACTACCCGCTGGTGGCGCCGATGCTCCAGCGGATGCTCGGCCGCGACGTCCGCCTGGTCAGCGCCGGGCATGCGATCGCCGCTTCCTGTCAGCGGATCCTCGAGTCATCCGGACTCGAGAACCCGGTGGACGCGGAGGGCGACTACCGCTTTCTCTGCACAGGGGACGCGGAGACGTTCCGCGAGCTTGGCACCCGCTTCCTGCAGATGCCGCTCGGCGACGTGGAGCACGTCTGACGCATCGTGGCGCGCCCTCACTACTCTTGCGTCAGATGAGCGATTCCATCCTCGAACGGATCCAGGACGACACCCGCACCGCCATGAAGGCGGGCGATCGTGAGCGCGTCGGCACGCTGCGGATGATCACCAGCTCCCTCCAGCAGGACGAGAAGGAGGGCGACGGCGACGCCGTCGCGGTGCTCCAGCGCGAGCGCAAGAAGCGCGTCGAGGCGGCCGAGGCCTTCGAGTCCGGCGGCCGCGCGGATCAAGCCGAGGCGGAGCGCGCCGAGGCGGCGCTGATCGAGACCTATCTACCCGAGCAGATCTCCGACGAGGAACTGGGCGCGATCGTCGACGAGGCGATGGCGGCCACCGGTGCGAATTCGATGAAGGAGATGGGCAAGGTGATCGGGATGGTCATGCCCAAGGTGAAGGGCAGTGCCGACGGCAAGCGCGTCTCGACGATGGTTCGGGAGCGGCTTGGCGCGTAGGCAGCTGACGATCGACAACGATGTCGCCGCAGAGCTCGCGGGCTCCGGCGACTCGGTCCTGCGGCGCCTCGAGGAACGGCTCGACTGCAACGTCTACCTGCGCGGCAACGTGATCACCCTCGACGGTCCCGACGATTCCGTCAGCGAGGGTCAGGACCTGGTTGAGGAACTGCTCGGCGTGATCGAGCGCGGCCATGAGCTCGAGCCCGACACGATCGAGGCGGTCGAGGGCGCCGCGAAGGCGGGTCTCCCCCCGGCCGACATGCTCGGCGACTCCGTCTGGCGCCACCGCGGGACCAGCGTCTCGCCCCGCACCGCGAACCAGAAGCACTACGTCGACTCGATCCGTCGCCACACCGTCACGTTCGGGATCGGCCCGGCCGGCACCGGCAAGACCTTCCTCGCCGTCGCGATGGCCGTCGCCGCGCTCGAGGGGCGTGACGTCAGCCGGGTGATCCTCACCCGTCCGGCGGTCGAGGCGGGCGAGCGGCTCGGCTTCCTGCCCGGCGACATCCAGGCCAAGGTCGACCCGTATCTGCGACCCCTCTTCGACGCCCTCTACGACATGCTCGATCCCGATCGGGTCAACGACTATTTCGAGCGCGGGATCATCGAGGTCGCCCCGCTGGCCTTCATGCGCGGCCGCACGCTGAACGATTCCTTCGTGATCCTCGACGAGGCCCAGAACACGAGTCCGGAGCAGATGAAGATGTTCCTGACCCGCCTCGGGTTCGGCTCGAAGATGGTGGTGACCGGCGACGTCACCCAGATCGACCTTCCGTCGAATCAGAAGTCCGGGCTCGTCGTTGTCGGGGAGATCCTCTCCGCCGTCGAGGACATCAGCTTCATCCGCTTCGGCGGGGACGACGTCGTCCGTCATCGGCTCGTGCAGCGGATCGTCGCCGCCTACGGCGAGTACGGAGAGCGCCGGCAGGCCGCTCAGAACGAACGTGGCGAACGCACGGGGGACGAGAGCGGGTGAGCGCCGACCTCGCGGACGTGCCGCCGGAGCTCGAGGCGGCAACCGCGGCCGCGCTCGACGCGGCGGGAGTCTCGGAGGGCCACCTGTCCGTCGAACTCGTCGACGAGGACCGGATCCGCGAGCTCAATCGCGACCACCGGGGCAAGGACGAGCCGACCGACGTGCTGTCCTTTCCGCTCGACGGAACCGGCCCGAGCGCCGGCCCCCGCGAGCTCGGCGACGTGATGATCTGCCGCGAGCACACCGCCGACCTCACCGAGGCCGCAGTTCACGGCGTCCTTCATCTCTGCGGCTACGACCACGAGACCGACGACGGAGAGATGCTCGCCCTCCAGGCGAAGGTTCTCTCCGGCCTCGGCGGGAGCGGAGTGGGGGCGTGAGCGGCGAGGCGATCGAGATCAGGCAGGCTCGTCCCGACGAGATCGAGGCCGTTCGCGACTGCTACGAGTGGCTCTTCGCGCCCCCCGGCTCGAAGCCGGAGAGCTGGGTGCCGGAGTGGGCGTCCGTCGCCATCGCCGACGCGATCGACGCCGACACCTCGAGGGTCCTGGTCGCCGTCGATCGCGCCTCGGGATCGATCGTCGGCCTCTGCACCGCCTATCTCGACCTGCTCTCGGTTCGCTACGGACTGCGTTGCTGGGTGGAGGACCTCGCCGTCGACCCCGAGCGCCGCTCGGAGGGGATCGGCTCGAGCCTGCTGGCGGAGGCCCGCCGCTGGGCAGCGGAGTCGGGGGCTTCGCACCTCGAGCTCGACAGCGCCGAGGTCCGTGTCGACGCCCACCGCTTCTACGAGCGCGAGGGCAGCAACGTGCGCTCCGCGAGCTTCGGCTGGCACGGGCTGGGGGAGACCCTGTGAGCGAGCCGACCCGCTCCGGGTTCATCGGCCTGGCCGGGCGTCCGAACGTCGGCAAGTCGACGCTCGCCAACGCCCTCGTCGGG
>Ga0209023_10006909_pt1 | contig 11817 bp, 6 predicted proteins | sample LakOneMetagenome_FD_187468 | JGI IMG/M metagenome (GOLD analysis project Ga0209023, IMG submission 187468) | Freshwater and sediment microbial communities from Lake Erie, Canada (SPAdes) (version 2) | ecosystem: Environmental > Aquatic > Freshwater > Lentic | place: Lake Erie, Canada | collected...
GCGTGTTGAAGAGCCTGAGCGTGAGCCGAAGGCTCGCAATCGTGGTCGGCGGGTCGCTCGCCGCCCTCACGCTGTACGCCGCGGTGTCGATGATGACCCTCTCGCAGCTGCGCGTGGGCGGACCCAAGTACCAGGCGATCTCCCAGAACAACGCCCTGCTCGCCGACGTCCTGCCCCCGCCCGAGTACCTGGTCGAGACCTACCTCGAGGCCCACGTGCTGGTGCAGGCGGCCGAGCGAGGCGACGCCGCCGCGGTGACCGAGGCGGTCGACCGGATCACGACGCTGCGCTCCGACTACGACACCCGCCACCAGGTCTGGGAGCAGGACCTGACCGATCCGACCTCGCGCCAACTCCTCCTGCAGGACTCCTACACCCCTGCGGTCGCCGTGTTCGACGCGATCGAGCAGCAGCTGATCCCGGCGGCGCAGGCCGGCGACACCGCCAAGGCCGCCGATCTCCTCGCCGGCCCGGTCCGCACCAGCTACGAACAGCACCGGTCGGTCGTCGACAAGATCGTGACCCTCACCACCAAGACCGCCAGCGACGTGGAACACGCGGCGATCTCGACCGCCGACGCACGCGGCACCGAACTGTTGATCCTGTGCCTGGTCGCCATCGCGTCGGGAGCCACGCTCAGCTTCTTCATCGCCCGGTCGATCACCCGTCCGGTACGCCGGGTCGCCGAGGTGCTCGATGCGGTCGCCTCTGGTGATCTCCGCCAACGGATCGACCTCGACACCGGCGACGAGCTCGGGCAGATGGCTCGATCGCTCAACACCGCGCTCGACCACCTCTCGCAGGCGATGGGCACGATCGAGGACCACGCCGGTTCGCTGGCCAGCTCGTCGGAGGAGCTGACTGCGGTGAGCAACCAGTTGGTGATCAGCGCCCGTGACACCTCGGCCCAGGCCACTGCCGTCTCGAACGCCGCCGAGATCGTGTCCGACAACGTCGTCACCGTCGCCGCCGGCACCGAGGAGATGACGGCGTCGATCCAGGAGATCTCGCACCACGCCACCGACGCCGCGTCGGTCGCCTCCGAGGCCACCAGAATGGCCGACTCCACCGACGCCATGATGGCCAAGCTGCAACGCTCGTCGGAGGAGATCGTGACCGTCGTGGAGGTGATCACCTCGATCGCCGAACAGACGAACCTGCTGGCGCTGAACGCCACGATCGAGTCGGCCCGGGCCGGAGACGCGGGCAAGGGGTTCGCCGTCGTCGCCCACGAGGTGAAGGAGCTGGCCCGAGCGACCGCGTCGGCCACCAGCGACATCGCCGCCCGGGTGACCACGATCCGCGACGACGCCCAGGCGGCGATCGGCGCCATCGGCGAGATCCACCGGATCGTCGGCCGGGTCGGCGAGAGCCAGTCCTCGATCGCCTCGGCGGTGGAGGAGCAGACGGCAGCCACCAACGAGATCGCCCGGAACGTCGCCGGTGCCGCCGACGGCAGCTCGTCGATCGCCGCCACCATCGACGAGATCGCCCGGGCGTCACAGCACGTGACGGAGAGTGCCGGCCACACGAGCGACACCGCTTCGGAGCTGGCCCGGATGGCGGCCGAGCTCACCCAGATCGTCGGCGCCTTCCAGCGCTGACCGCCGCGCAACCTGGCGGGTCGGGCCGGGCCTGTGCCCTCGAGCACGACTGCCACGACATCCGACCCGGGTCGACCTTGGCGGGTCGGGCCGGGCCTGTGCCCTCGAGCACGACTGCCACAACATCCGACCCGCGCGGACTAGAGCTCGCGGCCGGCTTCCTGGAGGAGTTCGAGTTCCTCGACCGTCATGAGGACGGCTCGAGCCTTGGAGCCTTCGGAGGGACCGACGACCCCGCGCTGCTCGAGCAGGTCCATCAGGCGGCCGGCGCGGGCGAACCCGACCTTCAGCTTGCGCTGGAGCATCGACGTCGACCCGAGCTGGCTCCGCACGATGAGGTCCATCGCCTGCCGCAACAGGACCTCGTCCTCGTCGTCGTCGCCGCCCGTCGCGTAGCCACCCGAGCCCGAGCCGGCGCCGGCCTCCTCGCCCTCCACCCCACTGACGTAGGTCACTTCGGGCGCCTGGCGACGCCAGTGGGCGACGACCTTGCGGACCTCTTCCTCGGTGACGAAACACCCCTGGATGCGCTGGGCCACGCTCGAGTTGCCGGGGAGCAGGAGCATGTCGCCCTTGCCGATCAGCTTCTCGGCGCCCGGCTGGTCGAGGATGACCCGGCTGTCGGTGAGGCTCGACACCGCGAACGCCATGCGGGCCGGGACGTTGGCCTTGATGACCCCGGTGATCACGTTCACCGACGGTCGCTGGGTGGCGACGATGAGGTGGATGCCGACGGCACGGGCCTTCTGGGCGATCCGGGTGATCGACTCCTCGACATCGCGGGCCGCGACCATCATCAGGTCGTTCAGCTCGTCGACCACGACCACGATGTACGGCAGCCGCTCGAAGGTGGTGACCGGCACGGCCGGCACGATCGAGGGCTCGTCGCCCGACTCGCTCGCCAGCTCGGCGGCGTGGGCGGCGAGCGCATCGGCCTGCAGTTCGCCGCGGTCGTACGCCGCGTTGTACCCGGTGATGTCGCGGAAGCCCACTTCGAACAGCAGGTCGTAGCGACGCTCCATCTCCTTGACCGCCCACGACAGGGCGTTGGCCGCCTTCTTCGGGTTGGTGACCGGCTGGGTGAGCAGGTGCGGGAGGCGGTTGTACTGGCCCATCTCGACCTGTTTGGGGTCGATGAGGATGAGCCGGACCTGATCGGGCGTCGTGCGCATCAGCATCGAGGTGATGATGCAGTTGATGCCGCTCGACTTCCCGGCGCCGGTGGCCCCGGCGATGAGCAGGTGAGGGGTGGTGGCGAGGTTGAGGAACACCGAGCGGCCGGCGATGTCCTTGCCGATCGCGACGTCGAGCGGGTGGGTGGCCGCCTTGGCCTCGGCCGAAGCCAGGTTGTCGCCGAGGGCGACCAGCTCGCGATGGTGGTTCGGCACCTCGATGCCGATCGCCCGCTTCCCCGGGATCGGGGCCAGGATGCGCACGTCGGTGGCGGCGGTGGCGTACGCGATGTCGCGCTGCAGCGAGGTGACCTGGGCGACCTTGACTCCCTCGCCGAGCTCGAGCTCGTAACGCGTGACGGTCGGACCGACCTGCTCGCCGATGTACTTCGTCTCCACGCTGTGCGACGCGAGGGCGTCGACCAACTGCTGGCCGCGGGCCCGTACCTCGACCATGTCGATCGTCTGGGCGCTCGACCGGTTCAAGAAGCTGAGGGGCGGCAGCTTCCACACGCCCTTCTGGGCACCCGGGCCGAGGTCGAGTTCGGGCTGGGCGACGGGGCCGGCGGCCAGCGTGCCGATGTCGGGATCGTCGAACACCTTCGGGCTCGGGGGCTTCGCCTTGCGCGGCTTCGACGACGGACCCGGCGGTGCCAGGGCGCCGGCCGGCGGGGGCAGTTCGTCGGAGGCCGCGTCGTAGAGGCGCGGCGGGGGCAGCTCACCGGTGCGTTCGCTCGCGAGCGTCGACACCTCGCCGTACGCCTTGCGGGCGGCCCGGCCGAGCGGACGCGACAGGTGCCGGATGCCGGCGGCGAAGGTGGCGACGACCTCGCGCAGGGTCGCCCGCACGACCAGCATCATGCCGCCGGCCAGCACGGCGAGGAGCACGACGACGGCGCCGGCGTCGGCCAGGAGCGTGCGGAGCGGAGCGCCGATGACCGCACCGATCACCCCTCCGGCCCGCTCGAGATCGCGGATGTCGGACGAGAAGTGCCGCGGGCCCCGGGCGACGTGCATCAGCCCGAGCATGGCCACGGCGACGAGCGCCCATCCGAACACCAATCGGGTGCGGTTCTCCGACGCGGTCCGACGGATCAGCGAGACGCCGACGGCGACGCAGATGATGGGCAGGGCGTAGCGGGCGAGGCCGGTGGTCCACCCGAGCGCCTTGGCGATGGCGTCGCCGAGCACCCCGGCCACCTTCAGGTACACCGAGAGCCCGAGCAGGACGCCGGCCGCGATGAACCCCAGGCCGGTGAACTCGTGCTCCTGTCCTTCGATCGCCTTGCGGGCTCCGGCCGCCGCCAGTTGGGTCTTGGTCGGCGCGTCGGCGGCCTGGCCCCGGGCCGGGGCCTTGCGCGTGGTGGGCCGTCCCCAGGTGGTCTCGGGGCGCGACGCCGAGCGCGACGACCGAGAATTCGACGAAGGAGGTGGCGCGGACGACGGCGCAGCCCGTTTGGCCATACCCGACACGGTAGCAAGGGGGGGTGCCACCAGATTGGGAGGCCCCCGACACCTGGGTCGTCGGGCTCAGCGGACCGGGACGCTCGGCCTCAACGGGGCAAGGCGCCCAGGATCGCTCCGGACGGCGAGAGCAGGACCTCGAGGATCCCCCCGCCCGACGATCGGAGCGCGGCGGCCCAGGCCAGACCGGTGGCCGCTTCGGACCGCAACGCCAGGCGCACCAACTGGCTGTGGGGCAACGCCGTGGCGAGCGTGTCGTCGAACGAGCTCACCGTGGAGAGGTCGACGCCCGCCACTGAGAAGGGAACCGCCCCTTCCTCCTGCGGCGTCGGCGCGGGTGGCGGGTCGAGGCGGCCGGCGGTGTACACGTACGCCGATTCGGTGCCGTCGTCGTGGGCGACGAAGAGGTTCACCAGATCGGACTGGACGTTGATCTCGGTGTACTGCTGCGGACCGCCGAGCGCCGACTCGACCGCAGCCACCGCCGGCGCGACCGCGTCGAGGAGCAGGGGCGGCGCGGCGACCGTGGTGGTGGTCGAGGCGGCGGCCGACGAACCCGACGACGAACAGCCGGCCAGCAACGTCACCGACGCAACTGCCGCGAAGGACACGAGCGCGGCGACCACGGGTCGGGCACGGGACGGCACCCGCAGCACGCTAGCGAGCGGACCCGCCGAGGATCCGGTCGATGTCGAGCGTCGATGCGGCCTTGGCGAGGCCGCCGGGGGGCACGGTCCCACCGGGAGTCAGTTGGTCGATGAGCCGGGGCAGGATCGCCGCGACCCGTGTCGCCGCCACGCCGGGCGGCACGGCCGCCTTGGCGGCGAGCCGAGCCACGGTCGGCAGCCCGAACACGCGCTCGACCTCGTCGGCGGTGAGTTCTTCCTTGGCGCCGGTGGCGACCCAGCTGTCGGCCTTCTGCCCGAGACCCGCCCGGGCAAAGCTCCCGAGCACGCCCGACAGTCCCCCGAGGAGCCCGCCACCGCCATTTTTCAGTAGGAGCGGCAACAACGTGTCGAGCACGGCGTCACCGGTCGAGGCCCGCTTGCGCCCAAGCAGACCACCTACCGTTTCCCGCAACCTCATTGAAGAGGATTCCTTTCACTGCACCCTGGGTGCAGCCTACGCACCCTGCACCCGGTCCGACCACCGGCGTCGGTCACGCCTCCATGACGACGGGCACGATCATCGGCCGCCGCTTGGTGCGCTCGGAGACGAACTTGCCGGCGGCCTTGCGGACGTCGCGCTCGAGCGCATCGACGTCGCGCACGCCCTTGGCGAGCGCCGCCTCGACGGTCTCGGCGACCCGGTCGCAGGCCTCGTCGAGCAGGTCCTCGGCCTCGGGGGCGTAGACCCAGCCCCGGGTGATGATCTCGGGACCGGTGATCACCCGGCCGCTCTCGATGTCGACGGTGACGACGACCACGACCACTCCCTCTTCGGCCAGCACCCGGCGGTCGCGCAGCACGCCCTGGCCGACGTCGCCGACGATCCCGTCGACGTAGAGGAACCCGGCGGGCACCCGGCCGGCGCGCTCGATGCCCGCGTCCTTGACCAGCAGGACGTCCCCGTCCTCGCAGAGCAGCACCTTCTCGGGTGCGACGCCCATGATCCGCCCGAGCTTGGCGTTGGCCACCATGTGGCGGTACTCGCCGTGGATGGGCACGTACCACTCGGGCTTGGCGACCGACAGGTAGGTCTTGAGCTCATCGGCCTGGGCGTGGCCGGTGGCGTGCACGTCGGCGACACCGGAGTGGACGACCTCGGCGCCGGCCTTCAACAGACCGTCGATCACCCGGTTCACGTTCATCTCGTTGCCGGGGATGGCATGGCTGGACAGGATGACCGTGTCCTTCTCGCCCGCGGTGAGCCACTTGCTGTCGCCGCGCGCCAACAGGGCGAGGGCCGACATCGGCTCGCCCTGGGAGCCGGTGGAGATCACGCACACCTTCTCGGGCGGGTGCTTGTCGATGTCCTCGATGTCGATGAGCACCTTGTCGGGGACCTTCAAGATGCCGAGATCACGCGCCATGCGCACGTTCTTCTTCATCGACAGCCCGAGCGTGGCGACGACGCGCCCCTCGCCGGCCGCGGCCTCCATGATCTGCTGGACGCGGTGGATGTGGCTGGCGAAGCTCGCAGTGATGATCCGCCGGCCGCGGTGCTCGGCGAACAACGCCCGCAGCACGCCCCCGACCGAGCTCTCCGACGGGGCGTGGCCGCACTCCTCGGCATTGGTCGAGTCGGCCATCACCAGCCGGATGCCGCCCGGCGCGCACGCGAGGGCGCCGATGCGGGCCAGGTCGGTACGGCGACCGTCGACCGGCGTGAGGTCGAGCTTGAAGTCGCCCGTGTGGACGATGACGCCCTGGGGCGTGTGCAACGCGACCGCGTGGGCGTGGGGCACCGAGTGGGTGACGGCGATGAACTCGACGTCGAACGGGCCGATCTTGCGCCGCTCACCGTCGGAGACGGTGATCAGCTCGGTCCGCCCGAGCAACCCGGCTTCCTCGATGCGGTGCCGGGCGAGCCCGAGGGTGACCGCGCTGCCGTACACCGGGAACGACAGCTCCCGGAGCAGGTACTGGAGCGCGCCGACGTGGTCCTCGTGCCCGTGGGTAGCGACGACCCCCACGATCCGGTGCCCGTTCTCACGCAGATACGTGAAATCGGGCAGCACGAGATCGATGCCGTGCATGTCGGCATCGGGGAACATCAGCCCGCAATCGAGCAGGAGGAGCTTCCCCTCTTGCTCGATCACCATGCAGTTGCGGCCGATCTCTCCGAGACCGCCGAGGAAGGAAATGCGTACCGACTCAGCCATGTGGCCTCCCACCGTAACGGGCCGGCCGTCGTTCGACGCGGAGGGACGCCCCGCTCAGGGACGTTCGGGGAACGCGGCGCGCCACCGCTGGAGGTTCGCCCACACCTCGACGGCTCGCTGGTGGACGAATTCCGGGGCCGGTCCCATGGGCAGGCGGGCGTCGCCGACCTCGAACCCGAGGTGGCGCATCATCGCCTTCGACGGGAGCGGGTTCGGCGCGTCGTCGCCGGTCTCGAAGGCGAAACTCTCGAGCATCCGGGCGTTGACGAGTCGGGCGCCCTCGACGTCGCCCTTCTCCCAGAGGTCGAACATCGTGCGGTGGTCGTCGGCCGTCCAGTGGGTGGCCACCCCGATGGTCCCGACCGCGCCCACGGCCAACAGCGGCAGGGTCATGGCGTCGTCGCCGCTGTACACCTCGTATCCGGCCGGCGCACTGGAGATGAGGCCCGCCGTCTCGCCCGGGTTGCCGGCGGCGTCCTTCAGCGCGAGCACGTTGGGGACCTCTCGGGCGAGCTTCAACAGGAGTGCCGTGGAAATCTTGCGGCCGGTGCGCACCGGGATGTCGTAGACCACCACCGGCAGCTCGCTCGCGCCGGCCATCGCCCGGATGTGGGCCTCGATCCCGGCCTGCGACGGACGGTTGTAGTACGGGGTCACGGCGAGGATGCCGGCGACGCCGAGTGCCGCGGCCTCGGTGGTGAGGTGCACCGAGTGGGCGGTGTCGTTGGTGCCGGTGCCGGCGATCACGGGCACGGTGACCGCTTCGACCACGGCGGCGAACAGCGCGAGGCGCTCGTCGTCGGTGAGCGTGGGCGATTCACCGGTCGTCCCGGCGACGACGAGGCCCTCGTTGCCCTCGTCCTGCAGATGACGGGCGAGCCGGCGCGCCGCGTCGAGATCGAGCGCCCCCTCGGCGTCGAAGGGCGTCACCATGGCGGTCAACACCCGACCGAAGCGTGCCATCTCTGTGTTCCTTCCTGCGTCAGGCCAGTACACCGCACCGAAGGATGGGGGGCACCGACCGGCTGACGCAGATGATGTTCGCCGGGCCGGGTCCCCACCCAATCACGCATGTTCGTTTCAACCGCCACCACTCTGGCACAGGCTTTCCGGTCGTCGATGCGACCCGTGGAGGTCCCGGAGCGCACCTGATGACTCACTCCCCGTGAGCCTCCGACACGTCGAGTGGTGGACAGGATTCCGACGGGTCAAGCCTCGGCAAGATTGGGTCCAATCGATTCACTTCTCACGCTCGGTACCCAATACTGCACTCACCGCGATGACCTCGCGGCTGCGGCGGGCTACGGTGCTCGCCCAGGAGCAGGCGGAGGAACACACATGACGGCAGGAGTCACGTGGATCCAACAGCGGCGGATTCGCCGCGCAGTTGGGTGTGCCGTGCTCGCCGGTGGCGTGGGGATCATGCTCCCGACGAGCAGTACGCCGGCCGGCGCTGCGCCGGTCCCGGTCATCATCCGGGCCGCGGACGGAGAACTGGCCCAGGCCCGGGCACTCGTCGAGGGCCTGGGTGGCACGATCGAGCACCAGGTCGGGTTGATCAACGGGTTCATCGGAGAACTCCCGGGGGATCGGGTCGACGACCTGCTCGCCCACAAGTCCGAGATCCTCTCGGTCGCCCCCAACGCCCCGGTCCAGTTGGCCGGCGCGACCTACGACGCCGGCGCCGACCCGAACTCGGCGTTCAACGCCGGTCAGGTCACCAACGCGCGCTCGGCGTGGGGCAAGGGGTACACCGGCAAGGGCATCGGCATCGCCGTCCTCGACACCGGGGTCACCGGGGTCAAGGGCCTCGACCAGCCGGGCAAGATCGTCTACGGGCCCGACCTCACCCCCGATTCGCTCGATCCGACGACCGTGAACGTCGACGGCTACGGCCACGGCACGTTCATGGCCGGGCTCATCGCCGGCAACGACAACGTCGGTGACGCCAAGACCCTCGCGTCGAGCAAGACCGGCTACCTCGGGGTCGCCCCCGACGCCCGGATCATCTCGGTGAAGGTCGGCGACAAGAGCGGCAACACCGTCGTCGGCGCCGTCATCATGGGCCTCGACTGGGTCGTGCAGCACGCCAAGGACCCCGACAAGAACATCCGGGTCGTCAACCTGTCGTTCAGCACGAACTCGAGCCAGACGTACCTCCTCGACCCGTTGGCGTTCGCGGCGGAGCGGGCGTGGTTCGCCGGTCTCACCGTGGTGACGTCGGCCGGCAACTCGGGTGACACCACCGGTCGGATGACCATGCCGGCGATCGACCCGTTCGTGATCGCCGTCGGCGCCGACCACACGATGGGCACGTTGAGCACGTCCGACGACGACGTACCGACGTTCTCGAGCAAGGGCGACGGCCTCCGGAACCCGGACCTCATCGCCCCCGGTGTGAGCCTCCAGGGTCTTCGGGTCCCCGGCTCCTATGCCGACAAGAACTTCCCGTCGGCGGCGTTCGGCGACCGGTTCTTCCGGGGCAGCGGCACGTCGCAGGCCACGGCCATCACGTCGGGCGCGGCGGCCCTGCTGCTCAGCCAGCGGCCGTACCTGAAGCCCGACCAGATCAAGGCGCTGCTCACCCAGAACGCCGCCAGGCTCCCCTCGGCCGACACCCAGGCCCAGGGCTCCGGCCTCCTCGACGTCGCCAAGTCGATGAAGGCCGGCGACCCGTGGACGCTGCAGCTGTTCTGGAAGTCGTCGGGCCTCGGCTCACTGCTCGCCTCGGGCGGTAGCTGGACCGGATCGACCTGGTCCAACCGGGGCAACACCTGGTCGGGCAGCACCTGGAGCGGCTCGACGTGGTCGGGCAGCACCTGGAGCGGCTCCACCTGGAGCGGCAGCACCTGGAGCGGCTCCACCTGGAGCGGCTCGACGTGGTCGGGCAGCACCTGGTCCACGGGAGGGTGGGAGTAGCAACGATGAGCGGCGGAACGGCAGCGTCGACCACGAACGACACGCCGGTGAGCGGCCCCCGAGGGGGCCGCTCACCCCGCCGCGTCGAAGCACAGATCTGGACGCTCGACGCGCTGCTGGCCAGTGCGGCCGTGATCGTCGCGCTCGTCGCGACACGCGTCGGAATCGCCGGCGACCTCACCATCCGCAGCTCGCCGTGGATCCTCGGCGGGCTGTTCGCACTCGCCGAAGTCCTCGTGGTGCATGTCCGCTTCCGCGACGACGCCCACACGTTCTCGATGGCCGAGGCGATCCTCACCATCGGCCTGCTCACGATCGCCCCCGAGCAGCTGCTCATCGCCCAGGCCGTCGGCGCCGGCCTCGCGCTGGCGCTGCACCGCCACCAGCCTCCGATCAAGCTGCTGTTCAACTCGGCCCAGCAGACCCTCGGCGCGGCCGCGGCCGTGCTCACGATCCACCTGGCGCTCGGCCACGCCGACAGCCTGGGCCCGCGGGCGTGGCTCGGCATCGCGCTGGCCACCACGGTCTGCTCGATGGTCGGCACGTTCTCGGTGCTCGCCGTGCTCAGAATCTCGAACGGCACCGTGGCGGTCCGGGCCCACCTCGGGGCGGCGTTGTTCGGCCTGGTCAACTCGCTCCTGTCGGCGTCGCTCGGCCTCATCGCGGTCGTGATGATGTCGGCCCGGCCGCTCGCCGCCATCTTGCTGACGATCCCTGCCGCGAGCGTGTTCGCCACCAACCTCGCCTATGTCTCCCAGCGCGAGCAGCACCAGCGGCTCGAGTTCCTCTACGCCGCGACCCAAGTGCTGGCGTCGGCCCCCCACCTCGAGGACGGGCTCGTCCAGCTCCTCGACCGCACCCGCACGACGTTGCGTTCCGACATCGCGTCGCTGCTGTACCTCCCGGTCGACTCGGCCGATCATGTGCTCGTCACGACCGCGGCGGAGGACGCCGACCCGCAGGTGATGACGGTCCTCACCCGTGAGGAGCTCGGCGAGGACTGGTGGTACCTGCTCGAGGCCGGCACGTCGGCCACCGCCACCGGCGCACCGAAGGCGTTCTTCGGCCAGTCGCTGGTGCAGAGCCTGGTCGTCCCGCTCGAGGGGGAGACCCGCCGGATCGGGCTCCTCGTCGTCGCCCGGACCCAGACCTCGGTCAACCCGCTCAGCAGCCGCGACCGGCGCATGCTCGAGACGCTGTCCACCCACCTCGCGATCACGGTCGAGAACGGACGACTCGAGCAGTCCCTCGCCCAGCTCCAGGAACTCGAGGGCGTGCTGAGCTATCGCGCCTCGCACGACTCGCTCACCGACCTCGCCAACCGGGCACTGTTCACCGAGATGGTCGGCACCCGCTTCGCCGCCGACCCCCACCACGTCGGGACGATGTTCATCGACCTCGACGACTTCAAGGGCATCAACGACACCCTCGGGCACGCGGCCGGCGACACGGTCCTGCGCGAGACCGCCAACCGCTTGCGGGCGGTGATCGGCGACCGGGGCGTGCCGGCACGACTCGGCGGCGACGAGTTCGCCGTGCTCATCACCGAGGACGCCACCCCCACCGGCAGCCGGCGGCTCGCCGACCAGATCCTCGAGTCGTTCCTCCCGACGGTCCAGATCGACGGCCACGACGTCCGGATCAAGGCCACGATCGGCATCGCCCTCGGCCAGAGCGCCCAGGACGCCGACGGTCTCCTGCGCAACGCCGACATCGCGATGTACGTCGCCAAGGAAGCGGGCAAAGGGTGTCACCGACTGTTCCACACCCAGATGCACGATGTCGTCCTGCACCGCCAGGACCTCGTCGAGCGGCTCGAGGGCGCCCACGACCG
>Ga0209023_10006910_pt1 | contig 11815 bp, 19 predicted proteins | sample LakOneMetagenome_FD_187468 | JGI IMG/M metagenome (GOLD analysis project Ga0209023, IMG submission 187468) | Freshwater and sediment microbial communities from Lake Erie, Canada (SPAdes) (version 2) | ecosystem: Environmental > Aquatic > Freshwater > Lentic | place: Lake Erie, Canada...
GAAATTCATGCGCGTGTGGCAGTTCTGAATAGATTTACGGAATTAGGTAGACCTCGCACCCAAGTTGTGTCTTAAATTTGAATGGATTGGGGAGAACTCAGCTTTTGAATGTTTATGCAACAAAGCCACTAATAACAATCATATTTGTCAAAATGAATGTTTTCTAAAGTTTATGTTCTATATAGTCATGGCTAAATCTAGAGTTGACGAAAGATATTTAAAGTCAAGAAGAATAGCAAATTTAATTACAAGAAAAGTTGCACAATTGGCTAAAACAGATGATATTTTTAGGGAAAAGATAGAGTACATCTCTATTACTAAATTGAGCGATCAAAATTATCCAGAGCATGCAGATCATTGGGATTTAAAATATAGAGATGAATCTTATTGTAAAGATGATGATTTGCAACAGCTTCTTTTTAGTTGTACGGAAGTATTTTCTGTACCCCCTGATTTTGAATATAAAGATAACTTAGTTCATTCATAAATTAAGATTACCTAAAATTAACATAATACGGATTATGCGAAACGAGAGCCTACCACTCTCGTTTTTTTGTTCTAAAACTGCTAAAATTCTTATACGCCATTGACGTACTTTAATCTATGTTATTCATTGAAACTAGTATTTTTACCAAGCAAATCAAAGAGCTTGTGAACGATGAAGAGTATCGTCAGCTCCAGCAAGATCTTTTGGTACAGCCTGATAAAGGTGACTTAATCAAGAATGGTGGTGGAATTCGTAAAGTACGCTGTGCTCAAGGCAATAAAGGTAAAAGTGGCGGTATCCGTGTGATCTATTACTGGGTCACAGAAGATGATCAGATCTTTTTCTTGGTGGCTTATCCAAAGTCTGTGAAAGATAATCTGACGGACAAAGAAACCTCGATTTTGCGTCAATTAGTGAAGGAGCAATTTCATGGATAACAACTTATTTGATGACCTGGTTACTTCAATTAAAGAAGCTGGTGCCATTAAACGCAATGAAATGAAAGCAAGTCGAGTGACTGAGCTTGAGTTACCGGATATTAAAGAAGTACGTGAGAAAACTGGCTTAACCCAGGCAGAGTTTGCTGCACGTTTACATATCAGCGCGAGAACCTTGCAAAACTGGGAACAAGGCCGTCGCTATCCGACTGGTCCTGCAGCGACTCTAATTCGTATTCTGGATGCTCATCCAACTCTAATTTAAAAATTTTAGATAATAAAAAACCCCGGCATCCTGCCGGGGTTTTTCGTATTGGTTCGCTCGGTATAACTCCTGTCGTACCTTACAGTCCTTGTGCTTATCTATTGTTATTCTTGTATGGAACTTCCTGTTCCCGATGAGTTCATCATAGGAAAATTCACCTATCCTGGACAGCCGTAAAGAACCGGAATTTACGTAAGCCCAGGCGTACAAAATAGCCTAAATTTTATCCACAAAAAATGTGGATAATTTGGGACATTGAGGTATTGATAAAATTTGAAAAATCTCAAAATTGACTATTTTTTAAACAATTTTATTGGCAAGAAGTATCAAAACTGCTCATAAAAAAGCCGACTTGTTTCAAAATCGGCTTTTTTTGCATTTTTAGATTTTTCTGGTTTTGTTAAGTTATTGATTTTTAAATTAATATACAAGTGTACTTCGTATAATCGCCATTATGTTAAATAGAAGAATTAAATTTGAAAAAAATCCTGTTTTATTATTTTTTAGCGACATTTTAAGTCGTTATACATATATTCAAAGTTAATATTTAATATATTATTCAATACAAATATTAACTTGATAAGAGAAAAAATATGCCATTACCAATAGTTTTATGGGGAGCAGCGGCGGCACTTGGAGCTACAGGTGTTTTTAAAGGAGCTAAGGCTGTAGGCAATATGAAAGAAGCCAAAGAAATAGGTGAAAGTGCTGAGAATAAGTATGACCAAGCACTTAATCAATTGGAAAAGAAAAAGGAAAAAACAAATACAAAATTAGAAGACTTAGGTCGTCTAAAGTTAAGTATTTTTACACATCAAATTAAGCATACTATCGAAGTTATAAAAAAATCTAAGAATGCTGGCGGAAAGTTAGAGAACTTTGAATCTTCTATATCTATTGAAGAAATAAAGGCAATGGAGACCATGGTTCTTAATTCCCTAAAACTAGAAGCTGGACTATTGTCAGGAACAGCTGGAGGAGCATTAGCTGGATTTGGAGCATATAGCAGTGTTGGGCTATTAGCTTCAGCGTCTACAGGAACCGCTATTTCAAGTCTTTCAGGTGTAGCTGCAACTAATGCAACGTTAGCTTGGCTTGGTGGCGGATCTATTGCAAGTGGTGGCTTTGGAATGGCAGGAGGAATGTTAGCTCTTGGAGGAATTGTAGCAGGACCAGCTTTGGCAATTGGTGGGTTTATGCTTGCTAGTAAAGCTGAGGAGGCATTAACAAAGGCTATTAAGTATTCCGCTGAGGTTGATAAAGCAGTTTCAGAAATACAGATGATTGAGACCGTTTTAGAGGGTATTCAGAAAAATAGTGACGAAGTTATTTATACTTTAAATCAGTTGGTTCAAAGATTTGAATCTATGAAAGTTGATGATGATTCAGATCCACAAGCGTTTAAGCAAATGATTGCAAATACTAAAATTCTAAAAGACTTATTGGATTGCAAAATTATAGATGATGAAGGCTCTCCTATTAAAAATATTAAGCATACTTGCCAAGGGTTTTTAGCAATTTAAGAAAAGAGTATAGATTATGGCTAAACAAGAGCTTATAAAAGCTACTAAAAACCTGAGAAATATTAATGGGATTCCTAAGCCATCACCAGACATGGCTTTTCAGGCGTTCAAGATGCTTGCTGATGCCCATCATGAATATAAGATGACTGTCCAGATTGAAACAACAAAACGCGAGGCAATAAATGCGTGGAGGGATGTCAATGTTGGAAAAATTGAACAGCAAACAGAGTTTTTAAAAGCATATTTAGCTGAGACCTTTAAAGAAAGACGCCATTCAATTGATGAGATGTTTGAACGCTTAGATAAAGGTATTGAAGCTGGAAATATGGATCTAGTTAATATGGCAATGGAAAGTATTACGACTATTGTTAAATCTTCTCCTTTAAAAGAAGCTGAAAAGATAATTCAAGCACTTAATGATCCGAATATAGAAAAAATTGAGTTTTAAATGCAGAAACCATTTCCCTGTACTCAATGTGGCTGTTGTTGTAAGCAAGTATTTAGGTCTGAATTAACAGCTTATTTAGACAAAGGCAATGGAAGCTGCAAATACTTATCTAGTGACAATACTTGTTCAATTTATGAAGAAAGACCTGATATTTGCCGGGTTGATCTTCAATATAAAGTATTTTTTTCATCAAAAATGGATTGGGAAGAATTTGTAGCCATCAATATAGCTGCATGTAATTTTCTACAAAATCCAATTGAATATATTGAGGTTTTATAAATGGGTTTTTTTAATCATGTAGCTGATTCGCTTAGCGCAGTACGAAATAGTCCGGTTAATGTAAATGTTTCGTTTTCTGAAAACAAAGATATAGAGGCAAACCAGAAAAAAGCAGAAGAAATAAACATTCATGAGGCTATTAAAAATACAGTGAATGTGGGCAATTACATGAAAAATGAAAAAGGTAATGCTGAGTGGGAAACTTGTCTAATTTATTATTGTCCTGTTTTGCCTAGCGATAATGAAAATAATAAATTACTTGCAAAAATTACAATGACAGACGGGACTGTGTTATATGAATCATTGCTTAAGGTTTCTGATGGAAATAAAACAAGATACACAGAAGCATTTCGTTTTGGAAAATGGGTAGAACGTTTCCTGAAAAATTCAGAAGAGTTATCAGAAAAATATAATTTAGAAATTGAAGAAAGGAAAAGAAAAATGAAGGAGGAACAAATGAAACCTTTTTCTGAAATTGATTTTTAATTTAATTTAAAATTAACATAATACACCTTATACGAAATGCTTGAAATTTCCTTATAAGCATCAATATCTTAGTCAAAGCCGTTCTAGGGTTCAGCGCACTGGAATGGCTTTTTCATGATTATTCACGTTCCACGCCTATTATTTAAGCAATGTTTCACGACTTTGATTAGGTCAATTGAATAATCAGGATGCCTGGTCTTTTTCTTTTTGGCGTTCATCCAGCTCTTTTTTGAGTGCCTTTTTATCCTGGTACGATGCAATCAGCATGATCGGGATCAACAGCGGGGCCACAATAATTCCCAAGGCAATGTCTTTCAATTTCGGCATGATCTCTCTCCCTTAGTCATTATCAAAAACAGCATTCAGCACACGGCCAAATAAGCCACGTTTTTTAGGTTGTGGCACTGCCACATTTTGCAACGTGGCATGCTGTAGCGTTTGGCTGTGGTGTGCTGTAGTTTTTTGCTGTGGCACTGCCACATTTTCTACAATATTTAATTCATTATTCTTTTTATTATCATTGTCTTGTTGTGTTGTCGCATGCTGTGGCATATCGGTGTCGCATGCCGTAGCATCTTGTTGTGGCGCTGCCGTGGCGGGTGCAACAGTTTTTAACTCAATAAGCGTCTGCATACGGTCGATTTGCTGCATTAAACGCTCTTCACGTTCTTGGTATTTTTTAACTTCATTTTCTAAATGAATAATGAGTTTTTTTGTAGATTCATCGCTATCTGATGTAGAAGATTCAATTTGTTGAGATGTTTGCTCAGGCTCCCCAAAGCATCTAATCACTTCCGAAAGGTCAAATTGACCATCACTAGAGCGTGATAAACGCCCATTACGTACAGCTCTGTAAATGGTTGACCTATCAATATGAAATTTTTTAGATACTTCACTTAGCGATAACTTAGCCATTTACTGTGTCCTTTTTATTTGATGGCATGTATCCCACTTTTTTTAGGTATGGGGCTAGTTCTTTGATTTTTTCAGAGTCTTGTAGCATCTCAGCAATACGAACAGCAAATTGAGGATAGCTTTCAGTTCCTTGTGAATAGCGACCCATTTCAGGGAGTTCTGAAAGTTTGTTTGCAAACATATGCCGTTGAGCATCGGTCATCTTTGAAAAAAGATCTAAGGTATTCGGATCTCTTTCTATTGATGGATTATCCTTTTTCTTCTGTTTAAACGTAAAAGAAAAACCTGAAATTGATCGACCTTTTTTATGCTGTTCATATTTTACAGTTATATCCGTATGCTCATTTATTTGTTTAATAGCAAGCTCAAGTACACTAGTTTTAAAGCGCTCCATACGCTTGTACTCTGTATCGAGTACACCAATTCTTTGACGGAAATCACTTAGCTCTATAACTGGAGTAGAACCGGTACTTCTCCAAGCAATTAATAGTTCATATAAGCGGACAGCATAAGCACTACTGAGATTACTAACTTGCTGTAATTCGTATTTAGTAAAATGCTCTTCTAAACGTGTAATTAATGGGACTATGGCGGGGGCAAAGATAAGCTTAACCACTGCTTCATTATCTACATATCCAATTTCACTAACCCAACGGGATCTATAGTTCTCAATATTCCCTCTTTCATTTATTTTTTGATAACTAAATTGTCTAGCAAATAAATCATTACAGGCATCTTTTAATGCTTGATAGGCAGTATTGCGATGTACACCAAATTGATTGATATAGCCTTCGGCATGTACTTCAAGGGGATCATTAGCATTAATCCCTTTCCCACTTTCCCTTGCTTCAACAATAGCCAATAAAATTAAACGTTGTTCTACTAAATCCAAGTTATAGCTTGCATTGATTAAGGCATTGTCTTTTACCACTAATTCTCTCATGAAGCACCAGTATTAATTATTATGCTATGACACAATAATTAATTTTAGTGCTATAAGCAAGGTAAACGGTGTCATATTGCAAGGTAAACGGTGTCATATTGCAAGGTAAACGGTGTCATATTGCAAGGTAAACGGTGTCATATAACCCTTGAAAGCATTGTGAACAAAGGCTTTCAGCATGTCTAAAAGCATTTAAAAGCTTTAAAATAATTAAAAGCCCAAGGAGTGAAAAATTGCCCTTGGTTTTCGCTTCGCTCAAACTCTATTGAATCTCGCTTTCGCTCGATTCGTTGGGGGCAATTTTTAGCTCAATCCTGGAAGTGATTTAAATATTGATAAAAGCAAAGTCAAAACAATAGGAACAAATGGATTCGCTTCGCTCATAGAGCTTTTTTGCTCGCTGCGCTCGATCTAGAATCGAATTTTTATATGTAATTAAAAAGTTTTTAGATTCCAATATCTAAAAGATTGTTTTTCAGAGGGTCTAAGCGCGAATTTCAGCGATTTCACTCGTAGACACTCGTTCTGTACCTTCCTATATGAATTTGAGCTTAAATCGCAAATGAGTGCATTTAAAAGCTAAGTTTTATAGTAATTAGATAAAATCTTTACCTTTTGTATGAGGGTCATAAGAAAAAGCAGGTTTTTTAGTCTTCAATTTTTCTGTATTTCTTTCTGCATTCGTCATTTTCATTTTTTCATTAGAAGTAGGGACCATATCCTGGGACTCTAATTTTTCTATTTTATGTAGATGTACCTTTTTTTCACTCATTCCCATTTTATTCAAATTTCGCAAAACTGAACTGTAAGAAATATTGTTTTCTAGCTCAGGTAAATCTGCATGGATTTCCTTAATTGTATAACCAGCTTCTAGCCGTTTTTCTATTTCAGGTAATACAGAGATGATGAATTTTTTAGCGCCATGTCTGGTGACCATAATGACTTCCTCTTTCTTTAGTTAATGCAATTATGTGCAACTATATGAAATTAAGAGCTCTTATACGATTTTATATGAAATTATCTGCAACTATAAGCTTTTAAATGGTTTTTATTCATTCTGATGTGCAATTATATGCGTTTATGTGCAATTGAACTTTCAGTGATATTGGCAAGATGTGTAATGTTGACCAACATGCAAGCATGATTGGCCCACCATTACGCCCACTTATTCGCTTTCAGCTCAACGTGGCATCTTGTCCTGCGGAGCTTTTGGCATAGCCAAAATGTACTGGAAATCAAAAAAATGACTGAACAAAAAAAGCCGAAACGGATACGCCAAAAAGTAATTCAAGTTGTGGTAACTGAAGCTGAAAAAAAGAAAATTGAAGAAAGTGCGGCACAGGGAAATTTGTCGGCTTCTCAGTATTTGCGTGATTTAGGATTGGGTTACCAACCTAAAAGTCTGACTGATATAAAAACAATCCAGGAAATTCGCAGCCTAAAATCAGATATGAATAAAGAGGATGGACTACTGAAAAACTTAATGAATGGGGAGCTGACTGATCCGAAAGAGATCAGATCTAAAGTAAACGGGCTGCTGCTGGATTTTTCTAAGAATCAAAATTCGATTGATCTATTCATTTCTAAAGTCAGATCAGCGATCAAGTTTTAAAAAGGTGTAAGGTGTGTGACCTTGTATAGTGGCGTTAGCCTGAATTTCGCATAAGAGGTTTTATTTTAAATGATTAAATTTTATATAGATGTATATTAGAAAATATAAAAATTCATAATTAAGAGTAAGTAATAGTGTAATATAAGGTCTAAATTTAAGTTATTAAACTATAAGAGTTTTTATGTCAGATCAAAAATATAGCTATGAAAATCTTGTACCTAGGTCTTCAATTGATGCTGTTAGAGTAGGCGTAGACGAAACTAATAAAAAAATTGTATTAGAGTTTGGTTTTCAAAAAAATGAACATGTAATCAATATTGATGTTTGTAAAGAATTAACTGAAAAAATGGTGCAAGATTTAATTAATAATTTACAGTCTTGTTTAGAAGATTTGCAGAAACTTTAATAAAGTTGGTGCTTTATGTCTTTAAATTATAAAACTTCGATAGATATAGTAAATTTTCACTACGCTGAAATAACTAAGTCTAATAATACTATAAAGTATGTTGATGATTTTATTATTAAATCTGAAAAATCCATCAATATTAAAATGGTTTTGGATCAATTAAAATATCAAAATGATTGTAAATTTTTCTTAATAGATATTTTTAAACAATGTGGCTATGAGGATAAAATATCAGAAAATCTAAATAATTTAAGTTTAGAAAAGAAATCATTTATTAATTTCATTAGATATTTTAATTTTTTTGAAAAAGTATTTTATAAAAGAGACTTTATTGTTGATTTAAATGATTCAGGGTTTTTAAATTTAAAATTAATGTCAAAAAATAATAAATCTGGATATTTAGATTTAACATTTTCAAATAATGGAAAAGTAAATTTTTTAATTTTAGATAGAGAGTATGATCCAAAAGAACGTAAAACTTTTGTATTAAGAGGCTATATTGAAACATCAGATAGATTGAAAAAATCTTATAAAATCAATAGACTACTTTCTATATTGCATCATATGGATGCAGAAAAAAGCTTGCATGCAATGAATTATATTGAGTAATTAAATTTATATGACTGGCCTAATTGAGTTTCCTAAACCTGATCTAGATAAAGATATTACTATAGTTGACAATGGTATTTCATTTGATTTTGATGATGATGTCTCATTTGATTTTGATGATGATATTTCAGAGTCAGATAGTTATATAGATTCGTTATATGAAATTGAAAAACTTCATAGAATGATTGGTAAAGGTGATTATAAAACTTTTTATATATTGAAAACATCAGAAATAGAAAGCAAACAAATTAGCCTATTTAATTTAAATCATAAATTTCTAACTAATAACGGCTTTGTTGCACAAAGCTATTCTTGAAGGCTTCTTCAGTAATATAATTTCCAGATGAAGAAGCCTACACCTAAAATCTATCGTACAACCAATTGGTCCTCGTATAACCAAGCTTTAATCAAGCGAGGAAATATTTCAATCTGGTTTGATCCTAAGACGCAATGGTATGCACAACCACAAGGCAAGCAAGGACGAAATCAAACTTATTCCGATACAGCGATTCAATGCTGTTTAATGATCAAATCTCTATTCCGTCTTTCTTTACGTATGGTTACTGGCTTTGTTCAAAGCCTGATTAAACTCTGTGGCTTGAATTGGACAGCACCAGATTACTCCACCCTTTGTAGACGACAAAAGCATATTGATATTGCGATAAGCTATCAGAAAAGTCATGATGGGTTACACCTACTTGTCGACTCTACGGGTTTAAAGTTTTTAGGTGAAGGCGAATGGAAGCGTAAAAAACATCAGCCTGAATACCGTCGGCAATGGCGTAAACTGCATATTGGTATAGATGCTGAAACACTGCAAATACGTGCCGTTCAGCTTACTACAAATAATGTCAGTGATTCACAAGTACTAGGTGATTTACTGGATCAAATTCCACTAGATGAGCGAATAGATTCTGTCTATACCGATGGCGCGTACGACACGAAGTGCTGCAGAAAAGTGATTTCAGATCGTCAAGCACATGCAGTAATTCCACCCAGAAAGAATGCCAAGCCCTGGAAAGATTCTAAAATAAGTTCAATAGAACGAAATGAGTTACTTCAAACGGTTAAACATTTAGGTAGAACCCTATGGAAAAAATGGTCGGGTTATCACCGTCGTAGTTTGGTGGAAACCAAGATGCATTGCATCAAATTATTAGGTGATAGGCTGACGGCAAGACATTTTCAAAGTCAGGTCAATGAAATTCATGCGCGTGTGGCAGTTCTGAATAGATTTACGGAATTAGGTAGACCTCGCACCCAAGTTGTGTCTTAAATTTGAATGGATTGGGGAGAACTCAGCTTTTGAATGTTTATGCAACAAAGCCGAAAAGAATTAGAAGAATACTTTTATACCCTTTTATCTAGTTCAATTATTGATATCAAACCTATGTTCTTTAATAGCAAAGAAGAAGATCGTATTCGCTCTTTTAAACTAATATTAATAGTGAATGAAAATGACAATATTAACTAAGCATATAGAAGCTGAACTTAACTTGTTAAAGAGGATTCATGACTCACCTTATGCATATTTAAAAGATAGACGAAATTTTATTGAGATTCTAAGAACACAAAAAAATTTTGCTAAATTTTCAGATGAAAATTTAGGTATTCTTTCATACTCATTGAATACTCAAAAATACTATTGTGACAAATACCATCTTCTAGGCTATAACCATATTAATAATTTAAGAATCTCAGCATATAAGAAATTGATTTCTTTAAATAAAAAATCAAAGCCAATATCTAAAAAAGCATCTAAGCCACTACACACAAATATTGCCTCTAGCGAACAAATTATCAAAAATAATTTAATGTTAATGAGTATAATGTTGTATTTAAAAGAAAAATTGCAAGAATATGCTATTCAGAGTCAGAATAAAGAAATCCAAAACGACTTTATAGTTGTTAATCGCCAAATTGAAAAAATTTTGGGGACCATTAATGAAAAATAAAGTTTATTCTTTGCAAAATAATGTAGCTATCTTTGACTATTATTCACTCACAAAAGAAAAACCTATATTCTTACAAGCACAAAATATTCCTTTCTTATTTTATCCAAATGGCGTTCCATGTTTTGAAGCTAATGCTTATATGCTTCACCTTTTCAAACAAAACCTATCCACCTTACATGGAGGAAGTTTATTAACTTACGCAACTTTGATTAGCCATTTTATTAAATTCTATTATGCCTTAAACCATAAATGCTTACTTACTAATTTAACTAATAACCACTTTACCAATTTTATCCATTCTTTAAGTTCAGATGAAAGAAGTAGTAGTCAGATAAGAAGAATAGGAAAACAGACAATTGATTTTTTAATTTTTATATCAAATTTATATTCAAAACCTAGCCTTATTGGTGTAGGCAATAATTTTCAAATTAAATTAATATTATCTAAAAAAGCAAACCGTAAGAAGAATCCATATAAAGATAAGTCTACTCACTCATATACTCATTTGTCCTTTCCTACTACTCAATTAAGCAACCCACAGTCCCCTATTTCATTAACTAATATAAATAAATTACGAGAACAAATTAGAAAGAATATGAATTATGGGTGTGTATTAAGAAATCTTTGTATTCTAGATCTTTTTCAAATCACTGGAGCTAGAAGAAGTGAAGCTATATTTCTTACAGTAGAGGATGTATATGATGCCTTGAATAGTAATGATTCTGTTCCTCTTCTTACTTTAAGGACTTTAAAACGTAGGGATACGATTACATATCGAAAGATACCAGTCCCTAAAAACTTTTTACTAAATATTTCTAGATATATTAGGAATATTCGTAATAAAATAATTCGTAATAAAAATATTAAAGATCATGGGTTTGTTTTTATTTCTCATACTACCGGAAAGAAAATTTCATCTGATACTCTTACCACTTATTTAAATAATTGGTCACGTGATGCAGAAATTTCCCCACCTGCCCATGCTCACCAATTTCGTCATAGATTCATTACAGAAAAATTCAAATCATTAATAAAAGAACATAATAAAAATAATTCAGATGAATTTAGAAAGAACCTAATTTCAGACGAAGTTTTAAAACAAGAAGTTCTACAATGGACAGGACATTCTCAAATTGATTCACTTTCTCCATATCTGCATTTAGCTGTAATAGAACTTGCTGGAATTACAAATGCTTGTATTAGCTCTACAGCTTCAATGAATGCTGAATATGATGAAATGCAATTATACGAAATTATTGAGGATTACAAATTAGGGAAAATTGATAAATGTGAATTAGAAACTTTTTTAAAAAATTTCAAAATTATTATTGGTAATCCCCCCTAAAAATAAAAGGATCTAAAAGTAGAATTTTCTCTTAAGATACGAGCAGGAGATTCTGCATGAAAACATCTAAATTTACTGACAGCCAGATCATATCCATTTTAAAAC
>Ga0209023_10006912_pt1 | contig 11814 bp, 9 predicted proteins | sample LakOneMetagenome_FD_187468 | JGI IMG/M metagenome (GOLD analysis project Ga0209023, IMG submission 187468) | Freshwater and sediment microbial communities from Lake Erie, Canada (SPAdes) (version 2) | ecosystem: Environmental > Aquatic > Freshwater > Lentic | place: Lake Erie, Canada | collected...
CGCCGGCGCCCACTGGCGGCATTGCACCTTGTCGCCCGCCGCGGAGGCGGCCGTGAACGGATCGAGGACCGCGCTGCCGGCGCCCGCTTCGACCAGCGAACGGGCGATCTGGTAAGTCTGCACCACGGTGTGGAAGACCGGGTGCACGTCCTGGGCTTCGCAGGCCGCGACCACCATCTCGCCGAGCGGGTCGCGGTCGGCCATGCCGATCAGCTCGCCCTTGAGGCCGTTGGGCGTCATCGGCTCGCGGCATTCTTCCTCGGTCCAGGTGCCCTTCGGCGCCATCACCATCAGGTTGCCCGAGGCGATCGGTTCGGCTTCGATGCCGGGATGGCGCGGGTCCTGCAGCGACAGCGCCAGATCGGCCTCGCCCAGGCGCAGCGCGTTCACGATCTCGCTGGTGTGGAAGGTCGCCAGCTCGCACCGGGTCTGGGCGAAATCGCGGCGCCAGACCGTCAACGCGGCCGGCAGCACGCTGATCGCGATGGTCGGCGTGGAGATCAGGCGCACTGTCTCGCAAGCGCGATTCTTGAGGCTGGCGGCCAGGCGGCGGATGCCCTGCAGGTCGCGGTTCAATTTCTCGGTTTCGGCGAACAGGCGATGCGCTTCCGGCTTCGGGTACAGCTTGCCGCGCACGCGTTCGAACAAGGGCATGCCCAGCTGCAGCTCGGCATGCTGCAGCACCTTGGTCACGGCCGGCTGCGAGATGTGCAGAACCTGGGCGGCACCGCTGATGGTGCCGACCTGCATGATGGCGTGGAAAACTTCGATATGGCGCAGGCGCATCGCTTCAATCCTTCAAGTGGAAGGAAGAAGGATACGGAAAACTGGCGCTGCCGCAAAGCATCAGTGTTGCACTTTTTCAGGCGGTGTTGCAGGAACGGCAGCCGGCTCGGCAACGGCTGATGCTGGTGCTGGTGCCGGTGCCGAGGTCGGGCTTGCAGGCGGCAGCACCGGCGCGGTCTGCAGCGGCGCCACCGGTACCGGCGGCAGCGGGCCGGCCGGATTGGTCAGCGCTTCCAGCAGCGACGCGGTCTGCACATCGGGCATGCCGTCGATGTTGGCCGGACGGTACTTCATCTGGAACGCCGACAGCACGGTGCGGGTCTGCTCGTCCAGCACGCCGGACTGGACCAGGCCATAGCCCCAGGTCGCCAGCTTCTTCTGGAACCAGGCCACATCCGGCAGCTGGGTCTGGAAGATCGGGGTCACGGCGGCGACGCGGGTGGCGTCCGGCCAGACCACCAGGCCGGCGTCGGCGAACTGCTTCCACGGGAACATCGGACCCGGGTCCTGCTTGCGCAGCGGGGCGATGTCGCTGTGGCCGAGCACGTTTTCCGGCGCGATGTGGTGACGCGTGACGATGTCGCGCACCAGCGGGATGATGGCGTCGATCTGCGACTGCGGGAAAGGCGCGTAGACGCGGCCGTTCGGCGTGTCCTTCCAGCCCGCGTTGACGATCTCGATGCCGATCGAGCTGTTGTTCAGCTGCGTAAAATTCTTCCAGCTCGAATTGCCGGCGTGCCAGGCGGCGTTGTTCTCGTCGACCAGGTTGTAGATGACCGGCTTGGCATCGTCGGTCACGAGGTAATGGGCGCTCACCTGCTGCTCGGTCAGGATCTTGATCGAGGACGCGCGGTCGGCCACGGTGTAATGCAGCACCAGGAAGCGCGAGCGCGAGCTCTGGCCCTTGGCCGTGTAGGTCTTGTCGTATTGCGGGCCGGTGGCGCAACCTGCCAGCAGGGCGACCAGGAGGGTGGCGGCAAGGATCTTCATGGGTGTGCTTGGTCTCGTCGAATGTTCAATAGGGGGATTATGCAGCAGAGGCGCCTGGACCTTCGAGCGCCATGCGCGCCGCAGCGTAATGGGCGCCGCCGGCGGTCTGCCGGAATGCCAGTTCCGCCGGCAGCAGTGCGCGCATCGCCGCCACGATGGACGGGTGCAGTTCGGCCGCGCGGCCCGACAGCGCCACCGGACGCGGTCCGAAACGCTTGATCAGGGCCTGCGCCAGGCGCGCCAGTTCGGCGCCGGCATTGCGCAGGATGGCGGCGGCGGCCGGGTCTTGCTCCGCGGTCGCGGCCACGGCCAGCGCCAGCTTGCCGATGGCGCCGCGTTCCTGGCCGAGATGAACTGGCGCGAATAGGCCCAGTCGTCGCCGCCGACATAGTCGAACACGGCCTGCGCCATTCTCGAGGTGCGCCAGGCGCCCGGCTCTTCGTCTTCGAGGCGCCAGATGTGGCGCAGCGCTTCCCTGGCGATCCAGAAACCGCCGCCGCCGTCGTCCAGCACCACGCCGCGTCCGCCGGCACGATGAAACTGGCCGTCGGCATCGATGAAGGCACCGATCGAGCCGGTGCCGGCGTAGACCAGGTAGCCCTCGCCGGGCATGAAACTGGCGCGGTAGGCGATTTCCATGTCGCTGCAAAAACGGATGCCGGCCGCCGGCACATGCAGCAGCTCGGCCAGCCAGCGTTGCAATTGTTCGCTGTCGCCGCCGAAGCCGGTCAGGCCGGCCTGCACGCGTGTCGGCACACCGTGCAGCAGCACGCCGGCAGCCAGTTCGGCAAAGGTGGCGCGCACCGACTCGCGCCCATGTGGCGTGCCCATCTGCAGGGCGGACAGCCCGGCGACGGTCCCCTCGGCCAGGATGGCGCCATCCGGCGCGGCGAGCGCCCAACGGGTCTGGGTGCCGCCGGCATCGATGCCGAGGCCGAGTTCAGGGGTGGTGGAAGCAGCTTGAATCATGGTCGAAGCGAAGTGTACGCTTCTCCGGGCAGCGCACGCGAATGAAAGGCCGACGTATGCGCATGACTAAATGTTATGGCGAGCTTGCGCCTGTCCATCGCCCGGCGCATTCTGTTCGATATCGAACCGAAGCGTCCGGCAAGGCAGCGTAAGGTGCTCAAGGTAGGCATCCGATTGCTATCACATTTTGAGGCGGAACTTTCATGAAAGAATATAAAGCGGCCATCGTGGGTGGGCTGATTGCAGGCGTGGTGACGACGGCGGTCATGATCGCGGGCCGCAAGAGCGGTGCGCTGACCAAGACGCTCGACCGCGACGCGGTCGACTGGATCGACCATCTGACGGGTTCGCGCGCGCTGATCGGCGATACCGGCACCAGCCTCGTCGAATTTACCAATCACCTGGGTGCGTCGGCGGCCTTCGCGGCGGCGCTGCCGGCACTGCGCAAGCTGGCGCCGTCCCTGTCGCCGGCCGCCCTGGGCACGCTGTACGGCACCGCCTTGTATGCCATCAATATCGGCTGCATCGCCCCGCTGCTGGGCATCACCGAAGGCGAGATCAAGGCCGGGCCGCGCAAGGCCAGCGAGCGCTGGGCGATCCACGTCATTCAGGCCGTGGTGTCCGCCGTTCTTGCCGAGCGCCTGGCTGCCGGTACCGAAACCCGCTAAGCGCCAAGCGGCGCGTGCTCAAGCCTTCTTCCAGGCTTTGACGCGCGCACTTTCGTTGCCCAGGCGGTCGATGCCGCTGACCACCACCAGGTCGGCCGCGCCCAGGGTCGCATCGTCGGTCACCAGGTATTCGCTCTGCCCGGCCGGCACCACCGCGAACTTCCACTGTCCGCCGAAGCGCGACCACACCGCAAACATCGTGTGGACCTTGCCCGCTGCGAGCTTGAGGCGCACGGCGCTGCCCTTGCGGGTCGCCGCCACCGAGGGCGCTTCCGGCACCGCCTTGCCCAGCCAGGGCGTGGCCGGCACCAGCGCCGGCGTGGCGTAGGAGATGGTGCGCAGCTGGTCGGTGAGGCCCTTGCGGTTCTCCATCAGCGCCACCATGCTGAAGTGGACATGGCCGCCGGCGGTCGGACGCGAGCGCGTGACGGCGATCTGCTCGATGATTTCCTGCGGCGGGTAATCCTTGGCCGGCGCCGCGATGCCGACGCGGCTGGTGTACATGCCCGGCCAGATGTGGCGGCCGAGGGTGTTCTGGCCGATCCAGTAATCGAGCAGCACGTCATAGGCCTGGCCCGGCTGCTTGATGGACCAGTACAGCTGCGGCGTGAAGTAATCGAGCCAGCCGTTCTGCAGCCAGGTCTCGGCATCCGCGTACAGCTTGTCGTACTGCGAGAAGCCGACGATGCCGGGCGGGCGGCGGTCCGGGCGGCCCAGGCCGAAGGGGCTGATGCCGAAGCGCACCCAGCTCTTCTCCTTGTGGATGCCCTCGTACATGGCCTGGATCAGGTGGTTCACGTTCTGGCGGCGCCAGGACGCGCGGTCGAGTTTGCCGCCGGAGGCCAGGTAGCGCTGCCAGGCCGGCTGGTCCGGGAAGTCGAGTTCCGCCTTGGCCGCCTTGCCGTTCAGCGCAGTCTCGTTGCCGGCCGTCGAATTGGGCGCCTCGATTGGATAGGGATAGAAATAGTCGTCGATGTGGACGCCGTCGATGTCATAGCGGCGCACCACATCCAGCACCACGTCCAGCGTCTGCTTGACGGCGGATTCCTCGCCCGGGTCCATCCATTCGTACTTGCCGTAGGTTTTGACGGCGGCCGGGTTGGTGCGCGTGATGTGGTTCGGCGCCGCCGGCGATTTGGCGATGTTGTGGCGCGCACGGTAGGGATTGAACCAGGCATGCAGTTCGAGCCCGCGCGCATGCGCCTGCGTGACCCAGAATTTCAACGGGTCATACCAGGGCTGGGGCGCCTGGCCCTGGCGCCCGGTCAGGTATTCCGACCATGGCTCGATCTGCGAAGGATAGATGGCATCGGCCGACGGACGCACCTGCAGCACGATGGCATTCAGGTTCATCGCCTTGGCGCGGTCGAGGATGGCGATGGCTTCCGCCTGCTGCTGGGCGGCGTTCAGGTTCTGCTTGCTGGGCCAGTCGATGTTGGCGACGGTCGAGACCCAGGCGGCGCGAAATTCGCGTGGCGCCGGTGGTGGGGTGTCGCCATTGCCGGCACCGGCGCTGGCGATCTTGCCGGCGCCCGGGGTCGTGGTACAGGCCGAGAACAGTCCGCTCATCGCCAGCGCACCGGCCATTCCCGCAAGCGCGAACGCGCGTCGTTTCCTATTAGCTTGCACAACTACTCCGTATTCTTCTCAGACTTTGACGAACCATTTTTTGCGCCACATGCCCCAGGCCACCGCAAACATGCAGAGGTTGAACAGCAGCGCGTACAGCAGCGAGGTATTCACCGGACCGATGGGCAGCGCGGCGATCGGCGCATACAGCGCCTTGCCCAGCGAGCGCAGGCTGCCATCCGGCTGGGTGAATTTGATGAAGCCGAACATCTTGGCCAGGAAACCCGACAGCGCGAAGATGAACAGCGCGTTCATGCCGTAGATGACGAAGGGCCTGGTCCAGCGTGCTGCAGCCTCGCGCACGGCGGCGTAGGGATTGGCGTCCAGCAGCCAGTAAAAGCTCGAGAACACGATCAGCGCCCAGCCCGTCATCAGGAAGCAATAGGCCGGCGTCCACAAGCTCTTGTTTATTGGCATCAGAATGGTATCCAGGATCACGCCGATCCAGCAACACAGCAGGCCAGCCAGCAGCATCCAGACGGTCTGTTCGGTGCGGTTCACATTGGCGGCCAGCCAGCGCCCGGCCAGCACGCCGAACAGCTGGCTGCACAGGGCCGGCAGCGTCGACACCAGCCCTTCCGGGTCCCAGGTTTTACTTTGCACCCACAGGTGATTGCCCAGCAAGGCGTGGTCGATCCAGGCGCCGAAATCCTGCCCGGGCTCGAGCACGCCGGCGCCGATGCCGGGTACCGGCACCAGCAGCATCAGCACGCTATAGAGACTCAGCAAGCCGGCGATCACGGCCAGTTGCATGCGCCAGCCGCAGTAGACGACGATGGGCGCGGCCAGCAGCGTACACAGCGCGATCCGCTGCAGCACGCCGGGTATCCGCACCTTCTCCACATTAAAATAGGGCATGAAGTTGAGCAGGAAGCCGATCAGGAAGATCAGCGCGGCGCGCTTGGCCAGTTTCAGCAGCAGCTTCGGCCGGTCGGCGCCGGCGGCGGCCAGGCGGCCCAGCGACAGCGCCATCGCGACGCCGCCGATGAACAGGAAGAAGGGGAAGATGCAGTCGGTGAAGGTCCAGCCGTTCCACTTCGCGTGCTCGAGCTGCGAATACAAATGGCCCCAGTCGCCGGGGTTATTCACCAGCACCATCGCGGCGATGGTGAAGCCGCGGAAGGCGTCCAGCGACACCAGGCGGCTGCTTGCGTCGCGCACCTGCTTCACTTCTTGCCGAATTCCGGATCGATGCGCACCAGCGCCGCCATGACGAAGGCCGGGATCGTCGCCACGCACACCCAGACGAAGAAGTGCTGGTAGCCGATCATCTCCTGCAGTTTGCCGCTCCACATGCCCGGCACCATCATCCCCAGCGCCATCAGGCCGGTGCAGATCGCGTAGTGCGCGGTTTTATATGGACCCTCGCAGACCATGATCATGTACAGCATCATCGCGGTGAAGCCGAAGCCGTAGCCGAACTGCTCGATCGCCAGGAAGGCGGAGATCACGGCGAAGTTCTGCGGCTGCGCGGAGGACAGGTAGACGAACACCAGGTCCGGCAGGTGCACCGCGAACACCATCAGCCACAGGCAGCGCTTCAGGCCCAGGCGCGAAATGAGCCAGCCGCCGAACAGGCCGCCGACGGTCAGCGCGATGATGCCGATGGTGCCGTAGGCGGTGCCGTATTGGGCGGTGGTGAGGCCGAGGCCCCCCTTGTCCAGCGGGTCCTTCAGGAAGGGCGCCACCAGTTTCAGGAGCTGCGCCTCGCCCAGGCGGAAGGTCAGAATGAAGCCGAGGATCAGCCAGATGTCGCGCTTGCCGAAGAAGCTGCCGAAGGTGGCGAGGAAGGCGCGCAGCGGATTCGTCCCCGGCGCCGCCGGCCGGTCGGCCTCGGGCCGCGGCAGCACCGCCTGGTGCCAGGCAAACAGCGCCAGGAACAGGCCGGCCAGCACGAAGAACACGATGGCCCAGGCCTGGTACACGTCGTTCAAGGTCACTGCCAGCGTGCCGGCCAGGATCACCAGCGGTCCCTGCCCCGCCAATGTGGCAAGCCGGTAAAACGTGGAGCGCACGCCGACGAAGGCCGCCTGCTGCTGCTGGCGCAGGCCGAGCATATAAAAGCCGTCGGCCGAGATGTCGTGGGTGGCCGAGGCGAAGGCCATCAGCCACATGACGGCCAGGCTGACCATGAAGAAGGCGGGCAAATGCAGTGTGGTGCCGACCGCGGCGAGGGCGGCGGCCATCGCCAGCTGCAGCGAGACGGTCCAGCCGCGCTTGGCGCCGAACATGTCGACCAGCGGCGACCACAGCGGCTTGATCACCCAGGGCAGGTAGAGCAGGCTGGTGTAAAACGCGATGTCGGTGTTGGAGATCCCCATGTCCTTGTACATGACGACCGACAGGTAGTTGGCGACGATGTAGGGAATCGCCTGGCCGAAGTACAGAGAAGGTACCCACAGCCACGGGCTCTTTGCTTGCGATGTCTGCATAACTCTTTCGTGATCCCGGGCCGCGGCGCGCTGCCGCCTGGTCAGCTGAACTGAGTCAGCTGGCGAGGGCTTCGCGCACGCTGCCGTTCGCGCTGTCCAATAAAGCGCGCGCCTGCTCGACCTGGATTTTCTTGGACAAGGCCACGATCGCAACCTTGACGTGGAAGCCGCACTGCTCCAGCACCTGACGCGCCGATTCGTCGTCGGCGCCCGTCGCAAAGGTGGTCAGGCGGATCGCCCGGCGCACCAGCTTGGCGTTGGTTGCCTTCAAGTCTACCATCAGGTTGCCATAAACCTTGTTCAAACGCACCATCAGGGCGCTCGAAAAACTGTTCAGCGCGATCTTCTGCGAAGTGCCGGCCTTCAGGCGGGTGCTGCCCGAGATGGCTTCCGGACCGGTATCCAGGGTGACGCCGATTTCCGCCTCGTTCGCGACCGGCGCGTCCGGGTTGTTGGCGAAACCGACCGTCAGCGCACCGGCGGCGCGGGCGGCGCGCAGGGCGCCCAGCACGTAAGGGGTACCGCCCGATGCGGCGATGCACAGCACCACGTCGTCCCTGGTGACGTTCACGCTCTGCAGGTCGGCCGCGCCCTGTTCGAGGTCGTCCTCGGCGCCCTCGACGGCGACGAACATCGCATCGCTGCCGCCGGCCAGCAGCGCCACCGCGCGTCCATGCGGCCAGGAGAAAGTGGGGTAGAGTTCGACGCTGTCCAGCACGCCCAGGCGGCCAGAGGTGCCGGCACCGACATAGATCAGGCGTCCGCCCGCTTCCATGCGCGGCAGCGCGGCCGTCACGGCGGCGGCGATGCGCGGTGCGGCGGCGCGGACGGCCTCGACGGCCTTGAACTGGTCGTCGACCAGCACATTCACCAGCTCGGTGGTGGGATATTGGTCCAGGGAAGCGTGTTGTGCGGCGGGGGTTTCGGTGTTCAGCATAGTAAAACCAGTGTAATACCAATCACAACAGCCTGCCATGAAAGGATCGGGCGTTATCATTCCGAAAAGTTATGCACAGCTGCGGCCTATTCATTGGCAGGGTGTACGCCGACTCCGTATGCTGGAAACGATCAAAACGAGGAGACCGCATGCAGCAGGGCAGACGCAAGGTGTTGGGAATGGCTTTATTGGGCATGCTCGATCCGCTGATGGCGGCCACGCCCTGCCCCGCCGGCGCAGCGGTTGCCGCGATGCCGGCCGCGCTGAAGCGGACACTCGACCGCGAACTGGCGGCGATCGTCGCCAACCCGGCCTGCGAGCTGGCCAGCCTGTCGGTGCTGGCGATCCGCGACGGCCGCATCGCCTACGAGGCGCAGTTCGGCCGCCGCTCCATTGGCGTGAATGGCCTGTCCGACAAGCCGGTCGATGCGCACACCCTGTTCCGCATCGCCTCGATCTCGAAGATGATGACCACCCTCGGCCTGATGCGCCTGGTCGAGGAAGGTAAAGTCAACCTGGACGCCGACGTCTCCGGCTACCTGGGTTTCAGCCTGCGCAATCCGCACTTCCCGGACCAGCCCATCCTGCTGCGCCACCTGCTGACGCATACGTCTTCCCTGCGCGACGAAGCCGGCTATTCCTGGGGTGCCGATACGGCCTTGAAGGACGTGCTGGTCCCGGGCAGCCGCCTGTACGGCGAAGGCAAGATGTGGGCGGCGAACGCCGGGCCGGGCGCTTATTTCACGTATTGCAACCTCGGCTGGGGCGTGATCGGCACGCTGATGGAAAAGGTGAGCGGCGAACGCTTCGACCGCCTGATGCGGCGCCTGCTGATCGAACCGCTGGGCCTGCACGCCGGCTACAACCCGTCCGAACTGCCGGCAAGCGACATCGCCAACATCGCCACGCTGTACCGCAAGCGCACCGTCGACACCGAAGTCTGGGATGCGAACGGCCCTTGGATCGCGCAGGCCGACGACTACAGCAGCAAGCCGCCAGCGCCGCCGCCGGGCATCGAGCGCTACGTGGTCGGCGCGAATGCGACGCCGTTCAGCCCGACCGGCGGCCTGCGCATCTCCGCGCGCGACATGGGCTCCGTGATGCGGATGCTGATGAACGGCGGCGTGCACGACTGCCGACGCATCCTGCAGCAGGCGACGCTGGACCGGATGTTCGCGCGCCAGTGGACCTATCAGGAAGCAATGAGCGGCAAAGGCGCCAACGGCGACAGCCTCGACGGCTTATTTAATTGCTGGGGCCTGGGCAACGAGCAGTTCCCGGACGATCCGGCGAAGCGCACCCGCCTGGTCGAGGGCGGCGGCTTCGCGGCGGTCGGCCACCTGGGCGACGCCTACGGTTTGATGTCGGTGTTCGCTGCGGATCTAAAGAAGCGCAACGGCATGATCGCGCTGGTGGGCGGCACCTCGACCGATCCGCTGGCCTGCAAGGGCGCATATTCGTCGCTGGCCCGTTTCCAGGAACAGATCCTCACCGCGATGCACCGGGGCGCCATCCTGGTGCGTGCATGACTGGCGGTTATGCCTTCCTGCGCTACATTCATTAGCGAAAGCCGGGGGCAGCCCCTAAGCTCCTGCCTATTGTCGAATAAAAATAGTGTGCGCAGATGCAAGAAATCATCGTGATCGGCGGAGGTGTCGTCGGCCTGACCTCGGCCTGGTGGCTGCTCGAGGCAGGCCACAAGGTCACGCTGCTCGAACGTGCACCACAAGTGGGCACCGGCACCAGTTTCAGCAATGGCGGGCAGCTGAGCTACCGTTATGTATCGCCGCTGGCCGACGTCGGCGTGCCCTTCAAAGCCCTGCAATGGATGTTCCAGGAATACGGTCCGCTGCGCTTCAAACCCCAGCTCGACCTGCACCAATGGACCTGGCTCGCCGCCTTCCTAGCCAACTGCCGCGCCGACGCCAACCGCAAGACCACGCATAAACTGCTGCAGCTGGGCGAGCTGTCGCGCCGCGCGATGGACCAGCTCGACACCGTGGTGCCGCCCACCTCTTTCGAATGGCGCGACGCCGGCAAGCTGGTGGTCTACCGCACCCGTAAAGCCTTCGAGGCCGCCACCGCCAAATCCGATCCGTCCAGCACGGCCCAGGTCTGGAGCGCGGCCGACTGCGTGGCCCACGAGCCGGCGCTGGCGGCGGTCGAGGACAAGCTGGAAGGCGGCATCTACAACGGCGGCGAAGCCGTGGCCGACTGCTACGCCTTCTGCGTGACGCTGGCCGAACGCATCGCCTCGCATCCGCGCTTTGCGGGTTTCCTGCATGCCGACGCGCTGAAATTCGTCACCGCCGGCGATAAAGTCACCGGCCTGCAGACCAGCACCGGCCTGGCGAAAGCCGACGCCTACGTGCTGGCGGCCGGCATGCAGAGCCGCACGCTGGCGAAGAGCGCCGGCATCTCGCTGCCGATCTATCCGCTGAAAGGTTATAGTCTGACAGCGCCGATCCGCCCGCAGGACGTGGCGCCGGAAATCAGCGTCACCGACTTTGAACGCAAGGTGCTGTATGCGCGCATCGGCGGCAACCTGCGGGTGGCGGCCATGGTCGACATGATGGGCGAAGACCTGCGCCTGGACGCGCGCCGCCTGGACAGCCTCACGCGCCAGGTGCGCGAGACCATGCCGCAGGCGGCCGACTACAACAACATCACCCCCTGGGCCGGCCTGCGCCCCGCCACCCCGAACAGCGCCCCGATCGTCGGTCCCTCGCCCTATACGAACCTGTGGCTGAACATCGGCCACGGCCCGCTCGGCTTCACCTTCGCCTGCGGCACCGCCAGCGTGCTGACCGACCTGGTACAGGGCAAAGCCCCACCGTTCACGCTCGAAGGCCTCACCCTGCGCTAAATCAAACCGGGGTCAGACCCCGATTTTGGGCAATTTCCTAAAATCGGTGTCTGACCCCGCGTTTTGGAAATTTTTTCGCGTTCGTTAAATTTATTTTCGGCAAAAGATGGCCGAAGATGCGGCAACTGCGCGTAACGTGCTTTCTTCTTGGAAATTCCGAACAGGCACGCCCCCTCACCTGCGCTCCTGAAATGGCGGATAATTGCCGCCATGTCTACCCCGTCCAAACCCGGCTGCCCCTGCGGCAGCAATCTGCCCATCCTGCGCTGCTGCGGCCCCTACATCGCCGGCGCCGAGCTGCCGCCCACGGCCGAGGCGCTGATGCGTTCGCGCTACACCGCCTATGTGATGGGAGACGAAGCCTACCTGCGCGCCACCTGGCATCCCAGCACCCGCCCGGAAGAGCCGATCATCGACAAAAATGAAAAGATTCAATGGCTCGGACTTGAGATAAAATCTGCTTTACGTTTACGTCAACGTAAAGCAGATCTGCCGGAACAGATAGACCAGGACACCGTCGAATTCGTCGCCCGCTTC
>Ga0209023_10006913_pt1 | contig 11814 bp, 7 predicted proteins | sample LakOneMetagenome_FD_187468 | JGI IMG/M metagenome (GOLD analysis project Ga0209023, IMG submission 187468) | Freshwater and sediment microbial communities from Lake Erie, Canada (SPAdes) (version 2) | ecosystem: Environmental > Aquatic > Freshwater > Lentic | place: Lake Erie, Canada | collected...
CGGCTCGACGGTGCCGCCGAGCCGTTGTTGGCGATCCTCGCGCGCACCGCCGACCCCGACCAGGCCCTGACGGGCCTCCTCCGGCTGGCCGACGCGGCCTCCGACCGACACCAGCTGATCCAGGCCCTCGTCGACGACGAGGGCACGGCGATGCGCACCCTGATGGTGCTGGGCGCCAGCCAGGCGTTGGCCGACCACCTGGTGCGCCACCCCGACCAGTGGCACGAGCTGCGTGACCCCGACCTGGGCGCCACCCGTCCGGCAGCGTACGCCGTGCGGGGGGCGCTGCTGGCCGCCGTGGGCGCCGAGCCGGGTGATCCGCGGCCCACCGCGAGCCTCGGGCCGCTCGGGCCGGACGCGCTCCGCGTGGAGTATCGGCGACACCTGCTCCGTCTGGCCGCCCGCGACCTCGCCCACCACCTCGGGGTCGACGATGCCGCCGCCGAGCTCGCCGACCTGGCCGCGGGCACCCTGGACGCCGCCCTGGCCATCGCCCGCGAGCGGGTCGGGCCCGACGCCGACGCCGCCCGGCTTGCCGTCATCGCCATGGGCAAGTGCGGCGGCCACGAGCTCAACTACGTCTCGGACGTCGACGTCATCTTCGTCGCGGAGCCCGCTCACGGTGCCGAAGAGGGGCCGGCGCTGCGGACGGCCACCCAGCTGGCCGCTGCGCTGATGCAGGTGTGCTCCGACCAGACCCCCGAAGGCACGATCTGGCCCGTCGACGCGGCGCTGCGCCCCGAGGGCAAGGCCGGTCCGCTGGTCCGCACGCTCGCCAGCCACCGCGGCTACTACGAGCGCTGGGCCAAGACGTGGGAGTTCCAGGCCCTGCTCAAGGCCCGCCCGGTGGCGGGCGACTTGGCCCTCGGGCGCGACTTCATCGCGATCGTCTCTCCGCTCGTGTGGACCGTCGCCGAGCGGGACGGCTTCGTCGCCGACGTGCAGGCCATGCGCCGGCGGGTCCTCGAGCACATCCCCGCTCGAGAGGCGTCTCGGCAGCTCAAGCTCGGTGAGGGCGGCCTGCGCGACGTGGAGTTCGCCGTCCAGCTGCTCCAGCTGGTTCATGGTCGTGCCGACGACGCGATCCGTGCTCCGGCGACGCTGAGTGCGCTCGCCGAGCTGACCCGGGGCGGCTACATCGGGCGCGAGGACGGCGAGGCGATGAGCGCCGCCTACAGCTTCCTGCGTTCGCTGGAGCACCGCATCCAGCTGCGCCAGCTGCGGCGTACCCACATCGTCCCGGACGACGAGGAGTCGCTGCGAAGGCTCGGCCGGTCGCTCGGCTTCCTCAAGGACCCGGTCGAGTCGCTGGAGAAGGCCTGGAGCGACCACCGTCGCGAGGTTCGCCGGCTCCACGAGAAGCTCTTCTATCGGCCCCTGCTCAGTGCCGTGGCGCGCATCCCCGGCGAGGGCGCTCGGCTCTCCGCCGAGGCGGCCGGCAACCGCCTGGCGGCCCTCGGCTACCAGGACCCGGCCGCGGCGCTGCGGCACCTGGAGGCGCTGACGACCGGGTTGTCGCGCACGGCCGCGATCCAGCGGACGCTCCTGCCCGTCATGCTGGAGTGGTTCGCGGACGCACCCGACCCGGACGCTGGTCTCTCCGGCTTCCGCAAGATCAGTGAGTCGCTGGGCCGCACGCACTGGTATCTCAAGACGCTCCGCGACGAGGGCGAGGTCGCCCAGCGGCTGGCCCGGATCCTGGCCACCTCCCGCTATGTGACCGACCTCCTCCAGCGTGAGCCCCACGGGGTCCGCCTCCTCGGCGAGGACCTGGCCCCGCTCCCGGTGGAGGCGGTGACCGCGGAGATGCAGTCGGCGGCGCGTCGTCAGGTCTCTGCTGAGGACGCCGCCCGGGTCGTGCGTGGGATCCGGCGGCGCGAGCTGTTCCGGATCGCCGCCGCGGACCTGCTCGGCCTCGTCGACGTGACCGATACCGGTGCTGCCCTGTCGCGGCTGACCGACGCCACGCTCGAGGCCACCCTCGAGGTGGCGCTGCGTGACGCGTGCTGGCAGCGCGATCTCGAGGACCCGCCCGTGCGCATCGCCATCATCGCGATGGGTCGCTACGGCGGCTTCGAACTGTCCTTCGGCAGTGACGCCGATGTCATGTTCGTCTTCGAGACCGTCGAGGGGGCCGACCCGACGCTGGCCACCGAGGTCGCGATGTCGGCCTGCAACACCCTGCGAGGCCTGTTGTTCGCGCCCGGCACCGACCCGCCGCTGGTCGTGGACGCCGACCTGCGCCCCGAGGGTCGCAAGGGCGCCCTGGCCCGAACCCTCGAGTCCTACGCCGCCTACTACGCGAAGTGGTCGAAAGTGTGGGAGTTCCAGGCACTCCTGCGGGCAGATGCGGTCGTCGGCGACCCGGCTCTGCGGGCTCGGTTCACCGCGCTGATCGACCCGTTGCGGTTCCCTGAGCACGGCCTCGCCGAGGTCGACGTCCGGGAGGTGCGCCGGATCAAGGCGAGGGTGGACAAGGAGAGGCTCCCTCGCGGCGCCGACCCGCACACCCACCTCAAGCTCGGGCGAGGAGGTCTCGCCGACGTCGAGTGGACCGTCCAGCTGCTCCAGATGCGCTACGCCGGACGTCACCCCGAACTACGCAGCACCCGGACGCTGGAGTCGCTGTTCGCGGCCCGGGACGTCGGGCTGGTGTCAGCGGAGGACACCGACACGCTGGCGACGGCCTGGCGGACGGTCAGTCGGCTGCGCAACGCGATCACGTTGGTGCGTGGCAAGAGCGGCGACCAGCTGCCGCGCGACCCGCGTGAGCGAGCCGCGGCGGCCTCCGTGCTCGGCTACCCGCACGGCGAGTCCGACCGGATGGTCAACGACTATCTGCGGGTGACCCGGCGCGCCCACGACGTCGTCGAGAGGGTGTTCTGGAGCTGACCCGACGAGCCCGTTTGGTGCGATCAACGACGAGGAGAGACGTATGACCGAGCTCGAGGACCGTTTCCGCCTGGCCTACGGCCGCTGTACGGAGTTTCCGCTGGGTCATGCCCCGGAGGGTCCCGCCGACAGCCTGCGACGACTGGCTGCGGCAGCCGAGGAGCTCGGGCTGGACGGCGTCACCGACACCTATGGCGAACGAGGCCCGGTGGAGCGGCTCGAGCGCGAGGTCGCCGACCTGCTGGGCAAGCCCGACGCCGTTCTCTTCGTCAGTGGGGTGATGGCCCAGCAGGCGACGCTGCGTGCCTGGTGCGACCGCTCCGGCTCCCGTCGCGTTGCTCTCCCGAACCTCTCACACCTGCTCGTGCATGAGGACGACGGGCCGCGCCGCCTCCACGGACTGGAGATGGAGATGCTGACCGTCGGGCGCGAGGTTCCCACCGCCGACCACCTGGCGCGCCTTCCGGGCCGCCTCGGCGCAGTGCTCGTCGAGCTGCCGCTGCGCGATGCCGGCTGTCTGCTGCCCACCTGGGACGAACTGGCCGGGCTCTCGCAGGCAGCGCGCGAGCGCGGCGTACCACTGCACGCCGACGGTGCCCGGATCTGGGAGAGCCAGCCGTTCTATGACCGGCCACTGAGTGAGATCGCCGGTCTCGTGGACAGCATCTACGTCTCGCTCTACAAGGGGCTGGGCGGGCCCAGCGGGGCCTTGGTCGCGGGCCCGGAGGACCTGACCGCCGAGCTGCGGGTCTGGCGCCGCCGGATGGGCGGCACGCTCTATCGGATGACGACCCAGGCGGTCGGGGGGCTGGCCGGCCTGCGTGACCGGCTCCCGCAGATGGGGGAGTACGTCGCCTCGGCCCGCCGGCTGGCGGCGGCCCTCACCGAGCGGGGCTTCGCGTGCTACCCGTCCCCACCGCACGCCAACACCTTCCTGGTGCACACCGAAGGTGACGCAGAGGCACTGACCGGTCGGCTGGTGGACCTCATGGAGACCGATCACGTCGCGGCCGGATGGCCCTGGGGCTCGGCCGATGTCCCCGGCTGGGCGGTCACGGAGGTGGCCGTGGCACGTAGCCTGTCGGAGGAGCAGGCGGTCGAGGTGGCCGAGCGGTTCCGCAGGGTCGCCGGTGGCTGAGGTGTCGGCCAGGTTAAAACCGTCTCAACTGACCGGGAACAATGAGTGACCCACAGACTGCGTGGGTACCCTCGCTTGTCAGCATCCGAGAGAAGGACTCCATGACCTCACGTTTCGTGCGCGTGGCCGCGCCGGCGGCCGTCGTCCTGGCCAGCGTCACGGCGATGATGAGTGCACCGGCGTCCGCGGCCTCCAAGAGCGACGACGTCTGGGTGCGCTTCGAGAGCACCAAGCCGCGCCACGCCATCGTGAAGCTCGCCAACGCCGGCAAGTCTCCTGTGTCGGTCAAGGTGGTGCGCAGCAACGGCGGCCGCCTGGTCGCCCGTCAGGTCAAGAACACCCGGTCGCGCGCCGCCGACTTCCCGGCCTACGCCGGTGGTGCCAGCGCACCGCACGCAGTCGTCGCGGTCGTCAACACCAACCGTGACCGCCTCGCCCCGCACTCGCAGGCCTTCGTCTTCGGGGCCGACTTCAAGATCGACGCCGCCGGGATCGCGGCCCGCGACGACGGGAACAACCTCATGCAGCGCGGCTACTACGGCAGCCCGGCGCAGTACAAGCTCCAGGTGGACAAGGACGCCATCGGGTGTCGCATCAAGGGGCAGCTCGGGTCGGTATTCCTCACCTCCGACACCCCCGTCGATCCGGCCAAGTGGTACCGCGTGACCTGCTCGCTGGCCCCGGTGGCCGACGGCCCGGACACGGCCCGCCTGCGGATCAGCACGCTGGGCTCTCACGGACGCGCCAACCTCATCGAGAACCACACCGCCGTCGTCGAGATCGGCCGGCTCAACTTCCCCAAGTCGCGACCGCTGGCCATCGGCGGCAAGGTCAAGGACAGCCTGCTGATGCCGGCGCGGGTGGAGCAGTTCAACGGTCTGATCGACAACGCCTTCTTGCGCCTGGGCTGAGCTGGTGCGAGGGATACGGGTGCCGCACGTTCCGGGCCGCAACGCGCTCGTCATGGCGGTCGCGCTGGTGCTGGTGCCGGGACCGGCGGTCGCGGCGACGAGCAACGACCAGGTCTGGCTGGACTTCGAGGGCACCTCGCCCGGGCACGACATCACTTCGATGACCAACGCCGGGAGTGCCAGCGTCTCGATCTCCGTGGTCACGGCCAACGGCGGTCGGTTGGTGGCCAGGCGCGCGAAGCCCGTCGACTCTCGGGTCGCCGACTATCCGGCGTACGACGGCCGCAACAACGGCCCGCGCGCCGTGGTGTCGCTGCTGCCGTCGGGTGGTGCCGACGACCTCGAGCCGTTGGCGGCGCCGTTCCGGTTCGGGGTCGACGCCCGGCTCGACGCCAAGAGCCAGGGAACGTCCGCCGACAACGGCAACAACCTGATCCAGCGGGGGCTGTTCAACGACGCCGCGCAGTACAAGATCCAGGAGGACTCCCGGACGCTGACCTGCCGAGTGAAGGGGGCGTCGGGCTCGCTGATGGTGGTCTCCACCGTGCGGCCACGGCCGAAGTTCTGGTACCGCATCCGCTGCTCCCGCAACGTCGTGGACGGCGGCGACCGGGTGATGATCGCCGTGCGCGCCATCAAGGGCTCGGGTCGGTTCGGCCGAGTCACCAAGACCTGGTCCAAGACGGGGCCCGTGGGCACGCTCGACTTCGCCGCGTCCACGCCGCTCTCGGTCGGCGGCAAGCTCACCGGCCCCGCCTCCATCCACCCGGCGTCCGACCAGTTCAACGGGATGCTCGACAACGCCTATCTGCACATCACCTGAGCGGGCGGCCGACTGTGGTTGGCTGGGCGGATGCAAGGACGCCTGACCATCATCACCGGAGGAACGCGGGGGATCGGAGCGGCTACGGCAGCCCGGCTCGCCCGTGAGGGACATGACCTGGTGCTCGGGTTCACCCACGATGCCGACGCGGCCGGGGAGACCGCCCGCTCGGTCGAGGCGTCCGGTGTGCGGTGCGTGACGGTGGCCTCGGACATCACCACGGACGACGGGATCGCAGCGCTCTTCGGCGCAGCTGCGCAGCTCGGCACCCTGACCGGGCTCGTCAACAACGCCGGAGCGACCTTCCACATCGGGCCGCTGGCCGACACCCCGGTCGACGTCGTCCGTCGTACCGTCGATCTCAACCTGACTGCGGCGCTGCTCTGTGCCCGGGCGGCGGCCCAGGTGATGAGTCGGTCCCGAGGCGGTGACGGCGGCGTCATCGTGAACGTGTCCTCCGGCGCCGCGACCCTCGGCTCACCGGGGGAGTACGTCCAGTACGCCGCCACCAAGGCCGGCATCGATGCCCTGACCCTCGGCCTCGGCGCCGAGCTGGCCCCCGACGGTGTCCGGGTCGTCGGGGTCGCGCCGGGTCACATCCGCACCCGCATGCACGCTGACGCCGGTGAGCCCGGCCGGCTCGAGCGGGTGGCCCCGGCGATCCCGATGCGACGCCCCGGGGAGCCTGCGGAGGTCGCCGAGACCATCGCCTGGCTGATGAGCGACGCGGCGTCCTATGTCACCGGCACCACCCTGCGGGTGGCCGGAGGGCGGTGACCGCGTCGGGTCAGTTGCCCGTGTGGGAGATCTCGGGGCTCAGCGCGCCGCTGAGGTCGACCGCCCGGGTGTCGATCTCGGAGCTGTGGTCCTCCCACGCGACCAGGAACGCGAAGTCGCGCACGTCGGCGTGCGCGATCTCGTGCCGCGCGAGTGTCTCGAGGACGGCGTCGCGGCACAGGTTGTAGCGGATCGGCTCCTCGGCAAGGCCATAGACGCGGACGTCGTTGTCGACCGTAGCGAAGCCGTTCTCGGTGGCGATGATCTTCTCGCCGGTCAGCGAGACGCGCACGGTCGCGGGCTGGTGGTGGTCGTCAGGAAGATGACGCACGCTCACGATCGCGCGCGTCGCGCGGATCGGGGGGTGGTCGTTGAACGCCCGCAACGGGACGTCGATCTGATAGACGTCGGTGTACGACGATTCGAGGTGCTGGAGCTCGGACACGACTCCATCGTCCTCTCCCATGACAAAGGCAGGGCCATCGGAGGTCCGTGAAGGTGGTGGCCGTCTCACCCGGTCGGGTCGGTGGGGAGGGCGCAGGCCGGCGTACCGCCGGGCAGCCGGTGCCGGTGGGCGGCGACCCAGTCATAGGCGCGGGATGCGAGGGGCGCGAGCACGCGGAGCAGGACGATCCGGCCGACCATCCTCACCAGGCCATGGCGTGACCCGGTGAGGGTGTGCCCGACGGCCTCGTGTCCCGCCCAGATCCGGTCCCCGTCGACCAGCTGGACCTTGGCCGCGGCCTGCTCCGTGGTGAGCCCCACCGACGCGAGGTCGAATCGCTGCCATGGGGTGACCTCGACCCCGCAGCCCCACCGGACGGCCCACTCCGCCGACCGCGTGCAGAACCCGCAGTCGCCGTCGAACACCAACACCCTGCTCACCCCACCGACCGTACCCATCTGCCGAAGTGGGACTGGCGGCCCCGCGAGGTGGGACTCGTGGCCCTGCGAGGTGGGACTGGCGGCCCTGCGAGGTGGGAGCCGTGGCCCCGCTCTCGGTCCACCACCACCGGCGATGGCTGCTCACCCGATCCGGGCTTAGGCTGTGCTGCACATCAGCACGTGGGGACTGGGGGTTGTCTGATGGGTCGACGCACGCATGCCTGGGTGGGCGCGGTGGTGGGTGCCGCCACGGTCACGCTCGGGATGGTCACTCCGGCACAGGCGGACGGGATCGTCGGCGCTGCGTTGGTGAGCTCCGGGGTCACCGCCCTCTATGAGATGAACGAGGCGCCCGGAACGACCGTGATGCTCGACAGCAGCGGCAACGGCAACGACGGGGTCGTCGACCCGACGGGAGTCGAGTCGGGCGGCGTCTATGACGGCGAGACGGGCTACAACTGGGTCTACCGCCCGCCGACCGAGCCGCCGGTGTCACCCGAGCGGGTCGTCCAGGTCCCCGACGACCCGGCCGGGTCGCTGGAACCGACCGGCCAGGACTTCACCCTGGAGGTGCGGGTCCGGTTCACCGACAAGTTCGGCAACATCATCCAGAAGGGCCAGTCGGCGACCGTCGGCGGGCAGTGGAAGATCCAGGCGCCCAGCGGGGTCCCCTCCTGCCTCTTCAAGGGCTCGCTGGGGCAGGTGGCCACCCAGGCCAAGGGTGCGCTTGACGACGGCCGGTGGCACAACCTCGCGTGTGTGCTGACCTCGAGCGGCGTCACGATGTACGTCGACGGCGAGTACCAGTCCACGAAGGCCGGAGACCCGGGCCTGATCGACAACAGCCTGCCGATGACCGTCGGCGGCAAGATCAACTGCGACCAGGTCAACGTCACCTGCGACTACTACACCGGACAGATCGACCGGATCCGGATCAGCAAGGGTCCCAACGCCACACCGGCGGCCTCGTTCTCCGGTGACTGCCCCGGCCTGACGTGTTCCTTCGACGCTACGGCGAGCAGCGACTCCGACGGCGACGTTGCGCTCTACACCTGGGACTTCGGCGACGGGGGCGTCGGGACGGGTGCCCACCCCACCCACATCTACGCGGCCGACGGCACCTACCGCGTCAAGCTCACGGTGACCGACAACCGCGGGGGCACCGACGTGGTCTTCCGCGATGTGACGGCCGCGGGGATCCCGGTGGTGAGCCAGGTCCGCTATGTCGACTCCGCCGTAGGTGTCGGCAACACCGCGACGCCGACCGTGGTCATCCCGGCGACGGCCGCGCCCGGTGACCGACTCCTCCTGGTCATGTCGCTCAACTCGATCGACCGCACGTTCACCGGCCCGACGGGCATCACCGACCTGACCCTGCTCGACACGGTCATCGCCAAGACGATGTCCACCACGGTGTGGACCAAGACGCTCGCGGAGGGCGATCCGGGCACGACCGTCACCGTCCCGCTGGTCGGCGGCCTCACCAAGTACAACCTGACGGCCGCCGTCTACTCAGGCGTCGCCGATGTCTCGTCCCTGCAGTTCGCGCGGGACACCGGGGTCGTCAACGACACGGTGCGGCTCACGCCACAGGTGAGTGGCGTCGCCGACGGCTCGTGGGTGGTGTCCTACTGGGCCGACCGCTCGAGCGCCACCACGGTGTGGACCCCGTCGTCGGAGGTGGTGACCCGTTCCACCGCCTGCGGCACCACCAGCGCCAGGATCTGCAGCGCCCTCGCCGACTCCGACGCCAAGGTCCCGGAGGTCTACGGCAACATCTCGGCCACCACGACCGTGGTCTCGCCCGTTGCCACGATGTGGTCCATCGTGCTGCCGACGGCCGAGGGGGCGGACCAGGCTCCGACCGCCGCGTTCGGGTCTAACTGCCTGATGCTGGTGTGCGCGTTCGACCCGTCGGGGTCCTCCGATCCCGAAGGCGCGCTGGCGTCGTACGCCTGGGACTTCGGCGACGGCGAGACCTCGACCGAGGCAGCGCCGAGCCACACGTTCGCGGCCGCCGGTGACTACGACGTCACGCTCACGGTGACCGACGCGGGTGGCCTCACCGACACGGTGAACCACGTCGTCTCGGTGACCGATGCGGCGCCGCCGATCGCCTTCGTCGGTGCGGCTGTCGGGGTGAGCGCCACGGCCAAGGTCACTGTGACGGTGCCCAGCGAGGTCGGCGTCCATGACCGCCTGCTGCTGGTGATGAGCGCCAACTCCACGAGCCGGACGTTCACCGGCCCGCCCGGGTGGACCAAGCTCGACACGGCGCTGGGCAACACGATGTCGACGACCGTCTGGACCAAGGTCGCCGACGGCGCCGATGCGGGGAGCACCGTGACCGTGCCGTTCAGCGCGGCGGTCAAGGCAACGCTGACGGTCTCGGCCTACAGCGGGACGGACATCGCCGGTCTGCCGGTCTTTGCGACGTCGGCGACCACCGACAACGTCACCGCGCGCCCGGCCCCCGCGGTGACCGTTCCTGTCAACGCCTGGGTGGTCAGCCACTGGGCCGACAAGTCGGGCACGACCTCGGCCTGGTCGACGGGCGAGGCCACCGCGCGTCAGGCGGCCTGTGCCGCCGGGACCGGGCGCATCTGCAGCCTGCTCGCCGACTCGGGCGGGCCCGTCTCCGGGTCCTACGGCCCGATCACCGCCAGCACCGACGTCGCCTCCAACAAGGCGGTGATGTGGTCGATCGTGCTGCGTCCAGCCGACGCCGAGAACCAGCCGCCCGTGGCCGGCTTCGCCTCCGACTGTCAGCAGCTGGCGTGCTCGTTCGACGCCTCGGCTTCCTCCGATCCGGAGGGCCCGGTGGCGTCGTACGCCTGGGACTTCGGCGACGGGGAGACGTCGAGCCAGCTCCAACCGGAGCACACCTTCGGCGCCGCCGGCAGCTATGACGTGACGCTGACCGTGACGGACGCCCAGGGACTGACCGATGCGATCACCGAGCAGGTCGTCGTCGACGACCAGGCTCCGCCGATCGCGTTCGTCGCCTCGGCGGCCACCACCAGCTCGACCGCCAACGCCGGCGTCACCGTGCCCGGTGGCGTCGCGGCGGGGGACCGGCTGTTGCTGGTCCTGAGCGTCAACTCGACCAACCAGACCTTCACCGGCCCGGCCGGATGGACGGCCCTCGACACGACGGTCGGCAACACGATGTCGACGACCGTGTGGACTAAGGTGGCCGGCTCGTCCGACGCCGGTGCGACGGCCGCGGTCTCGTTCAGCGGGGCCGTCAAGACCACGCTGACCGTCGCCGCCTACCGAGGGACCGATCCGGGGTCGCTGCCGACCTTCGCCACGGCGACGAGCACGAGCAACGTGACGGCCCGCCAGGCGCCCGCGGTGACCGTCCCCGACGGCGGCTGGGTGGTGACCCACTGGGCCGACAAGTCCGGGACGACGTCCTCGTGGTCGACCGCCGAGGCCGCGGCGCGCCAGGCGCCGTGCGCGTCGGGAAGCGGGCGGGTGTGCAGCCTGCTCGCGGACTCGGGTGGGCCCGTCTCGGGCGGCTATGGGCCGGTCACGGCGAGCACCGACCTGGCCTCCAACAAGGCCGTCATGTGGTCGATCGTGCTGGCACCGCTGACCTGACCTCGATCTCGCCGGGGTGCTGGGCACACTGCGGGAAATGAAAGTAAGGCCGCCGGGGGTCTCGGGTCCCGCGGCGGCCTTACGAGTAGAAACCTATCACACGGTCATGCGATAAGTGTGGTTTTCAGAAGGTCGTCTAGTCCGCGTGTCCTGGCGATAGCCGGCACCGCGATGAGGGCGACACAAAGAACGAAGCCGCCGGGGGTCTCGGGTCCCGCGGCGGCTTCGTTGTTGAAGAAACTATCACTTGATGATGCGAGAATGTTGCGATTCCGGAACTGGTCTGGACCAGATGGTGGGAGAGGTCAACCAACACCGGGTCGTGGGCGGCGTCACCGCGAGACCGGGACCAGCTCACCGTCGACGGCGTGCCATTCCGTCGGCCCGGCCGGGGCGGTCGGCACCGGGGGCGGCGTCGTACGCCGGCGCGGCCAGGCCCGCTCACCCAGCAGGACCAGGACGGCCGGAAGCACGACCAGCCGGATGACCGTGGCGTCGACGAGGATCGCCGCCGCGAGCCCGACGCCCATCATCTTCATCTCGAGCATCGACAGCGTCGCGAAGATCGCGAAGACCGACACCATGACGGCGGCCGCACTGGTGATGACGCCCGCCGAGTCTGCGATCCCGCGATGGACGGCGTCGCGCACCGGATGACCGGAGTCGATCAGCTCGCGGACCCTGCTCAGCACGAACACGTGGTAGTCCATCGAGAGGCCGACGAGGACGACGAGGACGAAGACCGGGATCCAGATGATCACGAACCCGGGGCTGGTGAAGCC
>Ga0209023_10006914_pt1 | contig 11811 bp, 11 predicted proteins | sample LakOneMetagenome_FD_187468 | JGI IMG/M metagenome (GOLD analysis project Ga0209023, IMG submission 187468) | Freshwater and sediment microbial communities from Lake Erie, Canada (SPAdes) (version 2) | ecosystem: Environmental > Aquatic > Freshwater > Lentic | place: Lake Erie, Canada...
ATCCGCGATGAAGGGCTTGAACTTGAGGTCCGGCCGCTCGTCGAGGATGAGGAGCCGGGTGTCGGAATAGCCCACCAGCCCGGCGCATTCGACGATGGCATCACGCTGCACGTCGAGTTCCTCGGCGATGAATTCGCGCAGCGACGGCGGCGTCGTCGCATCGACTTCCATGCGGATTACCGAGCCGCGGCGGCGGCGCTTCAGGGCACTTTCGAACACCCGCACGAGGTCTTCCGCCTCTTCCTCGATTTCGATGTCGCTGTCGCGGATCAGCCGCATCACACCCTTGCCGGTTACCTCGTAACCGGGGAAGAGCCGGGGGATGAACAGGCTCAGCATGTTCTCGAGCGAGATGAAGCGTGCCGCTGCCTGGCCCTCGATGGCCGGCAGCCGGACAAAGCGGTCGAGTTGCTGCGGAATGGGGATCAAAGCGTTCATCTGCCCGCCGTCCTTGCGGCGCTTGAGCTCGAGGCAGATGATGAAGCCGCGGTTGGGAATGAACGGGAACGGGTGCGCCGGGTCGATGGCGATGGGGGTGACGACCGGCAGGATCTGCTCGAGGAAGCGCTGGTCGAGCCACGACTTCTCGTGCGGCAGCAGATCGCTGCCGTCGGTGATCGCAATGCCGTTCTGGGCGAGTTCCTGCGTCAGCTGGTGCCAGCGCCGATCCTGTTCGGCCATCAGTTCCTGGGCCAGTGCGCGCACGCGGTCGAGCTGCTCCTGGGCGGTCAGTCCGTCGTCGCTGGACTGGGTGAGCTTTTCCCGCACCTGCCCCACGAGGCCCGCCACGCGGACCATGAAGAACTCGTCGAGGTTGTTGCCGGAAATCGACAGGAAGCGCAGGCGTTCGAGCAGCGGGTGGGCCACGTTGCGTGCCTCTTCCAGCACCCGCATGTTGAAGCCCAGCCACGAGATTTCGCGGTTGATGAAGCGCTGCGGGGCGGCGGCCGTGATGACCTCTGCGATGGGACGCTGCTCGTTCATGTCAGGCTTTCGAAAAGTGGAGCCGGGACGGCACTATAACAGGCCTGTGACGGTTCGGTGAACCTCTGGTTTGAACAGGGTTAGCAGGCGCGGGCCAGCGCAACCGCTGGACCATGGTCAACCGCGCCGCGGACGTCCATCTTCCGCAGGCTCCGCCCGCAACGGCGAATGGCCGCCGGGACCCGATCTTCCGCTTCCGAGGATGACGCGCATGGACGGCACCACCCTACTCGAACACCTGGAATGGGCCGAGCGATATGTCGCCGAAGGGGTGATCCACATCCGCCGCCAGCAGTTGCTGATCACCGCACTGGAAAGCGCCGGCCAGGACACCGCGCAGGCCCGCCGCATCCTCGCGGTGTTGGAGAAAGCCCAGATCGAGCATGTTGCGGAACGCGAACGGCTGGCCGAGGAAATGAAGATCACTTCCGTCCCCCTCCCCGGCGGCCCGAAGCTCGGGGATTGAGCGGTTTACCCTTCGTCCGAAAACAGGCCGGGTTCGGTCATCTGCTGCAGCACGCGGGCGGCGAGCGAGCGGGTGACGGCGGTCTTCTCGGCCAGCGCCAGGCGGTCGAGTTCGGCCACCACGATGCGCGCCGCATCGAGCGAGCGCGGCATGCGCAGCATGAGATAGGAGATGACCGGCTCCTCCACGGCGACCTGCCGGTCGGCGAAATGCTTGACCAGAACGCCCCGCAACAGGGCATCGTCCGGCGGGTCCAGCCGGGCCACGGCCAGTGCCCGGAGGCGGGAGGCCAGGTCGGGAAGCTGCACCGGCCATTGTGCCGGATCGGCGGCGGAGGCCATCAGCACATGGCCGCCGGTCTGCCGCGCGAGGTTGAGGATGTGGAACAGCGCGCGCTCGTCCAGCGCGCCGCCCGGCGCATCGTCGATGGCCAGGGCCCCTTGCTCGAGCAGCCGGTCCGGCGTGTCGGATCCGAGGTCCGCCGCCGCCACGAGGCGTGCACCCGACGCCTGGCGCCAGACTTCCAGCAGATGCGACTTTCCACTGCCCCCGGCCCCCACCAGCACCATTCCGTAATGCGGCCAGTCCGGGTAGCGGTCGATCATGGCGACAGCCGCAGCGTTCGAGGGCGTGACGAGGAAATCGTCGCGGCCCAGGGCCGTGCGGTGCGGAAGGTCGAGAACAAGCTGGCGGCCCGGACGCTCGCTCATCCCCGCGGTTTCTCGGGCGGTGCCGCGAGGATCTCCGGAAGTTCGACCGGCACCGGCGAGCCTTCGGCATCGTCGGCCCCGAGGTAGAGCCGGCTCGAAAGATATTGCCGCAGGCCGAAACGCACCAGCACACCCGCCGCCGCGGCCATCGGCACGGCCAGCAGCAGCCCGACGAAGCCGAAGACATAGCCGAAGGCGAACAGCGCGAACATCAGCCACACCGGGTGCAGGCCGATGCTCTTGCCAACGAGCTTGGGCGACAGGAAATTGCCCTCGAGGAACTGGCCGACGCCGAACACCGCCACGACGAGGCCGATCGCCCAGTAGTCTGGCCAGAACTGTACCAGCGCCACGCCGATCGCCACCACGCCACCGGTTGCCGCACCGGCGTAGGGAATGAAGGTCAGCGCGCCGGCGAGCAGCCCGATGGCCAGCCCGAACTTCAGGCCGGCGATGGTGAGACCCGCGGCGTAGAACATGCCGAGCACCAGGCAGACGGTGCCCTGGCCGCGGATGAAGCCGGCCATGGCGGCATTCACGTCGCGCCCGAGTTCGCGCACCGTGGCGACGTAGTCGCGCGGCACCCAGCTGTCGATGGCATCGATCATGCGGTCCCAGTCGATCAGCATGTAGAAGGCGACGATGGGGGTCACCACCAGCAGCGACACGAGGTTGACCAGCGCCAGCCCGCCCGACAGCAGGGTCTTCAGCACGCCCAGCACCCAGTTGGCGGCATTGCCGGCGAACTGGGTGATCGAGCCCTGGATATCGGCGCCGCTCTTGGCCACGGCGTCCTTCATCCATTCAGGCGCCCAGCCGTTGAGCCGGTTCGCCAGCGACTGGACGAGGGCCGGAAGTTCGCCCGCGAAACGCCCGATCTGGTCGGCCAGCATCGGCACGAAGACGACAAGCGCAGTCACCAGCAGCAGCAGCGCCACGATGACGATCAGCAGCGCCGCGGTCAGCCGCGACAGGCCCCAGGACTGCAGCCGGTCGGCGATCGGGTCGAGGAAATAGGCCAGCACGAAGCCCGCCAGGAACGGCAGCAGGATGGGGCTGAGCAGCCACAGCACGAAGACCAGCACCACGAAGCATGCGGCCCAGATCAGCACCTGTCTCTGCAGCGTCACGGTTCCCGGTCCCCATCCGGCTGCTCCGCCATGTGGCGCAGCCATGACGCGAGATAGGCAGCCCCGGAGAGCGCCGTCAACAGGGCGACGGGAATGCTGCCTAAGTCCACCACCCGGTCCAGCGGCTGCCCGAGGGCCGCAAGACCCAGCACCGCCACCACGAACAGGATCTGGCACACCGTGTTGACCTTGCTCACCATCAGCGGCTGAACCCGCATCGGATGGTCCATGAGGCGTGACAGCAGCACCGCGCCGACGATCAGCGCATCACGCGACACCACGAGGATGGCGAGCCAGACGGGGATCAGCTTCAGGAAGCCCAGCGTCACGAACACCGAGACCAGCAGCGCCTTGTCGGCCAGCGGGTCGAGGTAGGCGCCGAGCCTGGTGCGCCAGTCGAAGCGGCGCGCCAGGTAGCCATCGATGCCGTCCGAGATTCCCGCCGCCATGAAGCTGACGAAGGCGGAAGCATAGGCCTCCGAGATCATCAGCCAGACGGTGAAGGGCACCAGCAGCAGGCGGACGACCGAGATCAGGTTGGGGATGTTGTGCATCGGTGCCCTGCCCGTCACATGGGCTGGATCACCCAGCCGGCACCGCCCTGGGTGAGGTTCAGCCCGACGCGCTGCATGTTGCCCTGCAGCTCCTCGAGGCTGCGCGTGTAGACCAGCCGGATGGTCGCGCCATTGAAGTCGAGGCTCGAGAGGTCGACTGCCGAGACATTGGGCGCATTGAGGATGCGGGCGCGGATGGCGTTCCATTCGCGCGGCGAGCTGAAGGGCACGGTCACGGCCAGCGACTGTGGCGTGTTGTCGCGCGCTGCCTTCTCTTCCGCCAGCTTCACGGCCTGGGCCTGGTAGGCCTTGTAGAGGACGGCCTGGAAGGCCCGCACCGCCGCGGTTTCGACCGGCGGCGTGCTGCCGTCCTCGGCCTGTTCGGGCGTATAGATCTTGTTGATGTTCACGTGGCCGAGCTTGGTGTCGCCCTCGATGTAGACATGCAGACCGCCATCCTCGGCGGGTTCGGCCTGGGCTACCAGCAGGCTCGGCGCGTCATAGCGCTTGCGGATCGCATCGAGCTTCACCGTGTCGCCGTTGAGCGCCTCGGCGGTGGTCAGCGCCGCGACGTCGTCGCTGTCGCCCAGCGGGATGATGATGGGCACCACGCCCTGCTCGCCCTTGAGGTCGATCCACGCCTGGCGCCAGGGATTGTCCTCCCACAGTTGCGGGCCTTCGGGGCCGCGGTAGACCGGGATCACCAGGATCGGGTCTGCCTGTTCGGCCGAGACGTTGACATTGTAGCCGGCGAGGAACTTCTGCATCTTTCCCGGCAGGAACCGCACGGTGAAGGTGCCGATGTAGCGGCCGGGACCCGAGGTTTCCTTCTCGATCGACAGCGAGCGGAGGAACGGCGCGATATCGGCCGGCTTCAGCTTTTCCTTGAGCTGGTCGGCAAGTTCCGGTGATCCCAGTCGGGCGACGAGCTGGAAGAAGGCTTTCACCTGCACGTCCATCAGGGCCTGGTTCTTGGCCGAATTGGCGTCCGTCGAGGTGACGTCGACATCCACCCCCTGCTCGGCAAAGATGCTGGTTTCGACGGGGCCACCGGCCACAGCCGGCAGGACGAGGGCAGCCAGCGCCAGGAAACCGGCAAGAGCCGCCGCGACGGCGCGGCCCTGCAACATGCGAATGACGTTCAATATGCCGGTCCCAAGCTTTCCACACACATGTCCGGCGTCCCTTCCGCGCTTTATTCCAGAAGCACTTCGGGCTAAGGACGCCCCATCGGGCACCTCCACCAGAGATTTGGGGCAAACTAGCGGCATGAGCAGGTCGAAACAAGCAGCAGGAAAAGGCGTCAGCTACGCCGATGCCGGGGTCGATATTTCGGCCGGAAACGCCCTTGTCGAGGCGATCAAGCCGCTGGCGCGGTCGACCCGCCGGAAAGGCGCCGATTCGGCGCTGGGCGGATTCGGCGGCCTGTTCGACCTCAAGGCCTGCGGCTTCAGGGACCCCGTCCTGGTCGCCGCCAATGACGGGGTGGGCACCAAGCTGCGGATCGCCATTGAGACCGGGCGGCACCATGGCGTGGGCATCGACCTCGTCGCCATGTCGGTGAACGACCTTGTGGTCCAGGGCGCCGAGCCGCTGTTCTTCCTCGACTATTACGCCACCGGCAAGCTCGACGTGAAGGCCGCCGCCGAGGTCATCGCCGGCATCGCCGACGGCTGCAAGCAGGCCGGCTGCGCGCTGATCGGCGGCGAGACGGCCGAGATGCCGGGCATGTACCATGGCGGCGACTATGACCTCGCCGGCTTCGCGGTGGGTGCTGCCGAACGCAGGAAGCTGCTGCCGCGCGACGTGAAGCCGGGCGACGTGATCCTCGGCCTCGCCTCCTCCGGCCCGCACTCCAACGGCTATTCGCTGGTGCGCAAGCTGGTTGAGCTGAGCGGCGTGAAATATTCCGCCAAGGCGCCTTTCAACAGGAAGGTGACCCTGGCCGACGCCCTGCTCGCCCCCACCCGCATCTACGTGAAGCCCATCCTCAGGGCGATGAAGCAGACCGACGCCGTCAAGGCGCTGGCCCACATCACCGGCGGCGGCTTCATCGAGAACATCCCGCGCGTGCTGCCCAAGACCACCGTGGCCGAGATCGACCTCGACCAGGTGCCCTACACCCCGGTGTTCAAGTGGCTGCAGGACGTTGGCTCGGTCACCGAGCGCGAGATGCTGCGCACCTTCAACTGCGGTGTCGGCATGATCGTGGTCACCGCCGCCAGGGACGCGAAGAAGGTCGCGGCCTCGCTGAAGCGCTCGGGCGAGACGGTGGTGACACTCGGCACCATCCGCAAGCGCAAGGGTACTGAAGAACAGGTGGCGCTCAAGGGTGCCCTCGCGGTGAAATGAGAAAGGCCCGTAGCGCCGTCCTGATCTCGGGGCGCGGCTCCAACATGATGGCGCTGGTCGAGGCGGCAACCGCGGCGGACTACCCGGCGGAGATCGTCTGCGTGGTCTCCAACCGCGCCGACGCCAAGGGTCTGGACTTCGCCGCCGCGCGGGGCATCGCCACCAAGGTGATCGACCACAAGGCCTTCGCCTCGCGCGAGGCCTTCGAGGCGGCGCTCGATGCCTATCTCCGGTCGATGAATGTCGAGGCCATCGCACTCGCCGGCTTCATGCGGGTGCTGACGGCCCAGTTCATTGCCGGCTGGGATGGGCGGATGATCAACATCCACCCCTCGCTGCTCCCGGCCTACAAGGGCCTCCATACTCATGAGCGCGCCATTGCCGACGGTGCCAAGGTCGCTGGCTGCAGCGTGCACCTGGTGACACCGGAACTCGATGGCGGCCCGGTGCTGCTGCAGGCCGAGGTGCCGGTCCTGGCCGGGGACACGCCCGACCTGCTGGCCGCCCGGGTGCTGAAGGAAGAACATCGCATCTACCCGCAGGCCCTCGGCGGGTTCGCGGAGCGCATCATCGAGGAACGAAAATGAACAAACCGCTTCCCATCATCATCGACACCGATCCCGGCCAGGACGACGCCGTGGCCATCCTGCTGGCGCTGGCGTCCCCTGAGTTCGAGGTGCTCGGCATCACCGCGGTGGCCGGCAACGTGCCGCTGGCGCTGACCGAGAAGAACGCCCGCAAGATCTGCGAACTCGCCGGCAAGCCCGAGACCAAGGTTTTCGCCGGCGCCATCCGCCCGATGGTCCGCCCCCTCGTCACCGCCGAGGAAGTGCATGGCAAGACCGGCCTCGACGGCCCGGTGCTGCCCGAGCCGCAGATGCCGCTGCAGGGCCAATATGCGGTGGACTTCATCGTCGAGACCCTGATGTCGCGTCCCGCCGGCACGGTGACCCTGTGCACCCTGGGGCCGCTCACCAACATCGGCCTCGCCCTGGTGCGCGAACCGCGGATCGCCGGGCGCGTCAAGCAGATCGTCGCCATGGGCGGCGGCTATTTCGAGCAGGGCAACGTGACGCCCGCCGCCGAATTCAACATCTATGTCGACCCGCATGCGGCCCGGCTGGTGTTCGACAGCGGCATTCCCATCACCCTGGTCCCGCTCGACTGCACCCACCAGGCGCTGACCACCACCAAGCGCGTCGAGGCTTTCCGCACCATGACCAACCGCTCCGGCCCGGCGGTTGCCGCCATGCTCGATTTCTTCGAGCGCTTCGACGAGAACAAGTACGGCACCGACGGCGGCCCGCTGCATGACCCCTGCGTCATCGCCTGGCTGCTGAAGCCGGAGCTGTTCAAGGGCCGGCTGGTGAACGTGGCGGTCGAGTGCGAGTCGGAACTGACCATGGGCGCCACCGTCGTCGACTGGTGGCACGTGACCAAGCGTCCGCCCAACGCCACGGTGATCCGGGACGTCGACGCGGATGGCTTCTTCAAGCTGCTGGCGGAGCGGATCGGGCGGCTGCCCTAAAGCGTCTTCTCCCGCTGCGCAGGAGAGGACGGAATATCACGCCACCGACAGCACGAATTCCGACACGGCCCTGAGGGGCGCGGGAACGGCGGAGGCGGCGGTGGCGGCCGTTGCGACGGCGAGCAGGACGGCCATGGCGATCAATGCACGGCGGGACATGGGAACTACCTTTGATTCGATGCTGACCGTATCGCCCCCGATCGTGGGAGATTCGCGGCCCATTTGCGGCCACAACGTGAATTGGCCGCAGCGGTTCCCTCCGCACACGGATTAACGACTCGTTAACGAATTCAGGCCGCCCTGATCCACACCCGGTTGTCGTGGAAGGCACCGCCGCCGTTGGGAGCCGGCTGGTCTGCCCCGGTGAGCGTGTTGATGCCCTGCCCGTCCTCGAAGGCATCATTAGGCCAGATCGACTCGGCGATCAGCACGCCGCGGCGCTGCCCGGGATGGGCCTTGGCGTGCAGCGTGACCGTGCCGCGGGCACTGCCGAGCTTCACCTTCTGGCCCTCGGCGAGGCCCAGTTCCACAAGGTCGTCCGGGTGCACGAACACCGTGGGCCGCCCCTCGCGCTTGCGCGACGACGGTGTTTCGTTGAACGTCGAATTGAGGAAGGTCCGGGCCGGGCTGGTGGCCAGCCGGAAGGGATACTCCGCCGTCGCCTCCTCGATGGTCTCGCAATGATCCGGGAAGGCCGGCAGCTTCTCCACCGGGCCCACGGGCACCTCGGTCGAGCGGAACCGCACCTTGCGCCAGTCGGCGCGGAAGCGGAACTTGCCATCCGGGAAGCCGAAGCCCTTCAGGAAATGCGCCCGCTCGAACTCCGGCATCACGTCCACCCAGTTCTCGGCGTCCAGCACATCGAGACCGGGCTTCTTCGAGTTCACCAGCGTCCAGTCGATCAGCTCGCGCGGGCTCATGTGGAAGCCGGGATGCTCCGCCCCCACGCGCTTCGCCAGATCGCAGATCACCTCGTGGTTGTTGCGGCATTCGCCCGGCGCTTCGACCAGCTTGCGGCCATAGAGCAGGTGCGAGTGGCCGCCGCCCTGGTAGATATCGTCGTGCTCGAGGAACATGGTGGCGGGCAGCACGATGTCGGCGAATTTCGCCGTCTCGGTCATGAACTGCTCGTGCACGCAGGTGAACAGGTCCTCGCGCGCCAGGCCCTGCTTCACCTTGGTCTGGTCCGGCGCCACCGAAGCCGGATTGGTGTTCTGCACGAACAGCATTTTCACCGGCGGGCCGCCCTGCAGGTCATAGGGATCATTGAGGAGCGCCGGGCCGATGCGGCTCTGGTCGAGGATGCGGATGCCGCGCTGGCGCACGTCCAGCCCCTCGATCATCGTCTTGTTCATGGCATACATGCCGCTGTTCGAATGCAGCGCCCCGCCGCCCTCGTGCTGCCACGCGCCCGTCACGGCGGGAATGCAGGTGACGGCATGCATGTTGGGCGCTCCGTTGCGCGAGCGGGTGAAGCCATAGCCGATGCGGAAGAAGGTCCGCCTGGTCTCGCCGATGAGCCGGGCGAAGGCCTCGATGTCGGCCACCGGAAGATCGCAGATCTTCGCGGCCCATTCGGGCGTCCTGGTCTTCAAGTGCGCGGCGAACTCCTTCGGCGCGTCGGTGAATTTCTCGAGATAGGCCCAGTCGGCATGGCCGTCACGGAACAGCACGTGCATCACCGCGCAGGCCAGCGCACCGTCCGTGCCCGGACGAATGAGGAGCTTGACGTCGGCCTGCTTCATGGTGCCCGTGTCGTAGATGTCGACACAGGCGATCTTGGCGCCGCGGTTCTTGCGCGCCATGCTGGCGTGGGTCATCACGTTGACCTGGGTGTTCACCGGGTTGCCGCCCCAGATCACGATCAGGTCGGACTGCTGCATCTCGCGCGGGTCGACGCCCGTGATCGAGCCCGTCCCCGCAAGGTAGCCCGACCACGACAGCGCCACGCAGAAGGTGTCGCCGAGGTTGGAATAGCCCTTGGCATGGCGCAGGCGGTTGATGCCGTCGCGCATCACGTAGCCCATGGTGCCGGCGTAGAAATAGGGCCAGACGGCGGTCGGTCCGTATTCGGCCTCGGCCTTCAGCATCGCTTCCGCCGTCTCCGCCAGGGCATCGTCCCACGAGATGCGCTGGAATTCGCCCGAGCCCTTGGCGCCCTTGCGCTTGAGCGGATGGAGCAGCCGGTCCGGATGGTGGATGCGCTCGGCATAGCGCGACACCTTCTCGCAGATCACGCCCAGCGTGTAGCTGTTCTCCTTCGCCCCGCGCACCCTCCCGATGGTGTGCTCGTCGAGCACCTCCACCTCGAGGGCGCAGGCCGAGGGACAGTCATGCGGGCAGACCGAAAAGCCGGTCTTGATGTTGGGCAGGATGTTCATGGGGCGGCACTATAGCGGAGGCGCGGAGCGGCGGCATGTCTAAACCTGAGAAGGCAGCCTTGCGTCATGATCACGTTCGTAACGATTGTTTTTGGCTCCAATTGTTACGCGCTACTACCCTAGCGGGATGCTCCGTAAACCCCCTCTGAGAGCTTCCTAAGGGATCTGGGCGGCGAACCCGATGACCGGGGGAGCGTCGCTTTCCTCCCGGCGCCGAAGCTTCTAAGAAGGCCCCATGCTGATCGTCACCTCCGCCCAGAACCCCACCATCAAGCTGATCCGTTCGCTCGATGACAAGAAGCACCGGCAGGAGCACGGGCTGTTCGTGGCCGAGGGCGCGAAGGTGCTGGACCGCGCCCGGCAGGAGGGCTGGGAGCCGGTCTACCTGCTCACCACCGGCCATGCCGAGCCCTGGGGCCAGGCGGCGCTGATCCAGGTCGACGAACGCGTGATGGGCCAGGTGAGCGCCCAGAAGAACCCGCCCGCCGAGATCGGCGTGTTCCGCCAGCGCTGGGCCGACGCGGTGAAGCCGGACGGCGTCTGGCTGGCGCTGGAGGACATGCGCGATCCCGGCAACCTCGGCACCATCATCCGGACGGCCGATGCAGCCGGCGCCGCCGGGGTGATCCTCGCCGGGCAATCCTGCGACCCCTGGGCTCAGGACTGCGTGCGCGCCACCATGGGCTCGATCTTCGGTGTGAAGCTGGTGCGCATGGAGCAGCCCGCGTTCCTCGCCTTCCTGCGCCAGTGGCCGGGCGAAAGCGTCGGCACCCACCTGAAGGCCAGCGAGAGCTACCGCCGCACCTATCCCACCCCCTCCCTGCTGGTCATGGGCAGCGAGGGCCGGGGCCTGTCGGAGGAGGCCGCCTCCGCCTGTTCCAGCCTCGTCCACATTCCCATGAAGGGGGGTGCGGAGTCCCTCAACGTGGCCATCGCCACGGGGCTCATGCTGTTCGAGGCGCAGAAGCTGTAAGCCCCCAATTTGCGCCGTCATCCCAGCGCAAGCCGGGATCCAGCTTTCCGCGCCGCCGATGCCCAAAGCTGGGCCCCAGCTTCCGCTGGGGTGACGGAACCCTCGGGGTGGGGAGGTTGAGCCCTGCTCACCACCCTTTGGCCGATTTCGCCTTGAAATCAGCCTCGGACCGTTGAAGAGGATTGACTGGACCTTGAGCCGGGGCGGCCGTCCGTCCTATCCTTCGCCCCGCAGATTCCGGAGATCGAAATGAAGTCGCATGCGCGTGTTGTGGTGGTTGGCGGTGGCGTGATGGGCGTGGGCCTGCTCTACCATCTTGCCCGCGAGGGCTGGCAGGACGTGGTCCTGATCGAGAAGGGTGAACTCACCTCCGGCTCGACCTGGCATGCGGCGGGCCAGTGCCCGCACTTCAACGGCTCGCTCAACATGACCAAGGTGCATGTCTATGGCACCGAGCTCTACCCGGAGCTGGAAAAGCTGACCGGCCAGGCGGTCTCCTGGCACGGTTGCGGCGGGTTGCGCATCGCCTGCACCGACGAGGAAGTGAACTGGCTGAAATACGTCTACGGCATCTCCCGGCTGGCGGGCTACGAGTGCGAGATCATCGGCCCCTCCGAGATCAAGCAGTACCACCCCTTCCTCGATACCAAGGGCATCAAGGCCGCCTTCCGCACCGTCCATGACGGGCATGTGGCGCCGGCCGACATCACCAACGCCATGGCGGCGGGCGCCC
>Ga0209023_10006915_pt1 | contig 11810 bp, 8 predicted proteins | sample LakOneMetagenome_FD_187468 | JGI IMG/M metagenome (GOLD analysis project Ga0209023, IMG submission 187468) | Freshwater and sediment microbial communities from Lake Erie, Canada (SPAdes) (version 2) | ecosystem: Environmental > Aquatic > Freshwater > Lentic | place: Lake Erie, Canada | collected...
ACGGGCCGATCCGGATCGTTGATGAGCGAACCCAGCGCTCCCGCAGCCATGCGATCGTTCATCGCGCCAAGCCCCTTGGCCGCAAACGCACGTGTGTACGAGTTCGAATCCCTGAGCAGCGACAGCAGCGGTGTGATGGCGCGCGGGTCTTCGATGCGCTGCAGTGCGTAGGCGACAGGCCACCACCGCACACGCGGCTGTCCCGACTGATCGAGCACCACGCGGGCCAGCTCGTCGTACGACTTGAGGCGCGCCAGCGCGACGACGGCAAGTCTGAATGCGGCCGCTGGCGTATCGCGAGCGGCGTCGAGTTCCTCTGATGGCAGGCGGTCCACAGTGCCCGACGCCACAATGGCGCTCGCCATCGTCGCAATCGGCGCAGCGGCAGCAACATCGCCCAGCGCACCGAGCGCTTCCGCGGCGCTGCCTTTCACGATGGGCAACGAGTCGTTCAGCGCGCCAATGAGCGCCGCACTTGCTCGCCGGTCGCCTAACTGGCCGAGTGCGAACGCCGCCATCTGGCGCACTTCCGGATCGCTGTCGGCCAGCAGCGTGATGAGCGGCGGGACGCCAGCCGGATCGCCCGCGCGTCCGACGGCCAGCGCGGCTCGACGTCGAATGCGCGCTACCTTATCGGACAGCAGTGCAACGAGATCGGGAACAGGTGGCGGCGGCGGTGGCGCGGGAGCAACAGTGCGGCCGCGCGATGAGGCCGGCGGCGGCACGGCGACGGGTGGCAACACCGGCGGTGCCGGGTCGCGAAGCAGGCGCGAGTCTTCCAGCCTGAGAATCCAGGCCATCTTCGCGTCGAGGCTGGGTTGCGGAGGCGCGGCGGTAGGCGGCGCGGGAGGAACGCTGGCGCAGGCGCACGCTCCGAGGGCGAGCAGCAGCGCGATCGTCGAACGCGTCACTGGGCGATGATATCATCGCCACCAACGTGCGCTTCCGGTACATCGCGGTTGAAGGCCCGATCGGCGCAGGCAAGACCGCGCTCGCAGAACGATTGGCCACACGTCTCGATGCCACGCTCGTGCTCGAGGATCGCGAGAATCCGTTCCTCGCAGACTTCTACGGCGATCGTCCTGGCGCAGCGCTCCAGGCGCAACTCTTCTACTTGCTCTCGCGCCACCGCCAGCAGACCACGCTGCAGCAAGCCGATCTCTTCAGCCAGACAACAGTCGCCGACTACCTGTTCGACAAGGACAAGATCTTCGCGTATCTGAACCTCGACGACAACGAGCTGTTCATCTACCAGCGACTCTACGATCTGCTGTCACGCGATGTGCCGTCGCCCGACCTGGTGATCTACCTGCAGGCGCCCACCGACGTGCTCCTTCGCCGCGCTCGCACGCGGCGCGACGATCCGGAGTTCGAGGCCTTCGAGCCCGACCCCGATTACATGAAGGAGCTGAACGAGGCGTATCACCACTACTTCTTCCACTACGACGCCACACCATTGCTCGTCGTCGAGACGTCCCAGTTCGATTCCGACCTCAGCGACGAGGCGCTCGACGATCTGGTTCGCCAGATCGAACAGATGAGTGCGGGAACCCGGTACTACGTGCCGCGGACGAAGTGAGTGATAAGCTGAAGCGATGGCGTGGTTCAAGAGAACCCGCAAACCAATCGAGACGCCTGATAAACCAAGCAGCCGCGTCCCCGAAGGTCTGTGGGTAAAGTGCCCGGGTTGCGGGCAGGCCATCTACAACAAAGATCTCGCGGCAAACCTGAACGTCTGCCCCAAGTGCGCGCATCACTTCCGGGTGAATGCCACCGAACGCCTTCGCCTGCTCTTCGACGGAGAGTGGATCGAACACGACGCCAACCTGGTGTCGACCGACCCCCTCGAATTCACCGATACCAAAACCTACAAGTCACGGCTGAAGGCCAGCCAGGCGGCCACCGGCATCAAGGACGCGGTCATCGTCGGCATCGGCGCGCTCGACGGCATCGAGACGGTGATTTGCGCGCAGGAATACGCGTTCATCGGCGGCAGCATGGGCGTCGTGGTCGGCGAGAAGATCACCCGCGCTGTCGAACGCGCCATTGCGAACAAGTCTCCGCTGATCATCGTGTGCTGCTCGGGCGGCGCGCGCATGATGGAAGGCGCGCTGTCACTCATGCAGATGGCGAAGATCTCGGGTGCGCTCGCACGCCTCGACCGCGCGCGGCTCCCGTACATCGCCGTCCTCACTGACCCGACCACGGGTGGTGTGAGCGCGAGCTTCGCGATGCTGGGCGACCTCAACATCGGCGAGCCGAAAGCGCAAATCGGGTTCGCCGGTCCGCGTGTCATCGAGCAGACCATCCGCCAGAAGCTGCCCGAAGGTTTTCAGCGTTCGGAGTTCCTGATCGAAAAAGGCATGCTCGATCTGGTCGTCGATCGGCGCGAGTTGAAGTCGGTGCTCGCAAAAGCGCTTCGGTTCATGGGGGCGGTGGCGACCAGGCCCGTGCCGGACCAGAAACCCGCGGCGCCGGCAGCCGAATCGACCGCACAGTCTTCGTGAGCGCAGACGCCGTTTCCTGGCTGTTCGGCCTCGCCCAGTTCGGCATCAAGTTCGGCCTCCACAATATCCACGCGCTCGTCGCGGAACTCGGCCATCCCGAACGTGCGTTCCGCTCGGTCCACGTCGCCGGCACGAACGGCAAGGGCTCGGTCACCGCGATCGTGGACGCCGCGCTCATTCACGCCGGCTACCGCACCGGCCGCTACACGTCCCCGCATCTGCTCGATTTGTCCGAACGCTTTGCCGTCAACGGCACGCCGGTCGGACACACGGACATGCTCTCAGCCGTAGACGATGTGCGGAGTGCCGTGGAGCGATTGCGGACCCAGGGCACGCTCGACGTGCATCCCACCTTCTTCGAAGTGACCACTGCCGTCGCGTTCGAATTGTTTCGTCGGCACGCCGTTGATTTCGCGGTCTGCGAAGTCGGACTCGGCGGCCGGCTGGACGCCACTAACGTCCTAACTCCCATGGTGAGCGCGATCACGTCGATCTCGTTCGATCACGAGCAGTACCTCGGCCACACGCTCCGTGAAATCGCGATCGAGAAGGCCGGCATCATCAAGCCTGGTACGCCGCTGGTGGTCGGCCCGATGCCCGAGGAAGCCGCGCTCGCCATCGCCACACGAGCAAGCGAGGCTGCCGCACCACTGACGTGGGCCTTTGACGGGACGGGGGTTTCGAACGAAGTCGTGCACGCGGACGGTCAGCGCTTCCGTCTGCGAACACCCGCGCGCGACTACGGCGATGTGCGTCTAAACCTCTCCGGCACACATCAGGTGATCAACGCCGTCATTGCCGTGCGCATCCTCGAGCAGCTCGAGGCGAGCGGGGTCGTCATCGGACCACTCGCCATCACGCAGGCGCTCGCCTCGGTGCGCTGGCCCGGACGTCTCGAGCGCGTGCAACTCGCCGATGGACGCGACGTGCTGCTCGACGCCGCGCACAACGCCGCCGGCGCTGAAGCCCTCGCGACTCATCTGCGGACATTCGAGGCACAGAGACCGTTGGTGTTCGCCGCCATGCGCGACAAGGACGTCGAGTCGATGCTGCGCGCACTCGCACCAGCGGTGTCCTCCATCGTCATGACGCGCGCGTCGAACCCTCGTGCCGCAGATCCGGCAGAACTCGCGGCTGTCGCACGCCGCATCTCTCCCGCATTTCACATCGACGTCGTCGAGGCGCCCGCCGCGGCGCTGGACCTCGCCTGGTCGCGCAGTCCGCACATCGTGGTCGCCGGCTCCATCTTCCTGCTCGCAGACATCATGAAGCTGCTGGAGCGGACGTGATACCCTCGCCCTCTGGCCCGGCTGATTTCATGCGTTACACGTTCACCACTCTGCTCGGCGTCCTGCTGCTCGCGACCGCCGGCGTGGCGCATGCGCAACAGGTCAACATCGGCGGCTTCGATCGCCTGACGGTCTACAAACAGGAGAAGCTTGGCGACAAGCACTACCTGTTCACAGGCTCGGTCGAGCTCGAGCGCGGCGACACGACGATCTTTGCCGATGCGGTCGAGTTCTTCGAAGACGAGGACCGCGCGATTGCCACCGGCAACGTGGTCGTCATTCAGGGCGCCAACCGCATCGCTGCCGACCGCGCCGAGTTCAACACGCACACACAGCTCGGCACGTTCTATCGCGCCAGCGGCGTCGCGACCGTGCGCCAGGGGCGTCAGCGCGGCGGCTCAGGTCTTGGTGGCGGGGGCATTACCGTGCCGCAGATGTCGCAGGACAACGACGTCTACTACTTTGGCGAAACCGTCGAGAAGGTCGGCACGAAGAAATACAAGATCACCAACGGCGGGTTCAGCACCTGCGTGCAACCGACGCCGCGCTGGGACCTGACGGCAGACACCATCATCCTCAACATCGATCACTACACGCTCCTGCGCCAGGCGCTGCTGAACGTGAAAGGTGTACCGATGATGTACCTGCCCATCCTCTACTACCCGACCAAGGATGAGGAGCGGGCGACGGGGTTCCTCATTCCGACCTACGGGATCTCGACCATCCGGGGACAGTCGATTCACAACGCGTTCTTCTGGGCCATCAACCGCAGCCAGGACGCGACGTTTCTCTACGACTGGTTCTCGAAGGCCGGCAACGGCACGGGTGGCGAGTACCGCTACAACATGGGGCGCGGCAACGACGGCCGCCTGACCATGTACAGCCTCGATCAGAAGGCCACCACGCTGACCAACAGCGACGGCTCGCAAACAGTGCGTGGCGCAAGCCGCAGCTTCACCGCCAACGGCAGCGCCAGCCAGACCCTTCCACACAACTTCCGGGCGCGTGCGCAGGTCGACTACTTCTCGAGCCTGCAGACCAACCAGACGTTTTTCACTGACGTCACAGCGGCCACGAACAACACACGCCGCTATAGCGCCAACGTCTACGGCATGCTGGCTGGCATCACCATGAACGGCACGTTCAATCGCACCGAGTACTTCACGGCCGTGTCGGGAACGTCGACCAGTTCACAGGTGCAGGGCACCTCTCCGCAGATCTCACTGACGCGGAGTGAGCGCCCGCTCTTCGGCAACGCGGTGTACTTCGGAGCCTCGAGCGAGATCTCGCACCTCGACCGTCTCACCAAGACCGACGATGCGCTCGTTCCGGGTGGCGACAGGAGCCTGAGCCGCTTCGACGTGACGCCGCAGCTGCGGTACCCGTTCAAGAAGTTTCCGTTCTTCACGGTGAACTCGACGTTGTCCTGGCGCGAGACCTACTACACCCGCAGCCTCGATCCGACCGACACCAGCGGCAACACGCTCGTGGACACGGGTGTGGAACGTCACTACGCCACGATGGCCACGCAGCTGGTTGGCCCGGTCTTCACGCGCGTGTGGAACACCCCCGACAACGGCTACGCCGAGAAGTTCAAGCACACCATCGAGCCTGTCTTCGCCGCCGACCGGACGACGACCATCAACAATTACGCGCGCATCGTGAAGATCGACGGAACGGACTACACCTACGGCGACACGACGCGGCTGTCGTACGGCATCAACAACCGCCTGTACGCCAAGCGGAAGGTCGGCACGATCTCGCAGGCGCTCGAAATCCTGGCGTTCGAGATCAGCCAGACCTACTACACGAACGCCAGCGCGTCGCTGGTCGATCCGCGCTACGCCACGAGTACAGCCAGCACCGCGGCGAACAACTTCTCTCCGGTCGCACTGAACCTGCGTGCGTCGCCGTCGCAGACGATCACGGCCAACCTGCGCGCCGAAGTCGACAGCAAGTACAAGCAGCTTCGCCAGATGTCGGTGAACACCAACCTGAACCTGCGGCAGATGCTGCAGGTGAGTGCCGGCTGGAGCCGCAGCTTCTACATTGCGGAACTCCCCGGCTTCAACGTCAAGGATTCGCTGAGCAACTGGCTGAACGGCCAGGCTAACCTGCAGACGCGCGATCGCAGGTACGGTGCGGTGTATTCCTATACGTACGACATCAAGAAGGCGGCGATGCTGCAGCAGCGTATCTCCCTCTTCTACAACGCGCAGTGCTGCGGTATTGCCGCGGAGTACCAGCGCTACAACTACGCGGGTCTGCCGTCCTACATCGTGCCTGCCGACCATCGCTTCTTTCTCTCGTTCACCCTGGCGGGTCTGGGCAACTTCTCACCCTTCAGCGGCGGCCTCAGCGGAGCACCTCGTTAACATGACCGGTCCGGTTGTCGTGACTGGTGCCGCCGGATTTGCCGGCGGGCACCTCGTGGATCATCTGACGAGCGAAGGCATCCGCACCGTCGCCTGGCATCGTCCGGGCGGCAACCCACCGAGGGCCGTCGCCGGCGTGCAGTGGCAGGGCGTCGATCTGTTCGATGAAGCAACGGTGAGAAGCGCGCTGACGTCAGTGCAGCCGTCGGTCGTGTTTCACTGCGCCGGAGCGGCACATGTCGGCAAGTCGTGGTCAGCCACCGCCGACACCCTGCGCGTGAACGTGCTCGGCACGCACCATCTGGTCGAGAGCCTTCGCGACGTCGCACCACACGCCAGGCTGCTCGTTGTCAGCTCTGCGCTCGTGTACGGTCCCAGCTCAGAGGCTGTGGATGAAGAGCATGCGCTGCTGCCAGCCAACCCGTACGGTTTGAGCAAGCTCGCGCAGGAACTCGTCGCGACGGGACCCGGCGGTCACGCAAACAGCGTGGTCGCAAGGCCATTCAATCACGTTGGCCCACGCCAGGCGCCGTCGTTCGTGTCCGCAGCCTTCGCCAAGCAGATTGCCGAAATCGAAGCGGGGCTCGTTCCGCCGGAGATTCACGTCGGCAATCTCGATGCACGGCGCGATCTCACCGACGTCCGCGACACGGTGCGCGCCTACCGACTGATTGCGGAGCGCGGCGTCCCCGGTCGTCCGTACAACATCTGCACCGGCAAGGCGCTGGCTGTTCAGGACGTACTGGACGTGCTCGTCTCTCAGGCCCGTGTGTCTGTGCGCGTCGTTGACGATCCCGAGCGTCATCGACCAAACGACACACCCCTGGTGCTCGGTGATCCCGCTCGCGCCGTCGAGGAACTCGGCTGGGTTCCACGCATCCCCTTCGAGCAGACCGCTCGCGACCTGCTCGACTACTGGCGGGAGCGTATTCGCGGATGACGCGCCGGACGGAGCTGGCAACGGTGACGGCGTTTGTGACGCTGCTCACCGTGGTCGTCACCTGGCCGCATGCGCGCCTGCTCTCCACACACCTCGCCGCACACCACGATCCGCTGCTGAGCATCTGGCGCCTTGGCTGGATTGCGCACGCACTGCGGACGGCGCCGTCGCACCTGTTCGACGCCAACATCTTCCATCCGGCGAAAGACACGCTGGCATTCTCTGACGCGACGCTGCTGCAGGGACTGATCGGGGCGCCGCTCTTCTGGCTTGGCGCGCCGCCCGTCCTCATCTACAACCTGCTGCTGCTCGCTGGCTTCGCGGGTTCCGGCGTCGCCACCTACGTGCTCGCCCGGCATCTGACCGGCTCCGTCGGTGCGTCACTCGTCGCGGCGACCGTCTGCACCGTGTTGCCGTATCGCATCGAACACGTGATGCACCTCGAACTGCAGTGGGTGATGTTCGTCCCGCTCACGTGGTGGGCGCTGCACAAGGTGGTGGAGCACGGGTCCTGGCGCTGGGGAGTCGTCGCCGGCGTGTGCTTCTGGCTGCAGGTGCTCGCGTGCATCTACTACGGCGTATTTCTGGCGATGGCGCTGCTCGTCTTCGTGCCGGCACTGCTGCTCGCGTCCGGCAGACGCCTGGCGACCGCGGCTCTACCGGGGCTTGTTGTGGCGGGCGCCGTCGCAGCTGTCCTTACGCTGCCGTTTGCGCTGCCGTACCGCGCCGCGGCGCAGAACGTCGGCGCACGACCACTCGAGGACATCGCCCTGTACAGCGCGACGCCGTTGAACTACCTGTCGACGAGCGCACTCAGCTGGGTGTGGGGATGGACGGCTGATCGCTGGGGTGGTCCCGAACTACGACTCTTCCCAGGTATCGCGGCTGTGCTCCTCGCGCTGATTGGGCTCGTGCGTCGCCCGCGCCGTCTCGTGTTTGTCTATCTGTTGACGACGATGGTGGCCGTGGAGCTGTCGTTCGGCTTGCATGGTCCCGGATACCGCTGGCTCATCGAACACGTGAGCGCACTGCAGGGATTCCGTGCGCTCGCACGCTTCGGAGCCATCGCCGGCGTCTCACTTGCGATGCTGGCCGCATTCGGCGCACAGTCGCTCTTCGTGTTTGCACGAGCAAGAGGTGTTCAACGATTGACTGTGGCGGCGCTCGCCGTTCTGATGATTGCCGACTACGGTGTCCGGCCAATCAACGTCATGGAAGGCGATCCCGTGGAACCGCCTGATGCGTACAAGCTGCTGCGTCGCGCCGAACCCGGTGTCGTCATCGAGCTGCCCCTTCCACAACTCGATCGGTTGCCTGGCAACGAGCCCATGTACGAAGCGTGGTCGTTGTGGCACTGGAAGCCGCTGATCAATGGCTACAGCGGGTACTACCCACACGACTACATCGAGACGGTCGTGCGCATGCAGGACTTTCCTGACGACAAGTCTGTTGCACAGCTGCGATCCCATCACGTGCGATACGTGGTCGTTCATCGCGCGTTGTATGATCCAGACAGCTACACGCGGCTGATGTTGAGTTTGGCTGTTCGCCCCGAACTCAAACCCTGGGGCGCCTACAAAGATCCCGTGGGCACGGCCAACATCTTCGAACTCTCACCTGTTGACTGACTTGCTCGAACGCATCCGTGGCCTGAACGTATCGGCTGCGTCGTTCGCGATCAGCGTTGCTGCCCTCGGGCACGCACTGCAGATCTCGAATGGCACCTTTCATCCCGACGCCCTGTGGTGGGTCGGTGCAGCATTCGTGTGCTGTGTCATCGGCACCGCCACTCATCGTCTGGGCGATCGCTGGTCGCAGGTCGGCGTCCGTATGGTGGCCGTGCTGCTGACGGGCGGCGTGCTGTGGAACGTCAAGCAACAACTCACGGCGACACCTGGCGTCTTCATCGATTCATCGCAGAGCCTGCTGCCCTTCTACGCGGGCATCGTGGCTGAAACACTGCTGCTCGCGCTCGGCCTGATGCAGGTCAAGTTCGCCGCGCGCTGGTGGTTCGCCGGCGTGCTGGCGATCAATCTGCTGCTCGGCATCTGGCTGTTCAAGGCCGTGCCCGATCCGTACATCGACGTCGGCGTCGTGCACAAGGAAGCGCTGAACGCGATGCTGAGCGGCAAAGATCCGTACCGCATCTCGTTTCCGAACATCTACGGCGAAGACTCGAAGTACTTCTACAACCCGGAGGTGGTCATGGGCGGACGCATTGCCTTTGGCTATCCATATCCGCCGCCGAGTCTGCTGCTCGCTATTCCCGGCTACGTGCTGTTTGGCGACTACCGCTACTCCGAACTCGCGTTCCTGATCGCCACGGCCGCCCTCATCGGCTACTCACGCAGGCATCTGGTAGCGCCGCTCGCCGCGGTCACGCTGCTGACGACACCGCGTGGATTCTTCGTGCTCGAGCAGGGCTGGACCGAGCCCATCGCTATCTTCCTGCTCGCGCTCACCACGTGTCTCCTGATGCGCGGACCGCGCCGGGCGAGTTGGGCCGCAGGCCTCATGCTCGCGACAAAGCAGTATCTGCCGTTCACCGGCCTGGCCGTGCTGCGGTCGCTCTGGCTCGACCCAAAGCGCTGGCACCTCACGCTCGGCATCATCGTCGCGGTCGGTGCCGTGTGCATTCTCCCGTTTGCGTTCTGGCACACGAACTCGTTCATGCGCAGCGTCGTGTGGCTGCAGACACTCGAACCGTTCCGCACCGACTCGCTGAGTTTTCTGGTCTGGGCAGATCGCAACGGTTACGGGCGCGGTTCGTTCCTCTGGGCCATCGGCGCGGCCATCGTCGCAGCGCTGGTGAGCCTCGGCACCACACGAAACACGCCGTCTGGCTTCGCGGTGTCTGCGGCCATCATCATGTTTGCGATGTTCGCCCTCGGCTCGAAGGCGTTCTGCAACTACTACTACTTCGTGATCGGCGCGATGTGCTGCGCGCTCGGCGCGTTCGCGGGACCGGGCGAAGAGGATGTTACGGTCGGCTGATACGCTCGACGTGCGCAAACACCGATTCGTGCGCTGAGATTTCGCGCACGCCGCGCGCGACAAGCTGCTGGTGCATCGGCGCCGCAGCGACCGTGATGACGACATCTTCCTCGCCGGTCTTCCTGAACTCGGGTGTGAACATCACCACCCAGTCTTCCTCGAACGACACCAACCGTCCGCGTTTCTGCAGATCGAGCACCGCGCCCGCGACGTATTCCCATGCATCCTGATCGATGAGCACGAGCGGTCGACGCACGCCTTCGCGAGTCATGTAAACCTCGAGGTCGTTCGCCAGGGCGCGCGCCGTCAAGGCTGGCGCCGGAGGCACGAGCGATGCTGCCGTTCGTGCTCTTACGTGGCTGATGGCGGGCCAGCTGGCACCAGCGAGCAGCACCAACGCAGCCACGTACGCGAGTCGGCTCGACTCGACACCGCGCCAGACGCGCGTGAGGACGCCGTCGAGCACGAGCGCGAACGCGAGGGTCCCGAGGCCGACCATCCAGAAGACATCGTGGTCGAAGATCTTGTCCTCGATGCGCAGGGTGGACCAGAGGGCCACGCCCGCGACGAGCAGCACCAGCGTGCCAAGTGCGGCGCCAAATGCGTCACGGCGTTGAAGGTCCAGTAGTACTCGCGTCGTGAGGGCGGCGAGCACGGCGAGCGTGGTCCACTCCGCCCACGTCACCGGGCTCTCGACGAACACCCAACCATGCGCGACGTAGAAGTCGGGTCGCAGCAGTCCGGTGAACATGTCCGACCAGGCAGACACGGCAACGCGAAGCGTCTGGCCAGTGCGCGCCTGCTCGATGAAGAAGCGCCAGAGCTCAGTGATGTTGCCGTGCGGTGTAGCCGTGAGCTGCTCCCATGCAGGTAGCGCCCAGGCGGCGCCCAGCACACACAGCGTGATGAGCATCGAGCGGCGCCACACCTGTCGATGCGGCGAGAGCGCGGCACCAAGGCAGGCGCGCAGAAACGCCAGCCCGCCGAGCAGCAGCGCGCTCGGCATCACCGCGACGTGCGCCTGTCCGGCCACACTCGCCAGCAGTGCAACGAACGGAAGCGACCCGGCACCGCCCGCAACCACATCGGCAGAGACGACGAGTAGCGCGAGCATCGGAAGCAGCGTGATGTGCGGGTTCCATGGACTCGCGAGCGCCTCGTGCGCCCGAAACCCCAGCAGCGCGAACACCGCACCCGATGTGAGCGCCAACGACGGCCGACGATGGAGAAGGACGGAGCCAGTCAGCCACAGACATGCGGCCGACAGCGCGGCCGCACCGGCGTTCAGTGCTGAGGTCGTGCCGCCGCCAAGCGCGTAGAACGGCGCGAGCAGGTAGAAGTAGAGCGGACCCGGATGGTGCCACTGAAATCGTGAATAGGCACCAAGCCTCAGCACACCGCGGGTCGCGAGCCGCGTGTAGCTCTCCACCACAGCGGCATCCGAGGTCGACGGCGCGTCAGCACCATGACGGGCGATGAGGATCAGACCAACACAGATCGCCGCAACACACGCTGCAGGCAGGGTACGACCGACGCGCGGAAACACCGCGTCAGCATCTCACACCACCGGAATCAGCCTTGACAGCAGCCGGCGCGAGTCTGTCATGATTGGCGAAGAAAGAGCGAACATGGCTGAGTTGAGGCTGTTTCCAGGCGACTTCGGCCCGTTCAAGACGAGAGACGTTGCGGACAGAGTCCGTACGGG
>Ga0209023_10006916_pt1 | contig 11810 bp, 11 predicted proteins | sample LakOneMetagenome_FD_187468 | JGI IMG/M metagenome (GOLD analysis project Ga0209023, IMG submission 187468) | Freshwater and sediment microbial communities from Lake Erie, Canada (SPAdes) (version 2) | ecosystem: Environmental > Aquatic > Freshwater > Lentic | place: Lake Erie, Canada...
CCCCACCTGGCGGCCATCACCCCGTTGTCGGTGATCGACGACCTGTGGCGCCAACAGTGGCCCGGCGGCATCTACAACACCGGCTTCACCCGGGCCTGGGTGGCCGCTCGGGACATGCAGTCCAAGGGCGGCGGCATGGCGTGGGACCAGGCCATCATCGATGCGGGGGACGAGGTTGCGGCCGAGAACCAGAAGATCCGCAGCCAGAACTTCGACTTCGAGCGCTTCGGTCGTGCCATCGAGGACTTCCGACCCATGCTCGACGCCCGCCGCATCGGGCTCCACGTCAACCGGATCGATGTGCCGGTGTACCTCACCGGCGCCTGGCAAGACGAACAGACCGGCAGCCGCTTCGCGTCGATGATCGACTCGTTCGACGAAGCCCCGCAGTCGCGCGCCATCGTGTTCAACGGCCACCACCCCGACGGGCTCAGCCCCATGGTCGCCCTGCGCTGGTACGAGTTCCTGAGCTTCTACGTCGCCCGACGGATCCCGCAGATGCCCGAGCTGCTTCGGGCCATGGCGCCGCTGCTGTTCATGGAGTACTTCGGGTACGAGGCGGTGCTGGAGGCCGATCGGTTCGTGCACCACGGCGACGACTTCGACGCCGCCCTGGCCGAGTACGAGGCCGAGCCCCGCGTGCGAATGCTGTTCGAGAACGGCGCCGGCAACGAGGTGCTCAGCGCCACGTCGCATCGCTACGAGGCCACCGCCGACACCTTCCCCCCGGCCGGGATCGTCCCCCGCCGCTGGTGGCTCGCAGCCGACGGTCAGCTCGCCGATTCCGCGCCGACCGGAGACGACGAGGCTCGCTACGAGGACGACGTCGACGCCGGTTCGCTCGGGTACGCCACCGACCTGTTGAGCGACCTCGAGCGCTTCACCAAGCCCGACGTGCCCACCGACTGGACCCGCTTCGCAGACCACCACCGGGTGGTCGCCGAATCCGCACCGCTGGCCGAAGCGGTCACCGTGGCCGGGTTCGGACACGTCGACCTCTGGCTGGCACCGGGCACCACGGACACCGCGGTGCAGGCCACGCTCACCGAGATCCGACCCGACGGGTTCGAGCAGCGCATCCAGAGCGGCTGGCACCGGCCCATCCATCGGGTCGAGGACCCGGCCCACAGCGACGAGCTGCGGGTCGACTACACGTTCTCCCCCGACGACAAGCAGGACCTGGTCCCTGGAGAGTGGATCCACTTCCGGCTTCCCCTCTACCCCTTCGCCCACGTGTTCCGGGCCGGTACCAAGCTGCGCCTGGCCATCACCACCCCGGGTCGGGACCATCCGTTCTGGTGCTTCGAGAACCCGGTGGAGGTCGGGGCCACGCATGCGGTGGGGCTCGGTGGCATCCACGCCTCGGCGCTGGTGCTACCCGTCTGGCCCGAAGGGGTCGAGCACCCCGAGGACCACCCGCCGGCCGGCTCGCTACGCGGTCAGCCGGTGCGCTCGGCCTGACGTGCCACCAGCACGTAGCCATCGAACCGCACGTCGACGGTTGGGGTGGGCCAGGGCACGGTGCGGGCCAGTTCGGCGCGGATCTCGTCTCGTGCCGTGCCGCCTGCGATGGCGGTGACCACGAACGACTCGGTCATGAGGTAGTCCACGTAGGCGTCGCGGGTCATCGGCAACGGCAGGATGAAGGGCACCACGCGGAGGGCGAGGCCCACGGCATCGAAGACCCGAGGGCCGATCGCCGAGACCGCAGAGCGGGGCGGTCGGGGCCAGCGGGCCACCATGCCGTCGAGCCAGTCGTCGCCGCCATCCGCGGGCGAGCCGGTGGTGAAGTCGTAGATCAGCGCAACCCCGGCTGGCCGCAGGGCACGGGCGATCTCAGCCGCTGCCCGATCGGGGTCCCCGAAGTCGAGCGACCCAGCCGCGGTGACCAGGTCGACCGAGCTGCTCGCGACGGGGAGCGACTCAGCCGCGCCGACGATCGCCACCGCCTGCGGCACGCGCTGCCGCAGGGCATCGATCATGGCGGCGGACGGGTCCAGCGCGAGGCACCGATCGCATCGACCCAGGAGCGGTTCGGTGGACAGCCCGGCGCCGCATCCGATGTCGAGGGCGACGTCGACCACCCGATCGGCCCAACCCACCCGGTCCAGGCCGAGCTCGACGATGAGCGGGTGCAGCGGAGGCCGGGCCGCGGCGTATCCGGCGGCGGCAGCCACGCTGTCGAAGAGGTCCTCCGAGGTCACGGTCCGCACGGTACGACCCGTACGCTCGCCACGTGACCGACACCGATCCCCTGGTCGACGACGACATCGCCATGACCCTGGCGCTGGACCTGGCCCGGGTGGCGGGCGCGGCCGGCGAGGTGCCGGTGGGTGCGGTGGTCGTGGTCGACGGGCAGATCGTGGCCCGCCGGGGCAACGAGCGCGAGTCCTCGGGCGATCCCACCGCCCATGCGGAAGTCCTCGCCCTGCGCGACGCCGCCGCCGCCCTGGGCGACCGTCGCCTGCGTGATGCCACCCTCGTGGTGACGCTCGAGCCATGCCCCCTGTGTGCCGGTGCGGTGTGGGCCGCCCAGGTGGGTCGGGTGGTCTACGGCGCAGCCGACCTGCGCGCCGGGGCCATGGGGTCGCTGTACAACCTGGCCGTGGACCAGCGACTCAACCACACCACCGAGGTGGTCTCGGGCCTGCGGGCCGACGACGCCGCGGAGCTGCTCACCACCTTCTTCGCCGACCGTCGCTGACCTGCATCTCGCCCATCCGCTTGGGGGGCGACGCGGCCCGCTCGCTATCGTCGTGAACGGAGGGCTGCCAGAGCGGACGAATGGGACGGTCTCGAAAACCGTTGTGGCTGCAAGGTCACCGTGGGTTCAAATCCCACGCCCTCCGCCATCGAAACGAGCACGACCCGGACCGCAAGGCCCGGGTCGTCTTCGTTTCCCACCAAGCCGGCCCGGCGCTTTCCCATCAGTAGTCCGTGACCATGGGGGTACTACTGATGGGAAATCGTCGGTGAGGGCCTTGCCGACGATGCACACCGCGCTCTAGAACCACAGGTGGCCTTCCCGGACCCAGTCGATGCCGCCGCTGGCGGCGAGTCCGGAGGTGCCCGAATGGACGATCACGCGCTGCGCGCGCTCGCTCAGGCCCAGTACGGCTTGGCCACCCGCCGCCAGGTGCTCGCCCACGGCGGCAACGACGACCTCATCGATCGGCGCGTCAGATCGGGTCAGTGGGCGCGCGCCCGACGTGGCGTGCTCATCATCGGGGCGGTCCCTTCGAGCTGGGAGCAACAGGTGATGGCGGCGTGCCTGGCTGGTGGCGCGCAGGCGCTTGCGAGCCACCGGACCGCCGGACGGCACTGGGGGCTGGTCCCGCGAAGTGGTCGGATCCAGCTCCTGGCTGGCGGCGAGCGGCTGGTGAGGCTGGCCGGGGTGGAGAACCACCAGACCCTGATCCTGCCGCCCATGGACCGCACGGTGCACCGAGGCATCCCCGTCACCTCGGTGGCCCGGACGTTGGTCGACCTGTCCGTCGGCCACGACTACAGCGTGGTGGGCAGGTGGCTGGACGACGCCATCCGCCGCCTGAGCCTCGACCCGCGCGAACTGCGATCGTGCATCGCCCGGCTGGCCGGCCCGGGTCGACCCAGCCCGAGCGGCCTCGTCCAGGCGCTGAGCGAACGGTGGGCGGGCTTCGACCCGGGCGACTCCGCCCTGGAGGCTCGGGCCCTGCTGGCCATCGGTCGAGCTGGCCTGCCCATGCCGGTGCAACAGCACCCGGTGCTGCGGCCCGATGGCAGTCGGGCGTTCATCGATCTGGCCTACCCGGCCGAGATGGTGGCGATCGAGCTCGACGGCTGGGAGCACCACAGCACGCGGTCAGCCTTCGACCGGGATCGGGCACGGGCCAACGACCTCACCCTGGCCGGCTGGAAGCTCTACCGGTTCACGTGGACCACGTCAGACGCGGCGATCGTCGACACCGTCGCTCGTGCCATCGGCTGGCCCGGATCGGCGGTTCCCGCCTGATTTCCCATCAGTAGTCCGCGACTATGCGGTACTAGTGATGGGAAATCGCACGGCGCCGAGGTCAGCGGGCGGGGGTGAGGGCGCCGAACCGCTCGATCTCACGGGGGATGTCCAGGGGGAGCGGACGAGCGGAGACGGCGGCGCCGCCGAGCAGGTCCTCGGGCACCACCCAGCAGACCTCGAACTCGAGGCCGTCGGGGTCCTTGGCGTAGAGGCTCTTGGACACGGTGTGGTCCGAGGCGCCGACGAGGGCGCCAGCATCGGACAGCTTGGTGGCCAGGTCAGACAGCTCCTGGAGCGTGCCGACCTCCCAGGCCAGGTGGTAGAGGCCGACGGTGGCCCGGCCCGCCATGGAGGGCCCGGCACCGTCACCGATGGAGAAGAACGCGATGTCGTGGTCCGTGGTCGAGTCGGGTGCCCGGAGGAAGGCACCACCCTCGAACGACGCCGCGGTGGTGAAACCCAGCACGTCTTCGTAGAACGTGGCACTGCGAGCAGCGTCTCGGACGTAGAGGACGGCGTGGTTCAGACCCTTGATGGCCATCGCGTTCTTCTCCCTCGGAGGTGGTTCAGCCGACGAGTGCGGCCTGGAGGACGGCTTCGACCTCGAGCTGCACCTTGATCTTGTCGCCCACGACGGCACCGCCGCCGTCGAGCGGGATCTGGAAGTCGATGCCGAAGTCCTTGCGGGAGATCTCGGTCTCGGCCGAGAAGCCCGAGCGGGTGCCGCCCCACGGGTCGGGGCTGACGCCGTTGAACTCGAGGTCGAGCACGACGGACTTGGTGACGCCCTTGATGGTGAGGTCGCCGGTGACCTTGTAGTCGGACCCCGCGGCCTCGACCTTGGTGGAGGTGAAGGTCATCTTGGGGTGGTTCTCCACCTCGAAGAAGTCGGCCGACTGGAGGTGCCCGTCGCGGGTGGCGTCGCTGGTGTTGATGGAGGCCAGGTCGATCTCGACCGACACGGTCGACTCGAGGGGGTTCTCGGCGATGGTGAGGGTGCCTTCGAAGGTCTCGAACTTGCCCTTGACCTTGGACACCATGAGGTGGCGGACGCTGAATCCGACCTCGGAGTGCGAAGCGTCGATGGTCCAGGTTCCTGCGGGGATCTCGGGGTTGCTCATGTTGGGGGGCTCCTTGGTAACTGAAGGTTGAATTGCTGAAGATTGAATGGTTGAACTGACAACCACTCTATCGGGATTCGTTGAAATGTCAACCACCTTCGGGTACGATCTCCTGCATGGCCACCGACGACACCGTCACCACCGACGACGTGCGCTGGCTGACTGACGCCGAACAGGTGGCCTGGCGGGCCTTCGTCAACGGCAGCCGTCGGCTGATGGAGCGCTTGGACCGAGACCTCAAGACCCACGGCTTGAGTCACGACGACTACGGGGTGCTCGTCGTGCTCTCCGAGCGCGACGACGGCCGCCTGCGCATGTCCGAGCTCGCCGATCTCTCGGTGGAGTCGCGCAGCCGACTTTCGCACCACATCAACCGCATGGAGGCCAACGGCCTGGTGGCTCGGGAGTCCTGCCCCACCGATCGCCGCGGTTCGTGGGCGGTGCTCACCGACAAGGGGCGCGCGCTCATGGAGGAGACGTCGAGGCACCACGTCGCCGGGGTGCGCTCCTACTTCCTCGACCAGGTCCGCCCCGAGGAGCTGTGCATGATCGCCGCCGCCTTCGGCCGCATCGACGAGGCCTTCGGGCCCGAAGGGCGCTGTCCGGGAACCTGACCCTGGATCATCCCATCGGGGCGGGCTGGCCGTAGCCTGCCCGAGCCATGGATGCCCAGATGTTCCGCATGATGCACAGCGACCCGTCGGCCAAGGACGTGTCGCTCACGCCCGGTTTGGTGAAGCGCGTCTGGACCTTTGCCCACCAGTACCGGGCCCGGGTGTTCGGCTTCTTGGCCATCGTGGTGGTGGAGTCGTTCCTCGGGCTGGCACCGCCGCTGGTCATCAAGGCCATCATCGACAACGCCATCCCCGAGAAGAGCAACAGCCTGGTCACGGTCCTGGCGCTGATCATGGTGGGGGTGGCCTTCGCCAACGCCGGGCTGTCCATGATCGAGCGGTGGCTCTCGTCCACCATCGGCGAGGGTCTCATCTACGACCTGCGCTCGGCCCTGTTCGACCACGTCCAGCGCCAACCCATCGCCTTCTTCACCCGCACCCAGACCGGGGCGTTGGTCAGCCGCATGAACAACGATGTGATCGGTGCGCAGCGCGCCGTCACCGGCACGTTGGGCACGGTGGTGTCCAACCTGGTCACCCTGGTGATCACCCTCATCGCCATGGCGGTGCTGCAGGTGCAGCTCACCTTGATGGCGCTGGTGCTGCTCCCGATCTTCCTGCTGCCGGCCAAGCGCGTCGGGCGGAAGCTGGCCGGGATCACCCGCGAGGGCTTCGACCTGAACGCGTCCATGAACGCCACCATGACCGAGCGGTTCGGGGTGTCGGGTGCCCTGCTGGTGAAGCTGTTCGGTCGCCACGACGACGAGCGCGACGGGTTCTCCGACCGAGCGGCCCGGGTGCGAGACATCGGGATCCGCAGCGCCATGTACAGCCGCACCTTCATGGTGGCACTGACCATGGTGGGCGCCGTCGGCACCGCGGTCATCTACCTGGTCGGCGGCCACATGGTGATCTCCGGGTCCATCTCCACCGGGACGCTGGTGGCCCTCGGGGTGTTCGTGGCCCAGATCTACGCCCCGCTCACCAGCCTCACCAACGCCCGGGTGGATCTCATGACGGCCTTCGTGAGCTTCGACCGGGTGTTCGAGGTGCTCGACGCGCCGAACCCCATCACCGACAAGGCCGACGCGCAGCCGCTGGTGGCACCCACCGGTCGGATCGAATTCGACGACGTGACCTTCGCCTACCCCAGCGGCGAGGAGAGCTCGGTCACCTCGTTGGAGAGCGCAGCGCAGCTCGCCGCGCCGGATCGGGGCAGCGGTCCGGTCATCCACCACCTCACGGCAACCATCCAGCCCGGCGAGCTGGTCGCCCTGGTGGGCCCGTCGGGCGCGGGCAAGACCACGCTCACCCAGCTCGTCCCCCGCCTGTACGACGTCACCACGGGATCGGTGAAGGTCGACGGCATCGACGTGCGCGACCTCACCCAGGCGTCGCTGCGCCGGGCCATCGGGGTGGTCAGCCAGTCCCCGCACCTGTTCCACGAGACGGTGGCCGAGAACCTCCGCTACGCCAAGCCCGATGCCACCCAGGACGAGATGGAGGCCGCGGCTCGGGCTGCTCGCATCCACGACGTGATCGAGGCCATGCCCGACGGGTACCGCACCGTCGTGGGCGAGCGGGGACACCGGTTGTCGGGCGGCGAGCAACAGCGCCTGGCCATCGCCCGCATGCTCCTCAAGGATCCGGCCATCGTGATCCTCGACGAAGCCACCTCCAGCCTGGACAGCGAGAACGAAGCGGCGGTGCAGCTGGCCCTGGCCACGGCCCTGGAGGGTCGCACCTCGCTGGTGATCGCCCACCGGCTGTCCACCATCACCGATGCGGACTGGATCCTCGTGCTGGACCACGGCCGGCTGGTGGAGCAGGGCCGTCACCAGGAGCTGCTCGATGCCGGCGGCCTCTACGCGGATCTGTACCGCACGCTGGTCCGGGGCGACCTGACACCCACCTGAGTCGGGGTTCTGCCCGACGGATCGCGGCGGTAGGGTCACGACGAAATCGCCGTCAACACCCAAGGACCCACACCATGGCCATCGAGCTGCCCCCACTTCCCTACGCCGAGGATGCCCTGGCGAGCAAGGGACTCTCCGCCGAGACCATCCAGTACCACTACGGCAAGCACCACGCCACGTACGTGAACGTGCTCAACGGCCTCATCGAGGGAACCGACCACGCCGACTCCTCGCTGGAGGAGATCATCCTCGCCGCCGACGCTGGCCCCCTCTTCAACAACTCGGCCCAGGTGTGGAACCACACCTTCTACTGGAACTGCCTCTCGCCCACGGGTGGTGGCGCACCGTCGGGTGAGATCGGCGACACCATCAACTCGGCGTTCGGCTCCTACGACGCCTTCGCCTCGGAGTTCACCGAGGCGGCCAAGACCACGTTCGGCTCCGGATGGGCCTGGCTGGTGGACGATGGCGGCCTGAAGATCCAGAAGACCTTCAACGCCGACCTGCCGCTCAAGCACGGCGTGAAGGCCCTGCTCACCGTCGATGTGTGGGAGCACGCCTACTACATCGACTACCGCAACGCCCGCCCCGACTACGTGGCCAACTTCTTGACCAACCTGGTCAACTGGGACTTCGTCTCCCAGAACCTGGCCAGCTGAGCTCGGGCGCGGTGGACGACGCGCTCTTCGATGCCGACGTCGGCGGCTCGCCCACCCTCACGGTGGGCGAGCTGGCGGCGCGCATCGCCCGACTGACCGCCAGCGCGTTCCCGGGCGACCTGTGGGTGGAGGGCCAGATCCGCAACCTGTCCCGGTCGGCCAACGGCCACGCCTACTTCGACCTGGCCGAGCCCACCGCGGCAGGCGAGTCACCACGAGCGCAGGTCTCGGTCACCCTGCTCGCGCCCGAGAAGCGACACGTCAACGACCAGCTCAAGCGGGCGGGCGGCGCCGTTCGCATGGACGACGGCATCGAGGTCCGGATCCAGGGTCGGCTGCGTTGGTACGCGCCGCGGGGGATCCTCCAGTTCAAGATGCACGGGATCGATCCGGCGTTCACGCTGGGTCGCCTGCAGGCCGACCGGGAGCGGATCCTCGCCGCGCTCGATGCCGAGGGTCTGCTGCGGGCCAACGCTCGCCATCGGCTTCCGCTCGTGCCTCTGCGCATCGGTCTGGTCACCAGCGTCGGAACCGCGGCCCACGCCGACGTGCTGGCCGAGCTCACCGCCGGCGCCATCGGGTTCACGGTGCGCTCGGTGGATGCCCGTACCCAGGGGCCCGACTGCGGCCCGCAGGTGGTACGGGCGTTGCACCGCCTCGCTGCCGACGGCGTCGACGTGATCTTGCTGGTGCGCGGCGGCGGGGCCCGCACCGACCTGGCTGGTTTCGACACCGATCTGGTGGCCCGGGCGATCGCGGCCATGCCGGTCCCGGTGTTCACCGGCATCGGCCACGAGGTGGATCGTTCGATCGCCGACGAGGTGGCCCACACCGCCCACAAGACACCCACCGCCGCGGCCGCCGCCGTGGTCGACCTGGTGCGCGACTTCTTGGACCGGGTGGACCAGCAGTGGGCCGCGGCCCGACGCGCCGCCCTGGCCACCGCCTCGGTGGCCGACCAACGGCTCGAACGACGTGCCGGCCGGGCGGGGCGGGCCGCGGTGCGGGTGCTGGACCGCCACGACGAGCGGGTGGAGGCATCGATCGGCCGGGCCACTCGGAGTGCAGAGCGCACCCTGGTGCGGGCCGATCGAACGCTCGACGGCCTGGCGGCTCGGGTGGCAGCCCACGATCCACAGAAGGCCTTGGCTCGCGGTTGGACCATCACCACCACCACCGATGGTCAGCCGGTTCGATCCGTCGCCGACCTTCCACTGGGGGCCGAGCTGCGCACCCGTTTCGCCGACGGCACCGTCAGCAGTACGGTCACCGCCGCCGACGTCGAGGAGCCCGCACCATGACCATGAGCGAACCGGTGCCCGTCGCGGAGCTGTCCTACGCCGAAGCCGACGCCGAGCTCCAGTCCATCGTCGAGCGGCTCGAGCACGATCAGCCCGACGTGGACCGCGTCACCGCCGACGTCGCCCGTGCCGCCGAGCTGGTGAAGCACTGCCGAGCGCGCATCACCTCGGCCCGGCTCAGCGTCGAGGCGGTGGTGAGCGAGCTCACCACCGAGCTGTCCGCCGAATCAGACGACTGAGCGGCGCTCACCTGGGACCGTCGGGCGTCGAGCTGGTAGCCAGTGCCATGACCGTTCGCACCGCCCATGCCTTCACCGACGACCTGGCCCGGCTCGACGCGGTGGCCACCGCCGAGGCGGTCCGACGGGGCGATGTCTCCGTGCCCGAGGTGGTGGAGGCCGCCATCGCCCGAGCCGAAGCGGTCAACGGCCAGCTCGATGCCATCGCCACGCCGGACTTCGATCGGGCCCGGGCCGCGGCCGCCAAGGTCACTCGGGGCCCGTTCGTCGGCGTGCCGATGTTCATCAAGGACAACGCCGATCACGAGGGCTTGCCCACCCGGAACGGTTCGAAGGCCCTGGCGAACGCCCGACCGGCCAAGCACACCAGCGAGGTTCCGGAGCAGCTCCTCGCCATGGGCATGGTGTCGCTGGGGAAGAGCACGTTGCCCGAGTTCGGCTTTGCTCCGTCCTGCGAGACGCTCGACGGCGTGGCCACCCACAACCCGTGGAACCTGGATCGCACGCCGGGCGGATCATCGGCGGGCTCGGCCGCACTGGTGGCCGCTGGCGTCGTCCCGGTGGCCCACGGTGCCGATGGCGGCGGGTCCATCCGCATCCCGTCGGCGTGCTGCGGCCTGGTCGGCCTCAAGGTCAGCCGCGGTCGGCTGATCCCGTCGCTCGGCTCGAGGCTCATGCCGGTCGACATCGTGACCGAGGGTCTGCTCACGCGGTCGGTGCGCGACGTGGCCCTGCACCTGTCCGAGGCCGAGAAGCTCTACCGACCCAAGCGGATGCCCGCCGTGGGCCACGTCACCGCGCCGCTCGGGCGCAAGCTGCGAGTGGGCCTGGTGAGCGAGGCGCCGATGGGCGGCAAGGTCGACGCCGCCAACCGGCAGGTGCTCGAGGAGACCGTCGCCCTGCTGGAGGGTCTCGGCCACCACGTCAGGCCCATCACCTTCCCGGGAGTGGAGCAGTTCGCCGAGGACTACCTGCAGTACTGGTCGATGCTCATCTGGTCCGCGGTCCACCACGGCGAGCGACTGTTCGACCCGTCGTTCGACAAGACCAGGATGACCGACTTCTCGCTGATGATGGCGCGTCGGTTCCGCGCCAACATGGGATCGACGCCGGGCAACATCATCCGCATGCGCGGCCACCAGCGCACCTACCGCGAGCTGCTGCGGCAATCCGATCTGGTGCTCTCACCCACGCTCGCCACCGTCGCCCCACCCCTCGGGTACCTGGCCAACGATCAAGATCCCGACCAGCTCCTCGAGCGCTTGGTCGGGTGGATGCCCTTCACGCCGATGGCCAACGGCACCGGGCTACCGGCGATCTCGCTGCCGCTCGGTCACGACGACGAGACCGGCCTGCCGGTGGGGATGATGTTCCACGCCGACCTCGGTGCCGATGCCCTCCTCGTGGAGCTCGCCCTGCAGCTCGAAGAGGCGAAGCCCTGGCGCAGCCTGGCCCCCTGATCAAAGGACCATCAGCTCAGCCTTGGTCCTTGGCGTCGCAGCGGGCGTCGATCTTGAACGGGTACCGCTTCGGCTCGCCCACCGAGTCGGCTACCGAGGTGCCGGCGTCATCGAGCTGTTCCAGCGACCCGGCGACCTGGATCCGACTGCCCCGTATCCGAGCCGACGTGATGGTGCCCGGAGCCGATCCCAGGCCCTTGCGCAGCTGCCAGGACCCGGGGCCGAAGGCGCCGAGATCGACGGAGCGGATGACCCCCTCGTTGGGCGCCTCGTTCTCCCACCCCGAGGGGCTGGAGACGGTCAGCCCGGTGCGCGACGGCACCCCGGTCTCGTGGTCCTTCTGCACGCCGACCACCGCCTGGAGCACCGCGCCGGAGCGATCTCGGGCCACCACGAACACCGTGCGCTGGTCGAGCCCGCAGGAGTCGACCTTGTAGGTGGCGGTCTTGCCATCGATGGTCACCTTGGCGGTGTGGTCGGTGAAGTCGTTGCGGCTGCACGACGCG
>Ga0209023_10006917_pt1 | contig 11809 bp, 10 predicted proteins | sample LakOneMetagenome_FD_187468 | JGI IMG/M metagenome (GOLD analysis project Ga0209023, IMG submission 187468) | Freshwater and sediment microbial communities from Lake Erie, Canada (SPAdes) (version 2) | ecosystem: Environmental > Aquatic > Freshwater > Lentic | place: Lake Erie, Canada...
CAAGTGGGAAAAGAACCGCTTCATGGGCCGCGAGCTCTACGCCAAGACGCTGGGGCTCATCGGTTGCGGCAATATCGGCTCCATCGTCGCGGATCGCGCGCTGGGGCTGAAGATGAAGGTCGTCGCGTACGATCCGTTCCTCTCACCCGAACGCGCCGTTCAGATCGGCGTCGAGAAAGTTGAACTCGATGAGTTGCTTGCACGCGCCGACGTGATCTCTCTGCACGTGCCGCTCACCGAGAAAACCAAGAACATTCTCTCCGCGGAAAGCCTGGCGAAGACCAAGCGGGGCGTCATCATCGTCAACGCCGCTCGCGGTGGCTTGGTTGACGAAGTTGCGTTGCTTGAGGCGCTGAAGACGGAGCACGTCGCAGCCGCCGCGTTCGACGTCTTCACGGTTGAGCCGGCCAAAGAAAATGCGCTCTTCGGCGCGCCGAATTTTATCGCCACGCCGCACCTCGGCGCCTCCACCAATGAAGCGCAAGAAAACGTCGCGCTCCAGGTGGCCGAGCAAATGAGCGATTACTTGCTCACCGGCGCTGTCACCAATGCGCTCAACATGCCTTCAATCACCGCCGAAGAAGCGCCGCGCTTGAAGCCGTTCGCCGCGCTTGCGGAGAAGCTCGGCGCTTTCGCGGGGCAGATAGTCGATGAGGGGCTGGAGGAGGTCGCGATCGAGTACGAAGGCGATGTCGCGAAGCTCAACATGAAGCCGCTGACCGCGGCCGCGCTAGCCGGCCTTCTCAGGCCGTTGCTTCAAGACGTCAACATGGTTTCCGCGCCCGCGCTGCTCAGAGAACGCGGCGCGCCACTCACCGAGAGCACACGCGAAACGTCGCCAACATATGAAAGCCTCATCCGCGTGAAAGTGCGCACCGGCGGCGGCTGGCGCACACTCGCGGGCGCTGTGATCGCCGGGCAGCCGCGGATTACCGAAGTCAAAGGCATGTCGCTCGAAGCGCCGTTCAGCGCAGCGACGCTTTACATCAACAATTCTGACACGCCGGGATTCATCGGTGCGCTCGGCACATTGTTGGGCGATGCGAAGATCAACATCGCGACATTCCACCTCGGTCGTGACAGCGGCGGTGAAGCGATCGCCCTCGTTGGTGTCGATCAGCCGCCGCCGGCGCAGGTGATGACAGCTATCAAAGCGCTCCCGCATGTGCGCTACGCCAAGTTGGTTCGGTTTTAGGTTCTGGGAACACGCCTTGCCGCGGCCAAACCGGCTTCCCTAGGCGACCGAAACCGGGCTAGGTTTTGCGCGAATTGGGGAGACGCCGATGCGTGGACGAACAGCTGGACTTGCCGCTTTTGGCGCGATGATGGTCGCAGCGCCCGTCGCGCATGCGGGCATCAACGAAGTGCATGTCGGCGTCGTGCAGCACAATGTGTGCGTCACCGATTGCAAGAACTCAGACAAGGAAGACGGGCCCAACGTCGACTTCCAGGTTTCGTTCGATTCACCCGGTGCGCTGCATTGGCTCGGGTCACCCAATCCATACTTGATGGCGTCCGTAAACACGGCTGGCGAGACGAGTTTCGGCGGCGCGGGTTTGGAATGGCGTTTCAATCTCACCGATCACATCGCGTTCGAACCCGGGTTTGGTTACGTGATCCACGATGGCGAGATCAACAATCCCTACCCGAACGGTAGCCCGCAAGCGGCTGACTTTGCGGATCGTCACGTTCTGCTCGGCTCGCGCGATCTTTTTCGCACCTCATTCGGCTTGACCTACGACATGGATGGCCCCTGGGAAGCTGGGTTGATTTTCGAACATCTGAGCCACGGTCAAATTCTCGGCAAGGGCCGCAATCAAGGCCTCGACGAAGTCGGCTTCCGCATCGGCTATCAATTCGGCGCTCACTAAGAGTTCACGGGCCAAGCCCACGCGCCTAAGCTAAGTGCGCTTCCAGAAAGGGGGACGCGATGAGCGCTCATTTGCGCGACCGGTTGCAAACGCCAGGTCCAAAACGCATTCTTTCACTCGATGGCGGCGGTTCGCGTGGGCTGCTCACATTGGGCTTTCTGCAAAAGCTGGAAGATCACCTCGGCGCCCGAAGCGGCGATCCGGAGCGCTTCCGGCTGGCGCACTATTTCGATTTGATCGGCGGCACCTCGACGGGCGCGATCATCGCCACGACGCTGGCGCTCGAATGGAAAGTGCGCGACGTCGTCCAGCTCTATTTCGATCTGTTGCCGGCGATTTTCGCGCGCCCGCAAGTGCCGAGCTTCCTGCGCATTTTTGTGCCGGGCTTCACAAATCGCGCGCTGACGCACGCGTTGAACCAACATTTGGGTGACCGCACGCTCGCAAGCGAGGACCTGAAAACGGGCCTCGCCATCCATGCCAAGCGGATCGATTCCGGGTCGGCTTGGATCCTGGTCAACAATCCGGATTGGTGCTTCTTCAATTCGGAAGACCGCACCGGCATTCCCAACTCTGAGTTTTATTTGCGCGATCTCGTGCAAGGGTCGGCTGCAGCGCCAACCTATTTCAACGACGTGCGCATTCCGCTCATCCGTAACAAGCGCGGCCGCGTTACCGGCTATGCGTCGTTTTTCGATGGCGGCGTCAGCCCCAACAACAATCCGGCCATGCAATTGCTGCTCACAGTCACCGAGCCGGCGTTCGGATTCAATTGGCCGACGGGCGAGCAGAATTTGCTGATCTGGTCGGTCGGCACCGGTTACGTGCGCAAGCGCTTCGAGCGGGCGAACAAGAAGCGGCGCTCAAGCGCGCAACCAATCCGCGATTTCCGCGGTCTCATGTACTCAAGCAAGGTACAAGCCGCGCTCGAAGGCTACAATCACGACATCAGCCAACAACAAGTCACGACACTGCAAGCGTTGTCGCGGCCGCGTTTCCCTTGGTACGTCAATTCCGAAGTGAAGATGCAGGTGAACACGCCGCTCTTGGCGCGCGATCCGCTCTTCACGTACCAGCGGTACGACGCGCGGCTCGAAATTGATGAGCCGGAATTCCGTCGTCCTGAGCACATTGAATCGTTGTTGGGCGCCGAAATGAGCGCTGCCGATGTGCAAGAGTTGCGGCAGCTCGACATCAAAGACTTGCCGTTGCTCGATACGCTCTACCGGGCGGGGGAAGCGTTGGCCTCGGCGCAGCTGATCACGCGCGAAACGCGCGATGAAACCGCGCCGATCAAGGGGCCAGCCATCGCCGCCGATTGGCCGCCGCAGCATTTCGATCTGCCGTCATGGCGCCCATCCGCGCCTGCGCCACAGACGATCCCGTCGGAACCCGGAGAGACCTGAGGGGCAGCTTTTTGACCTCGAGCGGCGGTTCGGCTAGGAATCGCCGACAATTCAGCCAAGCCCGCGCGTCGAGCACCTGTCGAAGGTCGCGCTGGGTTTCACCGGGCAGGTGAGGCTTTGCATCTAGATGTCCGCAGTCGTCGTAGTCGGCGCCCAATGGGGTGACGAAGGCAAAGGCAAGATCGTCGATTGGCTGTGCAATCGCGCTGATGTCGTGGTGCGCTTCCAGGGCGGGCACAACGCCGGCCATACGCTGGTTGTTGGCGAGACGACCTACAAACTGGCGCTGCTGCCTTCGGGTGTCGTGCAGCAGAAGCTCTCGATCATCGGCAACGGCGTCGTCGTTGATCCATGGGCGCTGGTTGAGGAAATCGGAAAGATCGAAAAACAGGGCGTGTCGATTTCGCCTGATCTGCTCGTGCTCTCCGATCAAGCTTGTCTCATCTTGCCATGCCACCGCGATCTTGACGCCGCGCGCGAAGCGCAAGCGGGCGCGTCATCCATCGGCACCACCAAGCGCGGCATTGGCCCGGCGTACGAGGACAAGGTTGGCCGCCGTGCGTTGCGCGTTGCTGATCTCGCCGATGCAGAATCAATCGCCTGGAAAATCGAGCGGCTGACCGCGCATCACAACGCGTTGCGCCGCGGTTTGGATTTGCCCGAGATCGATACCGGACATCTCACAGCCGAACTCACCGAGATCGCACCGAAGATTTTGCCTTACGCGAAACCCGCATGGCGCGTACTCAACGATGCGTTTCAGCAATCGAAGCGCGTTTTGTTCGAAGGCGCGCAGGGGGTGCTGCTCGATGTCGACCACGGGACATATCCGTTCGTCACATCGTCGAACGTGGTTGCGGGGCAGGCGGCGGCGGGTTCGGGCGTTGGTCCGCGCGCGATCACCTACGTGCTTGGTCTCGTGAAGGCTTATACGACGCGCGTTGGCTCTGGTCCGTTCCCGACGGAACTCAAAGACGATGTCGGCAAGAAGCTCGGAGAGATCGGTCGCGAAGTCGGCACCAACACGGGCCGCGCGCGGCGCTGCGGCTGGTTTGACGCCGTGCTGGTGCGCCAGTCGATTGCGCTTTCGGGGGCCGACGGGATTGCGCTCACGAAACTCGATGTGCTCGACGGCTTCGACGAAATCAAAATCTGCACCGGCTACAAACTGAACGGCAAGACGCTCGACTATCTGCCAGCGGGCGTGCGCGATCAGGAGGCGGTCGAGCCGATCTACGAAACGCTCGACGGCTGGAAGAAAACAACGCGTGGCGCGCGCTCCTCGAAGGATTTGCCGGCGAAGGCGATCAAATATATTCGCCGCATCGAAGAGTTGATCGGCTGTCCGGCGGCGCTCGTGTCCACCAGTCCTGAACGCGACGACGTCATTTTGATGCGCGACCCGTTCAAGGCCTGAGACTTCGCCCAAGACGCGACTGCGGTGCGCCGCTCAGGGCGTGGTCAAGCGCGCCGTGAACGGCTAGATTCGCCGTCGGAGAAAAAGATGTCCGCCGAAAACCCCGACCAGCCGGAGAGTGCGCCGCGCCGCTTGACCATCGAGTCCGCGCGCCAGCAGGCCAACGCCGCCTACCGCAAGTCGGAGTTCATTCTCTCGCGCGCCTACGGTTTGTTTCGCGATCCGGCGGGGGAGTGGGAGCAGATCCGCGCCGAACAGACCACCATTCCGAACATCCTGATTGGCTATGTCGCGCCGTTGGCGCTGATCCCGCCGGTCTGTGATCTGATCGGCTCAACGGTGTTCAATCACATGCTGCAGCTTGATCCGGCGCAAGCGGTATTGCGCGCAGCCATTACGTGGATTGTCTCCATCGCCTTCGTTTTTCTGTTGGCCATTCTGATCAATGCGCTTGCCGAAACATTTGATGCCGATCGAGACGACTTGGCCGCGCAAAAAATTGCCGCGTATTCGCTGACGCCATCGTTCTTGTCCGGCGTATTCAGTTTGTGGCCGCCGCTGTGGTGGGTGTCGCTATTCGCGCTCGGGGCGATGGTGTTCCTCATGTATCGCGGCCTGCCGATCTTGATGAAGACGCCGGTGGAACGCGCACTTGGTTATGCCGCGAGCGTAACAATTGCCGCGGCGGTTGGCGGCATCGTTTTGTTCTCGCTCGCGAGCTGCGCGACCTAAGCTATCGGGCGTTTTTGGTAGCCCCTGCGGCGCATCGCTCCTAGCATCGCGTCGAGTCGTATCTGGGAGAGCGCCCATGACAGTTGATCCAACCGCAGCCACGCCAAATCCATCTGGCATCGTGCAGCGCGTGCAAGACATCCTTCTGCGTCCGCAGGCCACGTGGCCCGTGATCGCGACCGAAAACACGTCGATCGGCGCGCTGCTGACGGGTTACATCGCGCCGCTCGCGGCGATCGCAGCCATCGCGGCGATGCTCGGCGTTCTGATGATTTTTGGTTTGGCCGGTTTGGTGGGCGCTCTCATTTTCGCGATCGTGCAGGTTGCGCTTTGGTGTGTCGGCACGGTGATCTGGGGGATCATCATCAACGCGCTGGCGTCGAGCATGGGGTCGGAAGCCAATCAAACGCGGGCCTTTCAGCTGAGCGCTTACTCGGCGACCGGCGCCCTGGTTGGCGGCATCGGCGCCATTATTCCCGTGCTCGGCACGGTGATCGCCTTTGTCGGCGGCATCTATTCTCTTGTGCTGCTTTACATGGGCCTCGGGCCGATGATGAAGACGCCGGAGGACAAGAAGATCGTCTACGTTCTGGTGCTCGTCGGCATCGCCATTGTCGCCGGCATCATCATCTCAACGCTCTTCTGGGGAATGTTCATGGGCATGCTCGGACTCGGCATGCATAGCGCATTCACTATCCCGAAGTAGCGCCTCACACGTCGATCAACGCGAACTGGCGTCCCGTCGCAGCGTGCACCACCATTCGTGCGCAGTTGTAGACCGGGACGCCTCTCGGCGTTTGCCCACGATGCGTCCCGCGATGCGCGTGACCATGCACGACAGCACGGACGTTTTCGTAGCGATCGATCGTCTCTGCGAGCCGCGAGTTGCCGAGGAACGGAAAGATTTCGACAGGCTCGCCTTCAAGGGTCTCCGCGATCGGTGCATAGTGGAGCACGGCGACCGTGCGCTCTGTGCGAAGCATGCGCAGGCCGGTTTCCAGCTTCATGGATTCTTCGGTGCAGGCGTGCACGAAATGCTTCACCGACTCCTCGCCAAAGGATGAAAGCATGTAGCGGCCAAAGCCGCCCATCGCGCCCATGCAGCCGGCGAAGCCGACGCCCTGAACTTCGAACGCTTCGCCGCCATCCAACACTTTGGCGCCGGCGTCCGTCAGGTGGCGTTTGATCACGTCCGGTTGTCCGCATTCGTGATCGTGATTGCCGAGAACGGCAACCACCGGAATGCTCGCTTTCTGCACGTCCTCGGCGAGCATCTCCGCCTCCGGTGTCTTGCCGTAGTTGGTTAGGTCTCCACACAGCACCAGCACATCCGCTTCGCCGCTGATTTCACGGAAGAGCTCGCCATAGCGCCGCTCGGCGTTCTCCTGCACATGCAGGTCGCCGATCGCCGCCACGCGCACTTTAGTGGACGGGGTCATGCCGTTCATCGACGCCCTTGCCGATGATATCGGCATAGCCCCATTCGGTGATATCGGTGACGTAGTCGCGCGCGCTGAACAAACGACCGCGACAAACGCGCACTTTAGATTCCGGCATATCCATGTGCGCCTTCATCCGGCCGAGCAATTCATCCATCAGCCACCGTGGCACCAAGTGGCGCTCGCTTGGGTAAATGTAGCGGAAGTTGATCAGGTGCTGCAGGAGCACTTCCCAATGCAGCTCCATATTGCGGAGCAGGCGCGTCCAATCGATCGCGTCCGCTTGCTTCAAGATCACGTGCGCGACGTCCGCCCCGTCATAACGATAGCGATCTTGGACAAAGATCTTAGACCAGATCAGCTCGGTCGGCTTGATGATGCGAACATTGGTGCCATAAATTTCAATGACCGGAGCGTCTTCGAACCACTCATCCGTGATCGCGATTTCGGTGGTGCGGCATGAATAGATCACGTCGAAGAAATACTTGTCGCGATAGATCTTCCCGATCCAGCGTTCGTCTTCGACCTCGATGTGATAGCCGCGCTCTTGAAAGAACGAGAGAATACGCGGGTAATCGCCGGCCTTACAGAAGATGTCGAGATCTTTTGTTGGCCGCACAATCCCAGTGTAGGTGGTCACGGCGTAGGTGCCGGCGACGAGAAAAGGAATGTCGCTCTCTGCAAGAATTTTCAGACCTTCTATGTAGAAGTCTTCAGCTTCGGGTGGCGGTTGAAAACTTTGATCTGCAAAACTGGTCATGGGCACAGTGAACGGATGGTGGAAACTTTAAGTTCCCGCGCGGCTAGCGCGCTCGCGACGTGCGGTTCCCGGAAAGCAGCTGTTCGCAATCTGCGTTGTGCGCGAGACCAGTATCAACGAAGGGCAGCACCGCTGCGATTGGCGCCACAAGGGACGCGAGCAACGCGGCAACCCCGGTTTGGCCTGCAGCATCGGAGACATCAACGCCAACCCGCGGCGCGCGCAGCGGACCTTCCACGGTGATGGGCGCTGCGACCCGGATCAGGCGCGGTTCTTTGGGTTGGCCGTGAATTGAAAGGTGCATGCGCTCATCACGCAAGCTCACACTGCCTTCGCCGCGGATCAGCATCGTGTCGGTGTCGAACACCATGCTCTGTACGCGCGCGACGCCGTTGTTGACGCGGAAGCTAGCAACGCCGCAGCGAATGTCGATCTTGCTCTGATCATGCGAGAGCAGCAGCCCCAACCCGCGCGTGATGTTGATGCCGGTAAGTTCTGCCAAAGCGGCGCGCACTTCGCCGTGTGAGGTTACCAGTGTAACGGTGCCGTCTGCATTTGCCGCCGCCGCGCGCACCGATGCGCCCGTGCCGCTCAGCTGCGCGCGTCCCATAAGAGCGCCGGACAGCGGCTGATCACCTTGCAACGCGACCAACGACTCCATCCTCACGCCTGAGAGTCGGACATCAAGGTCGACGCGCGGTACGCTTTGGCGGGCGTTGATGGCGACAGCGCCGCCAATGCGCCCGCGTTCAAGCTCGAGCGTCATCGGATCGAGCCGCAACAGCCCGCGCTCAAGATTGATGTCCAGCGCCAGGCCGCGCAGCGGCACCCGTGTGCTGCGCACATGAGCCGCGCGGTAGGTGACGCGGGCGTCCATATTGCGGACGCGGCTGATATCGAGACGCGCATCCGGCAGAATGCGTCCTTGCGATTCCATGTTCGCGGCGATGGTGCGCTGCGTGGGGGACGCCGTTTCGTGCGGGTCCGGCGATCCACCAAGCACTGCCATCAAGTCATCGAAGTCCAACGACTGGCTTTGGAAGCCACCGGTGAGCAATAGACGTCCACCCTCGTGCCGCGATGCAACGAAATTGCCGCGCAGATCGCTGTCGCCAACGCGGCCGGCGATGTTGTGCATGCTGTAGCGATCGCCGCTGCGTTCAAGTCGTCCGCGTAGGGTGTATGGTGGAGTATTCGGCAGCGCCAAACCAATGAGAGCGTAGAGATCGGCCAAGTCTGGGCCAGAGCCTTCCACGTTGGCTGACACCTGCGCCAGGTCGAAGGGGCGTTGAATGGCCCCGCGCGCTGCGATGTGCGTCGCGCCGGCGTGCAGATCGGCGTCGAACCCGTACGGTCGATCGCGTTGCACGTTAAGCAGGGGTGCGCCGCTGAAATTCAGCTGAAAGGGCTGCGCGTTGATGCGGCCCTCGCCGTTGAGGGCAAAGTGGCCGGGATTATTGCGATCTGCGCTTTCCGCGGTTGTGAAAGTCGCATCAAGCGTTAGATGGCGCACTTGGTCTTCGTAGCGGACGTGCCCGTCGCGCAGGCTGAATTGGCGGATAGCGGGCAGATTTATGGGGCGCCCACTGCCTTGCGGCGCACCGGCCCAATTCGAGACACCCTTGCCATCGCGGAAAAGGCCGACGCTGGCGCCGCTCAGATCCAGCTTCACAATGTCGAATCGCCCAATCAGGAGCGGTAGAAGCCGGATAGAGACATCGGCGTTTTGCACATCCGCAAAGCGGCCGCGGTCGCGATAGCGCGACAGGTTGCCAATTTGCAGGTCGTGCACGCGAATGCGCGGCGTTAGAGACCACGGATTAACGTTGAGATCGCCGCGGATCACGATCTCGCGGCCAGTCAGCGCCGATGCGAAGCGGCCGATCGGGCCGCGAAATGCGTTCCAATCGGCGAACGTAACGAACAGCAACAGAGCCGCGATCACAACACCGAACGCGCCGCCGACCCCAATACCGATCCGCTGCCACGGCGCCGACGCGACCTTATTCCAGCTCCAATTCGCGCCATCGCGGACACGCATCGCCGCCTTCGCACTCCATGAGCGAAAATCCTGCGGCGGCCGCGGTGCGTGGGGCGGTGTTCCATCCATACGTGCCCAGCCAACGCGGGCGTGCACGGCGCGTTCCGCTCAAAGCGGCTCAGCGGCATGGCGTTAACACATGGATACGGCTAGGAATTTGCAGGCAAACGGTCGCGCGCGGCGCCGAGCATGATCCATGATCCTATTCACCTTACTGCCTGAAATCGTCGCGTTCCTGCAATTCGTGATGATCTCGGTGCAGGAGACGCCGTTCGGGCCTGTGCTTGTGGCGCTTCAATTCGCCTTGTTCGGGCTCTTGGCGCTCACGCGTCCCGGCGAGTTGCTGCAGACGATCATCCGCTGGTGGCCGCTCATGCTTCTGCAGATTCTGGCGCTCGCATCGTCGTTCTGGTCGTCGGTTCCCGACATGACCGCGCGCTATGCGGCGCAGGCTCTCTACACGACGCTCAGCGCGCTGTTTCTTGCGCGTCTGCTGGGCCCACGGAAATTTCTGATCATCCTCACCTGTAGCGCTTTCACGTTTTGCGTGCTGTCGATGCTTTACGGCCGACAAGGCAGCTCGTTTCACAACACCGTTTTGATTGGGCTCACCGGTTCCAAAAACCAGATGGCGTTCGAAGCGCTGATGTTGCTAATGGCGGCCATCTCGACGCTCATGCTGAGCAGGCTTTCGCCATTGGTGCGCTGGATCGCGATCCTTGCGGTGCCGTTTGCGATGTATCTGCTCATCGCCACGGAATCTTCGACGGCGCTGGTGTTGGGTATTGTCGGCTCGTTGCTCGTCATCGGTTGTCGTTTTGCCGAGCGCTTTTCGCCAGGCGGGCGGCTTGGCGCGGTGTTGATGGGCTTTGCGATCTTGACCCCGATGACCTTGCTGCTGCCGGAGATCAACGCAGGCGTTGATCACTTCCTGTTCGACACGTTGAACAAGGATCCAACCCTCACGGGGCGCACCCAGCTCTGGGACCGCGCGGACGATCTGATTGCGCGCCGGCCAGTGGTTGGTTGGGGCTTCCAGGCAATCTGGATGGGGGACTCCGAAGACACCATCGCCCTGCGGCGTTTGACCAACATCGAAGACGGACGGGTTTTCAACTTCCACCAGCAATGGCGTCAGATTGGCGTCGATACAGGCTGGCTGGGTATTTTGATTTACGCGCTCACCGCCATCGTCGCCATCTTCGCAGGCTTCAGGCAGTTTTTGCTGAGGCCAAGTGTGCCGACGTCATTCTACTTCGTGACGTTCACGCTTCTGGTGGCGCGATCGTTCGTTGAGATCATCTTGGCGACGTTCTCGATCCACGCGATCGTCTTCTACGCCGCGGCGGTTTTCATGATCGCCGTCAATCAGGAAGCGCCACAACCGGCGCCGCAACGCCTGCAAGCGCCGGTGCTGCGCGGCCCGCTCGCGCAAGCGCGAATGCGGGCCGGCATGCGCCGGACTTAGGCGTCTGCGCTGATCAGCAACCCGCGCTCACCAGCGCGGCGCTTCATCGCCTTTTGCAGCTTTTCGAACGCGCGCACTTCGATCTGACGCACGCGCTCGCGGCTGACGCCGTACTCCTTGGAGAGGTCCTCCAGAGTTGACGGCTCATCCTTCAAGCGGCGCTCTTGGATGATGTGGCGTTCGCGGTCGTTGAGATCGGCCATTGCTTCCTGGAGAAGCGTCATGCGAGCGCCGAACTCTTCGCTTTCGGCGAGACGTGTTTCCTGCGTGCCATCGGCCTGATCGTCAGCGAGCCAATCCATCCATTCGCTGTCGCCTTCGCCGCCGGCGCCGCCGATAGGGGCGTTGAGCGAGGCGTCGCCACCGCCGCTCATGCGGCGGTTCATCGAGATGACTTCATCTTCTGTGACCGCGAGCTTGTGCGCGATCGTCGCCACGTGCTCGGGGCGAAGGTCGCCTTCTTCAAGCGCAGCGATCTCGCCCTTCATGCGGCGGAGGTTGAAGAACAGCTTCTTCTGCGCGGCGGTCGTGCCCATTTTCACGAGCGACCACGAGCGCAGAATGTATTCTTGGATCGAGGCGCGGATCCACCACATCGCGTAAGTCGCGAGGCGGAAGCCCTTATCCGGGTCGAATTTCTTCACCGCCTGCATGAGGCCAACATTGCCTTAGGAG
>Ga0209023_10006919_pt1 | contig 11809 bp, 10 predicted proteins | sample LakOneMetagenome_FD_187468 | JGI IMG/M metagenome (GOLD analysis project Ga0209023, IMG submission 187468) | Freshwater and sediment microbial communities from Lake Erie, Canada (SPAdes) (version 2) | ecosystem: Environmental > Aquatic > Freshwater > Lentic | place: Lake Erie, Canada...
AACCACTCTGCAACCCACTTATTGCATGCCGCATTGCGTAAGGTTTTAGGCGAACACGTTTCGCAAAAAGGCTCGTTGGTCAGCGCTGACTTGCTGCGCTTTGACTTTGCTAATGATCAAGCGGTCACAATAGATCAAATTAATGAAGTTGAACGTCTCGTTGCTCAAGAAATCATTGGCAACTATGCCGTTGAAACTGAAGAAATGAGCATGGCGGAAGCCAAAACCAAAGGTGCGATGATGCTGTTTGGCGAGAAATACGGCGACGAAGTCCGTGTTTTAGCGATGGGTCACAAAAACAACGACCAATACTTCTCAGTAGAACTGTGTGGTGGTATTCACGTTGAGCGTACTGGCGACATTGGTTTGCTGAAAATCATCAGCGAAGGCGGAATTGCGGCGGGTGTTCGCCGTATTGAAGCGGTCACAGGCTTGAATGCACTGAATTTCGTACAAACTGGTGAACGTCAGCTCGCGCAAATTGCAGGACTGACTAAGACAGCTCGCGGCAAAACATTTGAGAAAGTTCAGGCGCTGTCTGAGCGTAATCGTGATTTAGAAAAGCACATTGATTCACTCAATCAAAAACTAGCCAATGCTGAAAGTATTGAACTAGTAACCCAAGCGCGTTTGGTGAATGGCTCACAACTTTTAGTAGCAACACTTGAGAATATTGAAAGCAAGCATCTGCGTACCTTGCTCGACAGCGTCAAATCGCGTTTACCTGAAAGCGTCATTGTGCTTGCTTCAACCGATGGTGATAAAATCAACCTCCTAGCATCAGTCTCTTCATCACAAAATGGAAAAATCAAAGCAGGTGAGATTATCAGTCACCTTTCAGGATTACTGGGTGGCAAAGGCGGCGGCAAGCCTGACTTTGCACAAGGTGGCGCACCATTAAGCCCTGAGTTTGCTCAAATTATGCAAGACATCCCAGCTTGGCTTGAAACCAAACTAGCTTGAAATGAGTATATTTGAGGCAAAGTTTCTCAAACATATTGGTTGTTATTGTAATGAAAGCTCTTTGTTTTGAACGTTTCTAATTTCAAAACAAAGATTAAGACAGATTGAACTGTAAGGAAAAATACACGCACATGGCACTCATTGTCCAAAAATACGGCGGCACCTCGATGGGTACCCCAGAACGCATTCTCAATGTTTCTCGTCGCGTCAAACGCTGGCATGACCAAGGACATCAAGTGGTTGTTGTGGTCTCCGCAATGAGCGGCGAAACCAACCGTTTGATTGGCCTTGCAAAAGCAATTAGTGAAACGCCTGATCCACGCGAACTTGATCAAATGCTCGCAACTGGCGAACAAGTGACGATTGCGATGTTGGCAATGTCACTGAAAAGCATTGGTTTGAACGCGAAGTCTTATACTGGCGGACAAGTTGTTATTCGTACCGATAGTTCGTTTAACAAAGCGCGTATTCAATCAATTGATGAAGCGGCTGTTCGTAAAGACCTAGATAGCGGTTCGGTCGTTATTGTTGCTGGTTTCCAAGGCATCGATGATTTCGGCAACGTGACGACACTTGGTCGCGGTGGTTCTGACACGACTGGCGTGGCAATGGCTGCGGCACTCAAAGCTGACGAATGCCAAATTTACACCGACGTTGATGGCGTATACACCACTGACCCACGTGTCGCACCAAAAGCAAAGAAATTAGACCGCATTACTTTTGAAGAAATGCTGGAAATGGCAAGTTTAGGCTCGAAAGTACTTCAAATTCGCTCGGTTGAATTTGCAGGAAAATACAATGTGCCACTGCGCGTTTTATCAAGTTTTGATAACGAGAATGACGGCGCATACGACGATGACTTTAAAAACAACGTCGGAACACTCATTACGACTGAATCGGATACGACTATGGAACAACCTATCATCTCTGGTATCGCCTTTAACCGCGACGAAGCAAAATTGATTGTACGTGGTGTCCCTGATCAACCAGGTATTGCATCACGCATCCTCTCTCCTGTTGGTGACGCGAATATCGAAATTGATATGATCGTACAAAACATTGGTGCTGATGGCACAACTGATTTCACTTTCACGGTCAATCGTAGCGATTACAGCAAAACACTGACATTGATGGAAAAAATTGGCAAAGATGTTGGCGCACGTGAAGTCAAAGGCGATGACACAATTGTTAAAGTATCGATCGTTGGTGTTGGCATGCGTTCACACGCAGGTGTTGCCAGCAAAATGTTCCGCACCTTGGGTTCGGAGGGTATTAACATCCAAATGATCTCTACTTCTGAAATCAAAATTTCAGTTGTGATGAACGAAAAGTATCTAGAACTTGCTGTCCGCTCATTGCACACTGCATTTGATCTAGACCGTGCTTCAGGTGAAAGCCGCGCACAAGCTTAATTTTAAGTGCTGTAGTTCACGTTTTGTCTGACACAATGTGAACTATTATATTGAAAATGCATAACAATAGCGGATTCAGCCTTAAGGTCGAATCCGCTATAATTTTTTTATAAAAAGTGGTTTTAGGGTCTGTTATGACGCGCAGGTTTAAGCCATACTGCACATAAGCACTCAGCACCAAACAAGGCTGACTCAAAGAACAAGGAGAGTAACATGCTGATTCTGACACGCCGTGTGGGCGAGACATTGATGGTTGGCGACGAAGTCAGCATCACCGTATTAGGTGTAAAAGGTAATCAAGTACGCATTGGTGTCAACGCACCGAAAGAAGTTTCTGTTCATCGTGAAGAAATTTATCAACGTATTCAACACGAACGCGCAATGCATGAGCATTTGCAGCATCTAGAACAAGACTATCAACCGTCTTTCGACGACGAACCGTTTAATCGTTAAGATTGGCAATTGATTTGATGTAAAAAAGGCTTCGATCGATGATTGAAGTCTTTTTTGTTTAGATCTTGAAAAAAAGACTATTATAACTTCTACCGCAGTTTCTCAACCTCAGAATTATAAATATCCCAAGCTGCTTGTTGCCCCCCCTCTTTATCTCCCTGATCAAAAGCCATAAACATATCATTAAGCTTTTCATCTACAAATTCTACTTGTTCGATATTCTTCTTTATTTGAGGATGGATATAAACCCATAGCTCTTTTATATCAGCCATATTACTTTCATAGGTGATATAGCTCCATTCAGGATACTCATCTGGGGCATTTATTGCAGAAGTAGAAATAGCTCCTTTGAAATCCAATAACTTCTCACTTAAAGACATTCTAGTATTCTCTTTTAAGTCTGTAGGTCTCAACGTCCCTCGCAGAGAATCCTTATATCTGACACGTACCAATCATCAAATTTAAGCAATCATTCAAAAAGTCATTTCACCGTTGATAACATGATTTTCCGCTATTTTCGGGGTAGTATTGCCAAACAAGCTCAATGATCTATTTATAAAATAACTCACTCACCTTTCAAAAACACAGGAATCAGTGCCGTCATTGGCGCACGAATTTCCTTACATTCATTAATCAACTGGTGCGAAGCATCTTCAAGTTGTAATGTGACCTTCAAGCGAAACTTGCGCTTTACATACGCCATGTTATAACGCCAATCAACCGTTTGGTCGCGCTCGCCTTGCACTAACCAAACAGGAAAACGACTCGCAGGAAGCCCTTCCATATAAGGCATCCAACGACTCAAAGCGAGAATCCAACTCATCGCCATCTTGCGTGATTGCAGTGGATCTTCTAAACGAACAAAACGTAGATACTCAGGATTACTGTTATTACGGCGAAATTTACGAGGAACGTCATGTTTTATTTGACGAATCAACGATAAACCAATCGAATTTTGCCACCATCCACTTTTTGCAGGGCGAATCAAAGGCGAAATTAGAAATAACCGTTCAACGATGGGCTTGTGTTTACGGGTACTCGTTGTCAGCACATGATCCATCCAGATCGCACAACCCGTACTCTGCCCGATGCCTAACCAAGGATGAGGCAAGGCATCCTCTTGCTGATGCGTAACCCACTCATGAACATCTTTGAGCATGTCTTGATATACTGAAAAATCAGCAATGCCTGTTTGTTCACCTGAAGATAAGCCATGACCAGGCAAATCAAGGGTGAATACTGCAAAGTTCTGCGCTAATAATTCCGCAATCATCGGCTGATATAAAGCACTATGCTCTAAATAGCCGTGTAACACCCAGACGGTACCGATAGCTTGCGTCAGCGGTTGAAAGATCTGAACATGAATACGATGATCACCTGCGCGTAAATAACCTTGTGAATGACGAGCCTCAAGCTGATCAAGTGCATAAAAAGCGCGATAGCCTTGCATGGCTTCCGATGTATCACTCGGCGCATCTAAGGAAAGTTGCGGTAATTCACGCGCTGTTTTTATACAATCTGGAGCTGGAAGCTGCAATTTGGTGAACGAATCAGGTATCAAGGGGTTCGATTGAAGGTTGGTAAGATTCTTAATATTTTTTATTTTATGAATAAGTTCACTATCATTAATTTTCAATCGACTCAAAAGTGCTGTGGATTTAGTCCGAAATGCACTTGGGGTTGTCATTGGCGTTTGTGTTGTTGCCAAAGACTCTTCTGGTAATTCAAGAATGGTGGATTCAGTCATAATATCGTTCCATTGCTTACAAACCTCCATGCTGCACAACATCAGTAGCTTTCAATTTCAGTATAGCGCATAACAACATCTATATATATCAAGGCACTTCACGACAGCCAACCACACCAAACCAGCGATCCCGCGTAAAAGCCACCAGTTCATATACTGCGCGACGCGTATGAGTGAGATTTCGACTATCTGGCCACCAAGGTGCTGGATCGCCAGGTAATAATGCTGGGATTGGCACCGTTTCAATGCCATTCATAGCAAACAGCCAACGTGCTCTTGGAATATGCCATTTATCTGTGACTAACTCGACTTTCGGCGCACCACCCAATCGCTGCAAAAGCAAAGCGCTGAACCGTGCATTTTCACAAGTATTCATGCTGCGCGACTCAAGCCATTGCGCGGATTCACCATGTTGTTGCAAGAATTTTTGCATATAGCGAGATTCAACACCGGTGAGAAAAATCGGCAAGTTGGTGGAACGATGCTGACTAATCGCCTGCATTAACCGTAAGCGTGTATATGAATTCGGTGTAATCCGCCCCTGCTTATCCCGAGTCAGCCCGCCACCCAAAACAACAATCGCTTGTGCCCCTGCTTGATTAGAACTATCCCAAACCAAGCGAGGACTGAGAGCAACCAGATCGAGCTTTTTATCTGGTTTATTATCAGTAACCCGCGCAATCGCAACTGCTTCAGCCGCAGAAGTTGGCACGAATGAAAGATCCAACTGACTAGCCGGCTCGGTTTTAGCGTGATGTTTTTTATGTACGATCGACGGCTTATGTGACTCTACTTTCGTTTCGGACACTTCGGAGGCCGAAGAGTCATACTCATGCTGAGAATTTTGATGACTCGCTGCAGCAATCGGATTCACAACGACGGGGAATTTCATCATATTCTTCAGAATAAAGTCTGAAAGAAACGAAGTAGACGCTAAAAAAAACAATACAACCGAAATGAAGCTAATACCTAAAATAATTTGACCGAAACCACGAAAAACCCATCCACCCTGCGAACCAGACGAATAATATTGAGCATCTAATGTGCGTGGAAAACGGCTCTTAACCATAGCATGCACCAGTCGGACACACAGGTTCACGCTCTAATTTGACTGCAAAACCTGACCAGACATCCGCTTGTACCGCATCAGATAGCGCTAAGACATCACGCGCTGTACCGCCACCATAGTTCACCAACACCAACGCTTGTTTTTCATACATGCCGACTTTCCCAGATGGATTGTCTAAGCGACGTCCACGCCAACCTGATTGCTCAATGAGCCAGCCTGCTGCCAATTTAATTTGACCATCGGCTTGTGGGTAGCCAGCGATATTTGGATGTAATGCCTTTAAGCGCTGATAATCCGCTAATGCAACGCATGGATTTTTAAAGAAACTCCCAGCATTCGCAATCTTTGCTGGATCTGGGAGTTTTTGACTACGAATCTGGCAAATCGCACGTGCGACAGATAACGGAGTCGGATAGGTTCCCGCTGCTTTCACCACATCGCCATAACCCAAGACTAGCTTCGGTGTAAGCGTGAGTAAAAATCGAACTGACACGATGACCCATTCGCCATCGCGTTGTTTAAAAATACTGTCTCGGTAAGAAAACTGACATTGATCTGGTTTGAATTCATGCAATTTTCCAGCACGATCCATCACTTGTACCGAATGCAAACGATCAACCAACTCTACCCCATAAGCACCAATGTTCTGCACTGGCGCAGCACCTACCGTGCCAGGAATTAAAGCAAGATTTTCTAAGCCATACCAGCCGTGTGCAACCGTTGTCATCACAAACTCATGCCAAGGCTCCCCAGCCATTGCCTCAACAACTACTTGATCACCTTCGGTTTTGATTACTCGAATACCGCGTAGCATTGGACGAATGACAAAAGCATCTAGCACTTCAGGCAACAATAAATTACTGCCACCACCCAATACTAAGCGAGGAAAACGTTTTGCGGTCACTGATGTTAAAATTGCAGCCAAATCTTCAATAGAACTGACTTCCGCCATAAAACGTGCGACACACGGCAAGCGCAATGTATTTAATTGATCTAACCGCGCTCTTTCTATTACTCGCATATCACCTGCCATTTCCAAATCATTCACGTGCAACGCTTTATAACCCTAAAGTTGTCGTGCACTCATAGTGCAGATCATACGGCAAAAAGTATTTCTACGGCAGGTATACGATGTAGATTATTGTGCAAATCACGTGTGAATATTGAGTAACAACAGCCTTATTATGATTAGAATAAAGATATACTCGAACAATCATTACGTACATCGGCAGAAGGATAGCCCTATGAATACCGCCATACCCTCTCCAACTGGTGCCACTCAGGCCGCAGAACCATCCGCAATTCAGCGTACATTTGCAGCACAAGCAAATACAGCAATACGATTGCGTCAATCCACTGCGGGTGAACGCATTGCCAAAATTAAGAAACTAAAAGCCACTGTCTTAGCCCATGCAGACGATATTATTGCAGCAGGTTTCGCTGACTTTGGTAAACCTGCAGCTGAAGTAGAGTTGACCGAAATTTTACCAATCGTGGCTGAAGCAAATGATGCGATTCGTAAACTCCATAGCTGGATGAAACCGAATAAAGTCTGGCCATCACGCATGATGCTCGGCACGTTTGGCTATACACAATATGAGCCAAAAGGTCGTATTCTGATTATTTCTCCGTGGAACTACCCAGTCAATCTAACGCTTGGCCCGCTGGTTTCAGCCATCGCAGCTGGAAATACCGGCATCATTAAAACTTCAGAAATGACACCACACTTATCCACAGTGATCGCCACCATTGTGCGCGAAACTTTTGAAGATACTGAAGTCGCCCTGTTTGAAGGGGATGCATCAACAGCGCAAGCATTGTTAGATCTGCCGTTTGACCATATATTTTTCACTGGTTCACCCGCAGTGGGCAAAGTCGTCATGGCTGCTGCTGCAAAGAATCTAACAAGCGTCACATTAGAACTCGGCGGTAAATCACCAACGATTATTGACGAAACGGCAGATTTAGAACTCGCCGCAAAAAATACCCTTTGGGCGAAATTCACCAACAATGGTCAAACATGTATTGCACCCGACCATATCTATGTCCACGCCAACGTTAAAGATGCATTTATTCAACACTGTGTCACTGCACTGGACAATATTTATGGCAAAGACGCTCAGAAGATCGATAGTCCTGACCTCGCACGTATCGTTAATCCACGCCATGTTACACGGGTGAAAAGCCTATTGGATGACGCCACTGCTCGCGGCGCGCGCATCATTACTGGCGGTCAATTCGATGAAAGCAAACGCTTTATCGCACCAACACTCTTGGATGGTATTCCAGAAGATGCTGAAATTATGCGTGAAGAAATTTTTGGCCCACTTTTACCAATCATTAGCTTCACCAATCTTGATAGCGTCATTGCCAAGATCAATGCTGACCCGAAACCATTAGCGCTGTATGTTTGGAGTAAAAATAATGCGAACATCCAAAAGGTGATGCAACAAACAACCTCAGGTGGGGCCTGTATCAACCACAGTGTTGTGCAATTCCTGCATGGGAACTTACCATTCGGCGGCGTGAATAACTCAGGTATCGGCAGTGGTCATGGCTATCACGGCTTCCTCGCGTTTTCGCATGAGCGCAGCGTTGTCCGTAGTTGGCTGATTTTGGCGAAGATGTTCTACCCTCCTTACACCAACCTCACACGCAAGTTGATTGCACTGTTTATTAAGACAGTTTAATAAATTCGGTAAAGCTTTTCTTGATTGAGAGAAGCTTACATAACTCACGCGTTGTTACCGAAATCGCCCACAACCCTGCTGTTCATTCAAAAAAAATTAACCCATGATAGATTTGTAAGACTTTAAGCATATTGATGAATCAGTTGAGCTGATACTCATCACCACGAATAAAAGGAAGAATATTATGGGCTTACTCTGGTTCTTACTTATTGGTTTGATTGCAGGTTGGTTGGCAGGCATGCTGGTCAAAGGCGGCGGATTCGGTGTCGTCGGCGATATGGTCGTTGGTGTGCTTGGCGCACTGCTTGGCGGTGTGCTTTTCACAAAACTTGGCGTCTCTTCTGGAGGTGGAATGATCGGAAGTATCATCGTTGCAACGATTGGTGCAATCATCCTCATCTTTATTTTACGACTCGTTAAACGAGCGTGACGTTTTAAATTTTCATAAAAAAAGCGAACCATGAGGTTCGCTTTTTTATTTACAGTACCGCTTAGTCCATCTTGCGACCTTTGCTTGCAGCAATACGCAAACGTAGACCATTCAGGCGAATAAAGCCTTCTGCATCTTTCTGATTGTATGCGCCGCGATCGTCTTCAAACGTTGCGATATTTGCATCAAACAACGTGTCATCCGATTTACGACCCGCAACAATCACATTACCTTTGTACAGTTTGACACGCACAACACCGTTTACAGGCGCTTGTGACTCATCAATCATCACCTGAAGCATTTTACGCTCAGGGCTCCACCAGTAACCGTTGTACACAAGGCTTGCGTAACGTGGCATCAACTCATCTTTCAGATGCGCAACTTCACGATCCAAAGTAATTGATTCAATCGCGCGATGCGCACGCAGCATAATGGTACCTGCTGGCGTTTCGTAGCAACCGCGTGACTTCATGCCCACATAACGGTTTTCAACCAAGTCCAAACGACCAATACCATGCTTACCGCCCAACGCATTCAATGTCACCATCACTTCAGCGGGTGTCATTGCTACGCCATCGATTGCGACGATATCACCCGCTCTGTAGCTGAGTTCAACATATTGCGGTACGTCTGGAGCTTTTTCTGGGCTAACAGTCCAGCGCCAAATATCTTCTTCTGGCTCCCAATTTGGGTCTTCCAAACCGCCGCCTTCATAAGAAATATGCAGTAAGTTCGCATCCATTGAATATGGCGATTTTTTACCTGCTTTCGCGTAATCAATTGGAATACCACGCTCTTTTGCATATTCCATCAGCGTTTCACGTGATGTCAAATCCCACTCGCGCCAAGGTGCAATGGTTTTTAAATTCGGAGCAAGTGCAAACGCACCCAGCTCAAAACGCACTTGATCATTACCCTTACCTGTTGCGCCATGACTGATGTATTCAGCGCCATGTTCTTTGGCAAGTTCGACCAAACGTTTAGCAATCAATGGACGCGCAATTGAAGTGCCGAGCAAGTACTCGCCTTCGTAAATCGCATTCGCACGGAACATTGGGAACACGTAATCACGGGCAAACTCTTCGCGTAAATCTTCAATATGAATTGATTTAACGCCCATTTGCTGTGCTTTTGCACGTGCTGGTTCAACTTCTTCACCCTGACCAATATCAGCAGTAAAGGTAATGACTTCAGCATCATATTTCTCTTGAAGCCACGTCAAAATGACTGAGGTATCTAGACCGCCTGAGTAGGCAAGTACAACTTTACGCTTTTCCGCCATGAATGTTGTCCAGTGCAAATTAAACTAAAAGGAATAAAACAGAATAAATCAAAAATGGGGGCACTCTAAAATAGGAGCACTCTTAAGTCGCGATATTCTACATGAAAGCAATCTATGACGCAGCAACTTCAATGCTGCGATTGCAATATTCGAAAGATGATAAAAAAACCAAATCGAAGCAAAAAATCTAAGTAAAAAACCTAAACAGGTTCAGGCTTCATCAAATGATACTCACGAATCCGGTGACGGCCTGCGGTTTTAGCCTTATAGACAGCCTCATCCGCTTGATGAATCAACTGTGCAATCGTTATTTCTTCATCGGTTATCGCATAGGTAGACACGCCAATACTGACGGTGACGAACTTCTCAGTTTTAGATTTTTTATGCTCAATATTCAGCGCATCCACTGCCGCTAATATACGCTCGGCAACAGCGCGCGCACCAGCAATCGGAGTATTGGGCAGTAACACCACAAACTCTTCGCCACCATAGCGCGAAGCAACATCCGTACTCCGCGACAATATGTGCTGCAATGTATGAGCAACGGCAATCAGCGTGTCATCTCCTTTTAGATGTCCATAGCAATCGTTGTATGCTTTAAAATGATCAATATCAATAAAAATCAACGATATTGGCTCACCTGAACGTTGTGCACGCTCCCACTCATCATCCATTCTTTCATTAAAGAAACGGCGATTCGCGAGTCCTGTCATTGGATCTTCACGTGACAAACGCTCAAGCTCTCTGCCCATGCGCTCAGCTTGCGCTTTATCTAATGAAAGCAGACGTGCCTGTAGAAAATTCTCGCGTTCTTTTGCGATATTGGCATGAGCTACAATGAAGCCAATAAAATTAATGAGCCCTAAATAATAAAAGTATCGTGTGATTTCCTCATTGGAATACCAGACAAAATCATAATTGACCGTCTGTAAATAGGCGATCAACATCGACAATAGCCCTGCTATCCCACCAATGAGCAAGACAAATTTGGGCTTCATCCCAGTCACAAAATAAATCAGAATATAAACTAAAATAACGTCATAGGTTGCAATCTGCGCAACGAGCGGCGTTTTAAACTGCAAAGAAAAATAGGATGTAGACAGAACACCAATAAATGAAACAATACCCACAATGATGTAGAAATTTTTTACTGAAAATGATTTTTTTAATAAAATTGGCAATGCACTTAAGCAGAGAATGCCTATGCCGTAAATATAGGCCAAGTTATATAATTCATGCGTACGAAAGGAATCCCAACTCAGAAAGTAAACGACTGGAAAACTAACTAAACCTAATATCAAATAAGCAATTGTTGCTGGGACGACGATACCGTTGATCAAATTCGCAGTACGTTCTGCCAAATTGCTCCAAAACATCTTTTCCATTTCGGGTTGAAATCGACGAAAAAGTATACCGCGCTCAGCCAATATCCCGCGAATCAGCACATCTTCTTGTAATGTCGTCGTTACAATCTGTTTTTTGCTCAAGTCCGTCTCTGAATATTAATCTTAATTAAAAAAGATAATTCGCTTCGTGCGTACTCTCCTACCATAACAAAAAAATTCGATATCTGATAGATATCTAAGCACTACCATGCACCATATATACAGTTAATTTAAAGATCGAGAACATTACGGTAAAAGATTGCCATACGATTTTGCAGTGTTTTACATTGCTATTTCGACTATCATTTACCGATTGTTTTTAGAGTATTTTATCGTGACGACTAACGCAGCCCAAACGCTTACTATTACCCAGCCAGA
>Ga0209023_10006920_pt1 | contig 11808 bp, 9 predicted proteins | sample LakOneMetagenome_FD_187468 | JGI IMG/M metagenome (GOLD analysis project Ga0209023, IMG submission 187468) | Freshwater and sediment microbial communities from Lake Erie, Canada (SPAdes) (version 2) | ecosystem: Environmental > Aquatic > Freshwater > Lentic | place: Lake Erie, Canada | collected...
CGCCGCCACGACCAAAGCCTTCTTCACGTTCTTCATGGCAGGCGGTGTGCTCTACCTGCTCCTGTCGCTCGTCTCCACCGTGGTGTTCCACCGGATCGAGCGCTGGGCGCGTCGTGGGCAACGGCCAATGAGCAGGGGTGGCGTATGATCGAGATGTTCCGTCCCCGCCACCGTCAGATCATGCTGGCCATTGCCTTGGCCATTGTCGTGACCTGCATCCTCAAGCTCGACTGGAGCTGGATACCCACCTACGGTTCGCGGATCGTCTGGGGTGTGTGGACCACGATCTGGCTGACAATCGTGACCATGATCCTCGGCATGATCTGTGCCGTAACGCTTGGCATCACCCAAGCCGCCGGACCGATCTGGCTCGCATGGCCCGCCAAGATCTACTGCACCATCATTCGCGGCACGCCGCTGCTGTTGCAGCTCTGGCTTCTCTACTTCGGGCTTGGATCCTTCTTCCCGATGTTCCCCGAACTGCGGCAAAGCTTCCTCTGGCCGATCCTGCGTGAAGCCTGGCCCTACGCCGTCCTCGCCCTGACCATGAGCGTCGCCGGCTATGAAGGCGAAGTCATGCGCGGTGCCTTCACCGGCGTCCCGCACGGCCAGCTTGAGGCCGCCAAGGCGATGGGTATGCCGCGCTTTACCATCTTCCGCCGCATCTGGCTGCCGCAAGCCATCCACCGCGCCTTGCCGACCATCGGCGGCGAGACGGTGCTTCAGATGAAGTCGACGCCGCTGGTTGCGACCATCGCTGTCGTGGACATCTACTCCACCGCGCGCCGGGTCACGCAAGACACGTTCATCGTCTACGAACCGCTCCTTCTCCTCGCGGTGATCTACATGATCCTCGCCGGGCTGATCGTGCTTCTGTTCCGCTGGCTGGAATCACGCCTGCCGACGCGGACCGCCTGACAGGGCAGGGGGCGCCAAAAGCGCCCCCTTCTTCTTTCCAACTTTTGATCCGTTCAAACCTTTCCGCCGCGCGGCCCTCGGTCTATGCAGAACTGCAACTCCGGAATGGGTCCAATGGCCGACACGAACGACACACGCCTGCACCGGTTTCTGAAAGCCAGCCTCCTCCTCAAGGGAGCGCATGCCCTGATCGAATGCGCCAGCGGCCTCGCCCTTTCGCTCGTCTCAACCCAGACGATCCTGAATCTTGCCCGTCTCCTGACCCAGCAAGAACTGACCGAAGACCCGCAAGACCGCATCGCCCACGCGCTTCTGACCGCCGCCGAAGGCTTTTCCGTCTCGTCCCAGCACTTCTACGTCTTCTATCTGCTCAGCCACGGCGTCGTAAAACTCGGCCTTGTCATCGCACTCTTACGTGACCGGCTCTGGGCTTATCCCGCCTCGCTGGTGACGCTCAGCCTCTTCATCCTCTACCAACTCTACCGCTACAGCTTCACCCACTCGCTGCCGCTTCTTCTGCTCACCGGCTTTGACGTCGTGGTCATCGCCCTGATCTGGAAGGACTATTCCGCCATTCGCCGTCAGCGCCGCCGCGCCTGACCCGGCCCTTATCCACATTTTCCGGCCGAAAATATCCCGAAGGCTTCCCGATGCAATCCGGCAGGGGACAGAGCCCCCGATCCCCGCAATGCCCCTGGGCCTTTTCGGCTTTCCCTTGCCCGGCCATCGGGCTATTTTGTCCATCGCACCGCAGACAGCCAGGATGACGCTCATGCCCGCCTATCGTTCCCGCACTTCCACTCACGGCCGCAACATGGCGGGGGCGCGCGGCCTCTGGCGTGCGACCGGCATGAAGGACGGCGACTTCGGCAAACCGATCATCGCCATCGTCAACTCCTTCACCCAGTTCGTCCCCGGCCACGTCCACCTCAAGGATCTCGGCCAACTCGTCGCGCGCGAAGTCGAGGCGGCGGGCGGCGTCGCCAAGGAATTCAACACCATCGCCGTCGATGACGGCATCGCCATGGGTCACGACGGCATGCTCTATTCGCTGCCTTCACGCGAACTCATCGCCGACTCGGTCGAATATATGGTCAACGCCCATTGCGCCGACGCGATGGTCTGCATCTCCAACTGCGACAAGATCACCCCCGGTATGCTGATGGCCGCCATGCGCCTCAACATCCCCGCCGTTTTCGTCTCGGGCGGCCCGATGGAGGCAGGCAAGGTCGTCCTCAAGGGCAAGACGGTGGCGATGGACCTCGTCGATGCGATGGTCGCCGCCGCCGATGACAATGTCTCCGACGAAGACGTCAAGCTGATCGAACGCTCTGCCTGCCCGACCTGCGGCTCCTGCTCGGGGATGTTCACCGCCAACTCGATGAATTGCCTGACCGAGGCGCTTGGCCTCTCGCTCCCCGGCAACGGTTCCACCCTCGCCACCCACGCCGACCGCAAGCGCCTGTTTGTCGAAGCGGGTCACCTGATTGTCGACGTGACCAAGCGCTACTACGAACAGGAAGACGCCTCGGTCCTGCCGCGCAATGTCGCCACCAAGAAGGCGTTCGAAAACGCCATGGCCCTCGACATCGCTATGGGTGGCTCCACCAACACCGTTCTGCACATTCTCGCCGCCGCGCAGGAAGGCGGCGTCGACTTCACGATGGAAGACATCGACCGTCTGTCGCGCAAGGTTCCCGTCCTGTGCAAGGTCGCCCCTGCCAAGCAAGATGTCCACATGGAGGATGTCCACCGCGCTGGCGGCATCATGGCGATCCTCGGCCAACTTGACGCTGCGGGCCTTCTCAACCGTGACGAGCCTACCGTCCACACCCGCTCCATCGGCGCTGCGATCGACAATTGGGACATTTCGCGCACCAATCAGGAAAGCGTGCGCCACTTCTTCATGGCCGCCCCCGGTGGCGTGCCGACCCAAACCGCCTTCAGCCAGAGCGAGCGCTGGGACAGCCTCGATCTCGACCGCGAAAAGGGCGTGATCCGCTCGGCCAAGACGCCCTTCTCCAAAGACGGCGGGCTTGCCGTCCTGTCGGGCAACCTCGCCCCGGAAGGTTGCATCGTGAAGACGGCGGGCGTCGATGACTCGATCCTCGTCTTCTCCGGCCCGGCGCGGGTCTTTGAAAGCCAGAACGCCGCCGTCGAGGCGATCCTGTCCAACAAGATCAAGGAAGGTGACGTACTCGTCATCCGCTACGAAGGGCCGAAGGGCGGGCCGGGCATGCAAGAAATGCTTTACCCGACCTCCTACCTGAAATCGAAAGGCCTCGGCAAAGCCTGCGCCCTTGTCACCGATGGCCGCTTCTCTGGCGGCACCTCGGGCCTGTCCATCGGCCACGTCTCGCCCGAAGCCGCGTCCGGCGGCCTGATCGGCCTCGTGAACGAAGGCGACCGGATCGAGATCGACATTCCCAAGCGCACCATCCGCCTTGCAGTCAGCGACGCCGAACTGGCAACCCGCCGGACGGCACAGGATGCCAAGGGCTGGAAGCCCGCCGCGCCGCGCGCCCGCAAGGTCAGCCAGGCCTTGAAAGCCTACGCGCTCTTTGCAACCTCCGCCGCCACAGGTGCCGTCCGCCAACTGCCGGACGAATGACAATGTATCAGCCCGCAACGACCCGCTACGATGGCATGACCTATCGCAAGACCGGGCGGAGCGGGCTGAAACTCCCGGCACTGTCCCTTTGCCTCTGGCACAATTTCGGCGGCGACACGCCCTATGAGCGCGCCCGCGCGCTTTGCCACACCGCCTTTGATCTGGGCATCACCCACTTCGACCTCGCCAATAACTACGGGCCGCCGCCGGGCTCGGCCGAACTCACCTTTGGCCGCATCCTCAAACAGGACTTCGCCAACCACCGCGACGAGCTGATCATTTCATCCAAGGCGGGCTACCTCATGTGGCCCGGCCCCTATGGCGAATGGGGCAGCCGCAAATACGTCATGGCCTCGTGCGACCAGAGCCTCAAGCGCCTTGGGCTGGACTATGTCGACATCTTCTATTCGCACCGCTTCGACCCGGAAACGCCGCTCGAAGAGACCATGGGCGCGCTCGATTCAATCGTCCGTCAGGGCAAGGCGCTCTACGTCGGCATCTCCAGCTACACCGCCGAACAGACGGCCCGCGCCGCCGCAATATTGCGTGACCTCGGCACACCCTGCCTGATCCACCAGCCGCGCTACTCGATCCTCTGCCGATGGACCGAACGCGACGGGCTTCTGGACCGGCTTGAAAAAGAGGGGATGGGCTGCATCTCCTTCTCGCCACTGGCGCAAGGAATGCTGTCGAACAAATACCTCAAGGGCATCCCCGAAGGCAGCCGTGGCGCGTCTGGGAAACTGGCGGCGAGCCGCATCCTTGATGGCGAGGCCGTCCGCCGCCTGAACGGTCTGAACGATCTGGCTGCTGCGCGCGGCCAGTCGCTGGCGCAGATGGCTGTCGCCTATGTCCTGCGCGATCCGCGCATGACCTCGGCCCTCATTGGCGCAAGCCGTCCGGAACAGATCGTGGACTGTGCCAAGTCGCTCTCGAACGTGAACTTCTCGGTGGAAGAGCTTGCACAGATTGATAAACTGGCTTTTGAAAGCAACGACTGGCGCTAACCGCCCTGCCTAGCTGGTCCTGCCATAATAGTGGCTGACCACATGCTCTGCCTCGGCAAAGAACAGCCAGCGCTGCGCAAAGGCCCCGGCCAAATGCACGACCAGTGCCAGCCCGGCGGCGGGCAGCCCTGACGGCAAGGCGATCAGCACCAGCGCCGGAACCAGCGCCCCTGCGACAAGAGCGACCATCCGCAGCTTCCGCACATGCTTGCGCCCGACCTGATGGATCATTTCCTTCATCACATAGTTCGCGCTGGTGTGCGGCGGCTGAAAGGGTCGCACCTCGCCGATGCTGCCGAGCCCCGTCGCACTTCCAACGCTCGTGCCAGACGCCGCAAACCGCCCGTCTCCAATCCGCCATCCCGCGACCATCACGCCCGCAAGGATCAGGCACGGGACCGCTGCAGGCCAGCCGATCCCAGACAGGATCATGCCTCCGGTCGCCGCAAACGCCAGAAACGTCACCGGAACGATCCAATGGTTCCAGCGCGGCACCGTCTTGAGTTGCGCATAGATCATCGAGGTGCAGATAACCGTCGCCACACAGAGCGCCGCCGCCACCAGCCCCCAAAGCCCCGGTCTCATGCCCCCCATCGCCCCCAGAGCCACCGGAGCCGTCGCCAATAGCGCCGCGACCGAAGCCCACCCCTCGCGCGACAGCCAGCTTGTCCGCCACTGGGTGAACGCCCTGAGCGCCCGCTGCGGATTTCCCAGATGGAAGGTCGAGGCCAGAAGCCCCGCCACCGCAAAAGCATAACCGATGGCAAAGGCCAACAGCCCGCCCAACCCGGTCGGATGGATCAGCCCAAGGTTCAGCACGCACAGAAAGCCGAAGCCGATGCCCGACAGCACGGTGAACAGGATGACGGAAGGCGCTGGATGCATCAGAACTTCTCCAGAAGTCGGTCGAGCCAGCCCGCAAAGCCCGTGGCTTGCACATCAAGAAGCGGCGCCAGCGGTGAAGCCTGCGCCCGGTCCTTCGGTCGCGGCGGCAGGTACTTGTTCACCGGTTTCGTACCCATTTCCGGCATCAGGTCATAGCCGCCACGCTCGGCCACCAGACGGCTGACGGCGCTCTCCGGGTCGCCCAGATCGCCGAAATGCCGCGCTCCCGTCGGACAAGTGCGCACGCAAGCGGGCACCCGGTCCTCCTCGGGCAGGTTCTGGTTCTCGATCCGGTCGACGCAGAGCGTGCATTTCTTCATCACCCCCGCTGCCGCATCCATCTCGCGCGCGCCGTAAGGGCAGGCCCAGGCACAAAGCCCGCAACCGATGCAGGCGCTTTCGTTCACCAGCACGATCCCGTCCTCGGCCCGCTTGTAGGACGCTCCGGTCGGACAGACCGTCACACAGGGTGCATTCTCGCAATGCAGGCACGAGCGCGGGAAGTTGATGATCTGCGGCGCACCCTCCGCTGGCGTCACCTCATAGCTATGCACCCGGTTGAGGAACGTCCCGCAAGGCTCTGATCCATAAGCATCCTGATCCGACAGCGGCGCACCATAGCCCTGATCGTTCCAGCCCTTGCAGGCGGTCACGCAGGCCTGACAGCCCACGCAGGTATCAAGATCAATGACGAGGCCAAGCTTCTTGGCCGACGGCTGTGGCAACTGGGTCATGTCCGGTCCCCCTTGCCAGCCGGGACTGGAGACTTGAGCGGCCCGAACACGGGCTGCGCTTCGGCGGGCGCAGCCACCTTCTCGACCTTCACTCGCAGGTCGAACCACGCCGCCTGCCCGGTGATCGGATCGGCATTGGCCCACCGCCGCCCATCGCCGCGATCTGGTAGAAGTTCGTCGATCAGGTGATTGAGCAAGAAACCTTTTGTCGCTTCCGGCGCATCGTCGCTCAGCCCCCAAGTCCCCTTGCGCTTGCCAATCGCATTCCAGGTCCAGACGGTGTTTTCATTCAGCGCCGCCATATGCGCGACCGGCACCGTGATCGTGCCGGACGGAGACGTGACCTTGGCCCAGTCGCCTTCGGCAAAGCCATGCGCCTCCCACACCTTCGTCGGCACATAAAGCGGGTTGTGCCCGTGGATCTGCCTGAGCCAGGCGTTCTGCGACCCCCACGAATGATACATCGCCATCGGCCTTTGCGTCAGCGCGTGCAGGGGGTAGGCGTCACCCGCCGCCTCTCCGAACGGCTCATACCAGATCGGCAGCGGGTCCATCGTCGCCTTGATCCGCGCGCGCAGATGGTCTGGCGGCTGACGTTCGCTGAAGCCTTCGGCGGCAAGCTGGAACCGCCGCATCGGCTCGCAGTAAAGCTGGAAAATGTAAGGCTGCGGCGTGTCATAGAAGCCGATCTTCACGGCCCATTCCTGATAGGATTTGTTCCACGGCTTGAAGAACCGTGCGTCCTCCGGCACCTCGGCGGTAAAGAACCCACCGTTGGCGATATAGGCGTTCAGCTGGTTCGGGTTGGGCGCCCCGCGCCCCACATCCTCGCCATGCCCCCGGAAACCCATCAGCGGCCCGATGCCGGGGCGGCGCTGATGATGCACGATATAGTCGGCATAATCGCGGTACTTCGGCCGCCCGTCCTCGGTCACGAACCCCGGCAGCCCAAGCCGCCCGGCAAGGTCCACCAGCACCGACTGGAACCCACGCACATCGCGGTCAGGCTCCACCACCGGCCAGCGGATCGCATCGGCGGCATGGTCAGCCTCGCAGATCGGCCGGTCCAGCAGACTGATGCAATCGTGCCGCTCCAGATAGGTTGTGTCGGGCAAGATCAGATCGGCATAAGCCACCATCTCGCTCGCGTAGGCGTCCGAATAGATGATCCGTGGGATCTTGTAGTCGCCATTGCCATTCTTCGCCGTCAACATCTCCATCACTTCGGCGCTGTTCATCGACGAGTTCCACGCCATGTTCGCCATGTAGAGCATCAGCGTGTCGATCGGGTAGGGGTCGCCCGCCACGGCATTGGGGATGACCATATGCATCAACCCATGTGCCGACAGCGGATTTTCCCAGGTAAACCCCTTGTCGACCCGCGCCGGGCTCAGATCGTCGAGCTTCAGCGCCAGATGCTCCGGCCCATGCGGAAAACCAAGGTGCGGCCCATCCAGGGGCCGCCCCGGCATGAAATAGCTGTGCGGTGTCGGGTGCGAATGCGACGGTTTGGGGTAGGGCGGCTTGAACCGGAACCCGCCAGGCACCTCGACCGACCCCAGCAGGATCTGCAGCACATGCAGCGCCCGCGCCGTCTGGAAACCGTTGGAATGCGCCGAAATGCCCCGCATGGCATGGAAACTGATCGGACGGCCAACCATCCGCTCATGCCGCTCGCCCCGGAAATCGGTCCACGGCTGGTCGATGGTGACAGTCTGGTTGAACGCCACCTCGGCAATCTCTGCCGCCAACTGCCGGATGCGGTCCGCACTAACCCCGGTCTTCCCGGCCACTGCCTCGGGCGCATAGTCGGGCGAAAGATACCGCTCGGCCATTTGCTGGAACACCGTCCGGCAGCCCTTCCAGCTTGCGCCAAGGTCGGGCCGAACGCCGGGCCGGTCATAGGGCGCGGGCTCGCCCGTCGCCCGGTCGATCACCAATAACTTGCCCAGATCGTCGCGAAGGAGCAGCCCGCGTTCCTCACCCTCGGTCACATCGACCAGACAGGCAGCATTGGTCCAGCGCGCCAGATAGTCCAGATCGACCTTGCCCGCCTTCAAAAGCTCGTGGATCACCGACAGGATCAAAAGCCCGTCCGTCCCCGGCGTGATCCCGATCCAATCGTCGGCCACCGCATTGTATCCGGTGCGGATCGGATTGATGGCAATCATCCGCCCACCACGCTCCTTCAGCTTGCCGATCCCCATCTTGATCGGGTTGCTGTCATGGTCCTCTGCCACCCCGAACAGCACGAAAAGCTTCACCCGCTCCCAATCGGTCTGCCCGAACTCCCAGAAAGCGCCGCCCATCGTATAGATGCCCGCCGCCGCCATATTGACCGAGCAGAACCCGCCGTGCGCCGCATAGTTGGGCGTACCGAACGATTGCGCCCAGAAGCTCGTGAAACTCTGCGACTGATCGCGCCCTGTAAAAAACGCCAGCTTTTCTGGCGCGGTCGCACGAAGCGGCCCCAGCCATTGCACCGCCAGCCCCAGCGCCTCGTCCCAGCTGATCTCCTCGAACGCCCCCGATCCGCGCGGCCCGACCCGCCGCAGCGGAGCTTTCAGCCGCGACGGCGCAGTGACCTGCATGATCCCCGACGCACCTTTTGCACACAGCACGCCCTTGTTGACCGGATGATCACGGTTGCCCTCGATATAGGTCACCTTGCCCGAGGTCAGATGCACATTGATCCCGCAGCGGCAGGCGCACATGTAGCAGGTGGTCTTGCGCACCTCGTCCGAGACTTTGGGCGAACGCTCGAGTGCCGGTTCCTGCAAACTCATCCATCACTCCATCGGCCGAAACTTGGCTCAGCCTATATGTTTATACATAATCGCCGATCTTCAAACAGCGACATGTCTCTGCCGCGATCTGGCTTTCCTCGTCCGCTGGCACGATATGCGCGCTGACCCGCGATCCCGCCGCGTTAAGCCGCAAGGCCCCGGTGCCATTCGCCTCTTCATCAACCATCAGACCGGTCCAGTCGAGCCCACGCATGATTTCGCCCCTTGCATGAGCATCATTCTCACCGATCCCGCCGGTAAAGGCGACACCATCTATGCCACCCATCGCTGCTATCATCGAACCGGCATGACGCACCGCCCAGTAACAGAAATGCTCCACGGCAAAGCGCGCCTCTGCACTCCCGGCCAGCGACAGCGTGCGCATGTCTGACGCGCCGCCAAGGCCCAGAAGCCCGCTCTGCCGGTTCAAAAGCCGCGCCGCCCCCTCGATCCCATACTCCTCGGCCAGCCGCAGAACTGCGTTACCGTCAATCCCTCCGGTCCGCGTCCCCATCGTCAAACCGTCAAGCGGCGAATAGCCCATTGTCGTGGCAACTGACCGCCCATCACGGATCGCGCAAAGCGATGCACCATTGCCCAGATGCAGCGCCAAAAGTCGCCGGGGCAGGGGCGCGCCCGACAGGCGCGGCAGCCGCTCCACCAGACTTTCGTAGGAAATCCCGTGAAAGCCATAGCGCCGGATACCCTTTCGGTCCTCCGTCTCGGGAAGCGCATAGCGCAAGGCCACATCGGGATTGCTCGCGTGAAATGCCGTGTCGAACACCGCGACCTGCGGCAAGTCGGGCGCGAGGTCTATCAGTGCGCGGATTGCCGAAAGGTTATGGGGGTTGTGCAACGGCGCAAGCGGAACGCAGGCTTCGATCTCGCCGATCACCGCAGCGTTAATCCTCAAGGGCCGCGTCAGCGTCCGCCCGCCATGCACGACCCGGTGTCCCGCCGCGACAAAGCCGTCCAGCCCAAACCCTTGCCCGGCCAGTGCCTCAAGCAACGCCGCAAAGGCCGCGCCATGATCGGCCGCCGCCACCGGCTGCCGCGCCTCGCCAACCCGCAACTCGCCCGAGCCGCCAATCTCGCTGACCATTCCCGTGGCGCGGCGCGCCATGTCCATGCCCAGCACCGCCACCTTGATCGACGAAGACCCCGCATTGACGACGAGAATCTCCCCCATCACAGCACCGACTTCATGAGGCCAAGCACCGCCAGCGACGCCAGCAGATAGATTGCGAACCGTCGGAAACTCTGCGGCTCCGATTTCAGGAAATGCCGCCCGCCCGCCCAGATGCCCAGCACCAGCAGCGGCGCCGCCATCAGCGTTGCCCTGAACGTGTCGGCCACGAACATCCCGTTCGCCCACATTAGCGGCAGCGTCCACAAGTCGAGAGCGGTGAAATAGGCGATCAGCGTCGCGCGGAACGTCACCGCCGCCACCGGCTGCGCCGCAAAGAACGCCGCCACCGGCAAGCCACCCACCGCCGCCCCGTTCGCCAGCCCCGACACCAGCCCCGTCGCCACATGCCCCGCGTCACCCACCGCCCGCCGGAAATGCCACCCCGACAGAAGCACCCCGCACATGGTCAGCACATAGACCGAGATCACCGCCCGCACCGTATCGACGCCGATCCCGTTCAGCGCCCAAACCCCGACCGGCACCCCGGCCAATGCGCCCGCGAAAAGCGCAACCACCCGCCGCCAGTCAATCGCGCTGCGGATCTGCATGGCCTGCTGTACTGTCATCAGCACATCGGCCAGCACCACGACCGGCACCAGATTCATCGGATTGGTCACCAGGCTCGACGCCGCCACCACCAGCGCCGCAAAACCAAATCCCGAATAGCCGCGCACGAATGCCGCCCCCAGAAGAGCGATGGCGAGCCACAAGGCTCCGCCAAAGCCAAGGTCGAACGGCAAGGTCATACGACCTGCGGGCGCATGTCGGCCTTTGAAATCCCGGCAACCGCCACCGGCTTCTTCATCGCATCGCGGCGGAACGGCTCGCCCAGTTCCTGATTGATCAGCGCCTCGATCAGCGTCGTCTTGCCGTGGTTCATCTGATCGTCGATTGCCTTGGCCAGCGCAGCGCGCAACTCATCCATGCTCCGCGCCTGCACGCCCTGCAACCCGCAGGCCCGCGCGATCCCCGCATAGGTAACGTCGTTGTCCAACTCGGTCCCCACGAAATTGTCGTCGTACCACAGCGTCGAATTCCGCTTCTCGGCACCCCACTGATAGTTCCGGAACACCACCATGGTGATCGCCGGCCACTCTGGTCGCCCGATCGCCGTCAGTTCCGTCACCGCAATCCCGAACGCCCCGTCTCCGGCAAAGCCCACCACCGGCACATCCGGGCAGCCGATCTTGGCCCCGATGATCGACGGCAAGCCATAGCCGCACGGCCCGAACAGCCCCGGAGCCAGATACTTCCGCCCCGCCTCAAACGTCGGATAGGCATTGCCGATCGCGCAGTTGTTGCCGATGTCCGACGAGATGATCGCCTCGCGCGGCAGCGCCGACTGGATCGCCCGCCACGCCATCCGCGGGCTCATCCATTCCGGCTTGTCCTTCCGCGCCCGCGCATTCCAGGTCGTGCCCGGATCATCATCCTCGTGATCCATCCCCGACAATTCCTGCGCCCACCGCGATTTCGTCTGTGCGATCATGGCCTTGCGCTCGGGTCTTCCAGCGTCTCCCGCCGACTTGGCCAGCCGCGCCAATATCCCTTCTGCCACCTTCTTCGCATCGCCCACGATCCCCACGGCGACCTTCTTGGTCAGCCCGATCCGGTTGGGGTTTATATCCACCTGAATGATCTTGGCGTCCTTGGGCCAGTAGTCCAGCCCATAGCCCGG
>Ga0209023_10006921_pt1 | contig 11808 bp, 9 predicted proteins | sample LakOneMetagenome_FD_187468 | JGI IMG/M metagenome (GOLD analysis project Ga0209023, IMG submission 187468) | Freshwater and sediment microbial communities from Lake Erie, Canada (SPAdes) (version 2) | ecosystem: Environmental > Aquatic > Freshwater > Lentic | place: Lake Erie, Canada | collected...
GTACCCGGAGCCGGAGTCGAACCGGCACGGTTTCCCACAGGTGTTTGAGACCAGCGCGTCTACCAATTCCGCCATCCGGGCTTAGCAGACGAAAAATCACAACAGTGATTTAACGCAATAAATAGTGGTTTTAAAAACACACTATCCTTTAACACGGTGCAAATGTAAAAAAGAAATCGAACAAATTCTAAAAAAATACTCGAAATTTTCCTTTACTACATGGATTAAATTCCTAAATTTGCACCTCGTTAACGCGACACACAACTAACTAACTACAAAACAACCCATTAAAATGTCACAACTAGAACCAGAAGCAAAAATATTTGCTTGTTCTCAAAGTGTCTATTTGGCGGAAAGAATGGCCGAAATTTACGGTGTTCCGCTAGGAAAGGTTACGTTCTCTAAATATAGTGATGGCGAATTTCAACCTTCGTATGAAGAGTCAATTCGTGGATTACGCGTTTTCATCGTTTGTTCGACCTTTCCAAGTGCCGACAATTTGATGGAATTGTTACTGATGATTGATGCTGCCAAAAGAGCCTCAGCCCGACACGTAACCGCTGTAATTCCCTATTTTGGATGGGCAAGACAAGACCGAAAAGACAAACCAAGAGTTCCTATTGGAGCGAAATTGGTAGCGAATCTTTTAGATGCTGCAGGAGCGACCCGCATCATGACGATGGATTTGCACGCCGATCAAATTCAAGGGTTCTTTGAAAAACCGGTAGACCACCTTTTTGCATCGACGATATTTTTGCCGTATGTGAAAAGTTTGAATCTAGAGAATCTAACCATCGCTTCCCCAGACATGGGAGGTTCCAAAAGAGCCTATGCGTATTCTAAATTTTTAGAATCGGATGTTGTGATTTGTTACAAACAACGAAGAGTAGCCAACGTGATCGACACTATGGAGCTCATCGGAGAAGTGAAAGGTAGAAACGTCGTCCTTGTGGATGACATGATAGATACCGGTGGAACCTTGGCGAAAGCCGCCGATTTGATGATCGAAAAAGGAGCCTTAAGTGTAAGAGCCATCTGTACGCACGCCATTTTATCAGGTGATGCTTACGAGAAAATAGAAAATTCTAAATTGTTAGAATTGATTGTTACCGATTCGATTCCGTTAAAGAAAGAATCTAAAAAAATAAGAGTCGTGAGTTGTGCGCCTCTTTTTGCCGAAGTGATGCACATGGTACAACACAACAATTCCATCAGCGGGAAATTTTTAATGTAACGCTGATTCGCGTTAGCGATTGCAGCTAGGTGCCGTGCACCGCGGAAAGCGCGACCCGAAGGGAAACGCCATAAGAGAAGAAAGAGACAAGAAGAAAGAAGCAAGAAATGTCGAGCGTAAGAAACCGGATAAAACCGACAACGCACAACCGACAACTGACAACAAATTTTTTATTTATTAACTATATATTTTTACAATGAAATCGATTACGATTAAAGGATCAGAAAGAGAAAGCGTGGGCAAAGTTGCGACTAAAGCCTTACGTAATGCTGGATTGGTTCCTTGCGTGTTATACGGAGGAAATCAAGCAGTACATTTCTCAGCAGAAGAAATGGCATTTAAAAACTTGGTGTACACTCCAAACGCTCACACAGTAGTGATCGAATTGGGTAAAAAAACCTACAATGCTATTCTACAAGACATTCAAGTGCACCCTGTTTCAGACAAGATTTTGCACATTGACTTCTTCGAATTATTTGACGACAAAGAAATCACTATGGAAGTTCCAGTTAAAGTGGTGGGCGTATCGCCAGGAGTTTTATTAGGAGGTGTTTTGCGTTTGAACCAACGCAGACTTAAAGTGAAAGCTTTGCCTAAAAACTTACCTGACTTTATTGATGCTGACATTTCTTCTATGGAAATGGGGAACAAATTGTATGTTACGAAATTAGTTTCAGACAACTACAAATTGTTACATCCAGAAAACACGGTAGTAGCTCAAGTGAGAATCTCACGTGCCGCTATGAAAGCCGCTCAAGAAGCAGCCAAAGCAGCGAAAACTCCAACCAAAGGAAAAAAATAATATTTTTTATACTTTATTCAAAAGGCATCAGTTCAACAACTGGTGCTTTTTTTATGGCCTTTTTTAGGAGCTACTTCCTGCTTTTCGTTGCAATCTTTTGTTTCGCAAAAGCGACACAAAAGGATTTCCACTACAATCAGGGCTAGGTAATCGTTTTCATAAGACACTCTAAAACATTTTCAAATTATCTCATTTTCGAATTTTCAAATTCCTATTTTTACGAAATGAAATGGTTGCAGCAATTATTTACAACAAACAAAAATCAAGAATCGACTGACGTTATGAAGAAGTTTTTAATCGTTGGCTTAGGCAACATCGGAGCAGAATATGTCAACACCCGCCACAATATTGGCTTTAAAATCCTCGACTTTCTAGCACAAAAAGAAGGTATTTCTTTTGAAACTGTTAAGCTTGGTGCTTTAGCAGCATACAAATTCAAAGGTCGAACGTTCTTCTTGCTAAAGCCTAACACCTATATGAACCTCAGCGGGAAAGCCGTTCATTATTGGCTAGACAAAGAAAACATTCCCTTACAAAACCTCTTGGTGATTACCGACGATTTGAATCTGGCTTTCGGAACCATCCGCATCAAGCCCAAAGGTAGCGACGGCGGCCACAACGGATTGAAAAACATCAACCTGATTTTGAACACGCAAAATTATACCCGCTTTCGTTTTGGCATTAGCGACGAATTCAAAAAAGGACAACAAATCAATTATGTTTTGGGTGATTGGGATGAAGTTGAAAAAGCAAAACTTCCCGAGCGTCTAGAGCTAGCCTCTGAAATCATCAAATCGTTCGGAACAGCCGGATTGGAAAATACAATGACTTCTTTTAACGGAAAATAAAATGCGACAATTACTTTTACTTTCGACGTTAGTACTCCTTTCTTGTAGTGCTCAAAAAAAAGGAAAGCATTCGCTTACCGCCACAATGGTAAGTGTATGCCCAAAAGAAGGAACCTGCTCGATTGAAATTCATGAACATCAAAAAATGGTGGTCAAAAACGATGATTTCGGACGACCTTATTACGCTTTAGAAGCCAGTGACGAGAAAAATGTTATCCAATTTACGTACAACAAAAAAGTAAAAGGAAACCTTCAAGACGCTAGTTATAGGGAAGAAGTGCTCTTCGAAATCAACAATCAAATTCAAAACGCAACACTGAAAGATCAGGACCTTGATAGCGTCCAATTACTTTTCGGAAGATTTTGCTATTGCAAAGGACAAACCGGTTACTACAAAGTAAGTAGTGGAGCACTCAATAGCAACGCACAATCTAAAATCATAACCTTAGATTTTAAGACTACTGAAGTGCCACAAGTGATTCAGCATCTCGCCTTTTCCATAAAATAAAAAGAGCCTTCATTGCTGAAGACTCTTTTATGGTTTGGACTGATTTCTTAATTGATTACCATTCGTTTGACCATTTTCTTGTCGCCATTAGTTATGGAAACTAAATAAACGCCTGCTTGCGCGTCTTTTAATTGCAACTCTTGATTGAACAATCCTGAATTGCTATAAGTTTGATCATAGATTTTTCTTCCTCTTAGATCATGAACGGTGATACCAATTTTACTATTGGTGCCGGAATCGAACTGTACTGTAAACTTCCCATTATTAGGATTTGGATACAATGCAAAATTTTCAAAACCAAAAGTATTGGTATCTAATAAAAGATACACTATCGAACAAATTTCAAGACCGATTGAATTTATTGTTCCTGTATCGCCAGCCACAACATCTTTAAATCCAAACTGCCAATTCCCTAGTTGATTGTTGTTATTAAAGGTGTCTAAGTTAAAACCTGTTGGTGGCACATAGCTTCCCGTGGTTGGACTTGCACAGGTTAACGCAGCGCCCTGCGCATCAAACGTAACATTCATATTGGCACTACCGGTACATTGTTGGTTGAAAATCGTAGACACATTTCCGCCCGGCCTAATTACCGCCATAACTAGGTTTTGCAAATTCGGATGCGTCGCATTAATGGTAATGTTAGTGTCACTAATATTGCCCGTTAAAGGGACATTTATCGTTTTTACGGTATAGGAGTTAGAACCGTCTGTTAAATTAAAAGGAGTCGTGTAGTTGTACGTTGCGCAAGAATTGATAATTTGATATCCAATATAAAATGGCTTTGAATTTACAGCATAAAAAACATTCCCAACGGCTTCTATCATGATTCTACAATTTTGCGAAACTAAATCTGGAGCTGTAATGGTTTCATTTCCGTCATTAGGTGTGTTTTCAGCTAAAACATAGGGAAAGGTTGCTCCTCCGTCGGTAGAAAGTTTAATATTTACTAAACTGGTATTGATGTTATTGGCATCGGTTCCTGCTACATCCCAAGTAATGGTTTGTGTAGAATTTTGTGCCCATGCGGTAGCGGTGCTTTGTGAAGTTACTTTGAATGGACCTGTGTTAGCAATTGTTAATGTCATTGTTGATCGCTCCGTTTGTCCGCCTAACGGACTTCTGTTATCACGAGCAACTAATGAAAAAGTCAACACTCTTGCTACACTTGGAACGACTTCCCAAGTTGGCGCTAAGTTATTGGCAAGCACACTCGAAAAAACTGGAAAATATCTTTTTGGGGAAGCGGTCGGGTTAAGAGACCGGAAATTAGGACCGGAAGTAGTTGTTGGCGTTGCCACAACAGTAGAGCTACTAAAATTGTATTGTTCCCAGCAATACGTTAACGCATCATTATCAACATCTGTTGCTGATCCCGTTAAAGCAAAAGCAGTCCCAAAGGGAATGGTATAATTTCCTCCTGCACTAACCACTGGAGGTGTATTGTTATTTGAAACAGCCACGGCACAATTGGCAGTACCATTAACGAGTGCAATCATTTGAATCAAAGTTCTAGCATGGAAATAGGCGTCCGAATGTAATTGCACATCTTCAGGGGAACAAATACCAGCATAAGCCATTATAGTAGTTCCGCTACCAGGCTCAAATGCTGAAGTGGTAGATCGGTTACCACTACAAGCACCCTGAACACTGTTAAACGTATGGGAACCCCCAAATTGATGTCCCATTTCATGCGCTACATAATCAATATCATAAGGATCTCCAACGGGAGCTGGCGAACCGGTTACCCCTTGAGCTTTTATAGAAGTACAAACACAGCCTAAAGAAGCTACTCCACCGCCACCAGTGCTACAAACATGACCAATATCATAATTGGCCGAACCGATAATTGCATCAACCTGTGTTTGATTTTGGGATAAAAGAATATTGTTAGTGTTCGAATCATCATAACTGTCCGAAGTTATATTTATGATACTTTCTTCATTTGGCACCATTTGCATGGTTAAGGACATGTCTCTTTCGTATACGCCATTCACTCGAGTCATAGTAACCACCATCGCAGCAAGAACTGCCGCTTTCTTTTGCGCCAAAGTTCCACCGCCTGCACCAGCAGCATTCACGTGAAAGGCAGCATACTCAATAGTGCACGCCAATGCTAAACGATATGTTTTGAACAAACTATTGTTCGCACGGAAAACCTCAGGATTATCAGGAAGTGCTGGATCAAGTTCATTAGCATTATCTACTACGCCGCAATAAAAGCCTCTAGTTGCAGTTAATTGAGATCGGCTATAGACCATGTAATTTTTCAAATCCTTTGTATAGGTGTCAATATAAGATGTCCCATTAACCCCGGAGAAAGTCATGGTGTGCAATCCGAAAAGGGTAATGCTGAACCGAATCGTTGCGGTCTTATCCTCTATTCCTTTCCCCACATAGGATTGAATTTCTGGATGTCGTTCCGCTAATTCTGGATGTAAGACTGAAGCTTCATAAATTCTATAGTGCTGCATTTCTCCTTGGGGATTTGGAAAATCTACAATAACATTTGATTCTTGTCCGTTAAAATTTCTGGAAGGAGCTAGAGCCAACTTTGCTTTTAGCATTTCTAGGTTTAATGAATACACTAAAAACTCATTGGGATGTGAATCTCGAGCCAGCAACTCAGAGGTAACTTGATTCCTATTCGTCTTGGTCCAAAAAGAACTCTGAGAAAAGGAGTTGGCAAAAAACAAAACAGCGATTAGAAGTAGTAATGCTTTTTTCATAATAGAAATACTAAAAATTAATAATAATCAAATATACCAAATTTTACCAAAAAAAAGCGTCCCAAATTGGGACGCTTTTAAAAATCTGAAATTTTATTTTTGTTATCTAATACTGATTTTCTTTACTGTTTTTTTAGTTCCATCTGAAATAGAAACCATATAAATTCCTGACTGAGCTTTGTCTAATTCAATGTTTTGATTAAAGAATCCGGTATTACTATATTCTTTCGCCATGATTTTTCTTCCTCGGATATCAAAAACTTCAATGCTGATTTTGTTTTTAGAGTCGGAGTTCAATTGAACTGTAAAGTTTCCATTATTTGGATTTGGGTATAGCGCAAAGTTGTCAAATTCAAACTTAGAATTCCCCAAAAGTTGCAGTGTTTGCGAGCATATTTCTAAAGCAATAGAATTGATAGACCCTGCATTTCCAGCCACTACATCTTTAAATCCGAATTGCCAGTTTCCTTGAGGATTCAATCCATTCAATGAACTCAAATTGTATCCTGTTGGTGGAATATAAGATCCTGAAGTTGGGCTAGCGCAAGCAAAAGCCGCACCTTGAGCATCAAAAGTCACATTCATATCGGCATTCCCAGAACATTGTTGGTTGAACAACGTTGCTAACGTTCCACCTGGTCTAATAACAGCCATCACTAAATTTTGAAGGTTAGGATGCGTGGCATTGATGGTAATATTAACATCACTAATCGTTGCTGTGGTCGCAGGAACAGTAATTGTTTTTACTGTGTAACTGTTCGAGCCGTCTGTTAAGTTAAAAGCCGTTGTATAATTATAAGTTGTGCAGGTATTTACAACTTGATACCCTATATAAAAAGGTTTTGAATTGATTGCATAGAAAAGATTCGCTGTTGGTTCAATCCAAATTCTACAATTTGTCGAGGCTGCCACATCTGGAACAGTTATTATTTCCGTTCCATCATTTGGAGTATCCGCTGCTAAAACATAAGGGAAGGTAACTCCTCCATCTGTTGATAACTTAATATTTACATTAGCTGAACCTACTAGAGTATTAGTATTATTTACATCCCAAGTAATCGTTTCAGAAGTTCCTTGAACCCATGCAATTCCAATTACATTTTGAGAAGTTACTGTGAATGGACCAGTAGTGCTACTAGTTGTAATTGTCGTTTCGTCGGTATTGGTTTGTGCGCCAACTAAATTATTGTCTCTAGCGGTAAAAGTATATTTTGAACTTCTTGCAGTAGTATTAATGGATTCCCACGTAGTACTTAAAGTTCCTGCCAATACGCTGGCGTATGCTGGCATATAACGGTTTGGAGTTGAAGATGGGGTAAATGATCTAAAATTAGGCCCTGTTGTTTTTGTAGGCGACGCTTGACTATTTGCACCTGTAGCAGTAGATCCTGCGCTATTGTTTTGTTCCCAGCAATAAGTCATAGTATCTCCGTCAGCATCAGTTGCCGTTCCTTTCAAGAGAAAAGCCGTTCCTTTCGGGATGGTATAATCTGTACCAGCACTTACAACTGGCGGTGAGTTTACTATTGGAGTACTAACTGGACAAGTCTTAGGAGCTAAATTAGTTTGTACTTGCAAGATATTTCTGTATGTAAAATAAGCGTCTGAATGTGCTTGTACATCATAGCTAGTAATTCCTGCATATCCCATAATCGTAGAGCCACTTCCTGGTTCTACGTTTACACCTGTTCCTTCAGTATTGTAGGAAAAACTGTGATTTGCTCCCAATTGATGGCCCATTTCATGGACAACATAATCAATATCGAAGGTGTCACCTGCTGGGATATTATCTGATGGTGAAGTGAAACCGCTTCCTTTTCCGCTATCACACACACAACCGATACAACCTGCATTTCCACCGCCACCTGAAGCACCAAACAAATGGCCAATGTCATAAGCCGCATCACCTAACACACTGGTTAAGTTGGTTTGCAATTCATTGTTCCAAGCGCCTCCAGAACCTGCAGCACCAGCAGAATATGGATCTGTACCAGCATTTGTATAAATCACTAAGGTATTATTTGCAATAAGGTTTAAGTGCAATGCCATATCTTTTTCAAACACTCCATTTACTCTGGTCATAGTAGCATTCATACCTGCTAAAGCGCCGGCTACAGTACCTCCAAAATAAGTTGCATATTCTCCTACGCAAGACAAAGCTAAACGCATTGTTTTATAGGATTGATTGTTAGATCTAAGTCCGATTTGTGTGTCGTTTAACAAATCTTGATTGATTTGTCTGTCAACAGTTGTACATGAAAAAGGAAGTCTAGCAGTATTTCGAGTTTGTGAATCAAAAAGTACATACACTGAATTATCTCTAGTGTAAGGCTCAATAAATTCCGAACCATTATCAGCTCTTAGAACCATCGTTTGAATTCCAAGTGGCGACAAACTAAAGTTAATCGTGGCTGATTTATCGTTCAAACTTTTTCCCACATAAGCTCTAATATCAGGATATTGGGCCTGTAATTCAGAAGCGAAATTTGAATTTTCCCAAACTAAGAACTTTTCAACAGCTCCTGCAGTATTGGGGAATTCTACGATAACTCCTGGTTGTCCAGAAAATTTATCTGCCACATGAAGTAAAGATTGTTTTAATTGAACTAAATTTACTTGAAACAACTGTTGGTTGTCTGAGTAAGAAGTTGTTCTAGTTTTTTCTAATTGTTGCACCATTTCAGGTGTTACTTTTTTCCAAACACCATTTTTCTGACCGTATGCTTGTACTAGTGAAAGCAGGGTCAATAATGCTAATAGTTTTTTCATTTTTAATTAGTTAGGTTAGCGCGCGAAAATAAGACTTTTTTTTAATTATATAATAACATGACTACATATTTAACAAAAATTCTAGTGGAATTGTAGAAAGTCTTCAATAGTTTCAGCTTTTTTACGATAGTGTTCTGGTTCCTTATCCTGAAATTATAAAATATCAAAAGGAAAGTATAAATTTGTCGCAATCTAAATTAATACTCTTGAAGGTTTTTCAATCCATAAACTCGTTTGTTACCGCCACCAAAACCATTGTAACCATTGGGACATTTGATGGTGTTCATATTGGTCATCAAAAAATTATTCACAAACTCATCCAAAGTGCTAAAGACAATGGTTGTGAAAGTGTCATTCTAACTTTTTTCCCGCATCCGCGGATGGTTTTACAAGAACAATCTGAAATTCAATTACTGAACACTATCCAAGAAAGAGCCATGTTGCTAGAAAAAATCGGAGTTGACAACTTAATTATTCACCCTTTCGACAAAGCATTTTCACGCCTTACTGCCGAAGAGTTTGTAAAGACAATTCTTGTAGACCGCTTGAATATTCAAAAAATCGTAATCGGTCATGACCATCGATTTGGGAGAAATCGAACTGCGAATATTGATGATTTGATTTTGTTTGGCGAAAAATATGGTTTTGAAGTCGAACAAATTTCAGTTCAAGAAATTCAAGAAGTATCTGTAAGTTCTACAAAAATTAGAGCGGCTTTGGCGGAAGGAAATATTCTTTTAGCTAATACATTTTTAGGGTATCCCTATTTCCTAACCGGCACTATTCAGAAAGGAAAACAATTGGGACGAACAATTGGGTTCCCTACCGCCAATATAAAAATTGAAGAAACCTACAAACTCATTCCTAAAAAAGGAGTTTACATTGTAGAAAGCATACTCCATTCCAAAAAGGTATTCGGAATGATGAATATTGGAATCAATCCGACAGTTGGTGGTGAAATCGTTTCTATCGAAGTTCATTTTTTAGATTTTGATGGCGATTTGTATGATCAAAGAATACAAGTCTCTCTTTTAAATTATATTCGATCAGAGCAAAAATTTGATTCGGTATCCGCACTTCAAGCCCAATTAGAACTAGATAAAAAAACTACCTTGACCTTTATTTCAAATTCGGAATCCCTATAGAATAACTTAACTTCTATTCCGGAATAGTCCATATTTTTTTTGTAAATTTGAAAAGCTACCCTGCTGATTTTCAGCGGACTGTTTTTAACATTTAAAAATTAAAATCATGAAACTATCTAGAGAATTAAAAAACGGCTTGCTAATATTTATAGGTATTGGTATTTACTTCGCTTTGATCAATCTGTTAGGTTATGCTCATGTGTTCTATTTGCGACTTTTAAATGTGATTTTTGTGTTTTATGGAGTCAACAAAACATTATCAATGAACATTGCTGATGGGAAAAAAGAGTTTCTCTCGAATGCCATTTCTGGCATGACTACTTCATTAATTGGCGTTTTTCTGAGTCTGATTGGACTATTGATTTACAGCTATTTGAAAGGTGGCGACGCGTATGTTCAAACCCTTTCCGAAACCTTTTTGTTTGGAGGAAATCCAACGGTTGTCACTTATACCATTTGTTTACTTTTTGAAGGAATCGCTTCTTCTTTAATTGTAACCATGCTTTTACTGTTTTATTGGAACAATAAATATGTAGCCGACTAGTACAAGACCTATAATTTAACGGGCCTTTTTTCCAAATTTTGGCATTGCTACTTCAGAACAATTTACCTACTTTTGGAGTATTCTTAAAATTCAGATATGAGTAGCATCAAACACCATTGGACGAAAGACGAAATTATCGCTATCTACAACAAACCAATAATGGACTTGCTTTACGAAGCCGCCACAATTCATAGAGCAAATCACGACCCTAATGTGGTTCAAGTTTCTACATTACTTTCTATAAAAACAGGTGGTTGTCCCGAAGACTGTGGCTATTGTCCGCAAGCTGCGCGATACCATACCGATATTGAAGGCAACGATTTAATGTCGGTGCAACAAGTAAAGGCGCAAGCATTACGAGCTAAATCAAGTGGTTCATCTCGTGTTTGTATGGGAGCTGCTTGGCGAAATGTGAAAGACGGTCCTGAGTTTGACCAAGTATTAGAAATGGTACGCACCATCAACAAACTAGACATGGAAGTTTGTTGCACGCTAGGAATGCTAACGGAAAACCAAGCCCACCGACTTGCAGAAGCTGGTTTGTATGCTTACAACCATAACTTAGATACTTCCGAAGAATATTATAAAGAAGTGATTTCAACACGTGGTTTTGAAGACCGGTTGAAAACCATAGAAAATGTTCGTAAAACCAATGTTACGGTTTGTAGCGGCGGAATTATCGGAATGGGAGAAACCATTGAAGACCGAGCTGGAATGTTGGTAGCCTTGGCAACCTTAAGTCCACAACCCGAATCCGTGCCGATAAATGCTTTAGTAGCCGTAGAAGGAACTCCACTTGAAGAAGAAAAACCAGTAGAAATCTGGGAAATGATTCGAATGGTAGCCACCACAAGAATTGTAATGCCCGAAACTCAAGTTCGTCTTTCTGCGGGAAGAATGAATATGACTCGTGAAGGACAAGCCATGTGTTTCTTTGCAGGAGCCAATTCAATTTTTGCAGGAGACAAATTGTTGACTACTCCAAACCCAGATGTTAATGACGACATGAAAATGTTTGAAATGTTGGGCTTACAACCGCAAAAACCGTTTATTAAAATTATGCAGCCTGCTACTGTAGAAGCTGTCGATTCACAATTTCAACCTTTAGGTGAAAAACCAAAATGGTCCAGACCAGGGCATACTATTGAACGAAATTTAGAAGCCTCCGGAAAAGGAAAATAATAAATAAAGACATAAAAAATCCCGCTATAATCTAGCGGGATTTTTTT
>Ga0209023_10006922_pt1 | contig 11807 bp, 12 predicted proteins | sample LakOneMetagenome_FD_187468 | JGI IMG/M metagenome (GOLD analysis project Ga0209023, IMG submission 187468) | Freshwater and sediment microbial communities from Lake Erie, Canada (SPAdes) (version 2) | ecosystem: Environmental > Aquatic > Freshwater > Lentic | place: Lake Erie, Canada...
CCCAGTACCGGCAATTCCATTGCGTTATCGGGAATCGCAGGCGACTGCAGCGGCAGGTCGGCCTGCGCCGAAGGCGGCGGTTGCAGCACCCGCAACCCGCGCGCCTGCCCCGGGCGGCGTTCGATCGCGCCCGCGGCTTCCAGCGCCTCGAGGTGGTACTGCGCCCCGCGCACGCCCTTGAAGCCGAAGGCGCGGGAAATCTCGGACTGTGAGGGCGGGAAACCGTCGGCTTCGATGCGCTCGGCAAGGAAGGCGAGGATCGCGTGCTGGGTGTCGGTCAGGTCCATGTGAGTAGTAATACTACTCACAATGACGCAAGCGCAAGCCTCTTGACATAAATCGAAATTATTTTATGTTTTACGAAAATTAATAGCCGCCAATCGCCATGAAACCGCAAACCCGACTGCTCCCATCGCTCCTCATCGCCGCCGCCTGGGTGGGCATGCTGCTGTGCCCGCTCTACGCCATCGTCCTCGGCGGCGCGGCGCGCGAGATGGCCGGTGCGCCGAAGATCGCGCACGACGCCGCAAGCGGCGCAACGATCCATTTCGACATCGTGCCGTTCGACGCGAACACGGTCCTCCGCCTCGCCGCGATGGCGGCGCTGCAGTTGTTCGTCCTGTGGCAATTGCGCGGCGTCGGCGCGGCGCTGCTGCGGCAACCTGGCATCGGCGCAGGCGTCGCGCGCGCGTTCCGTCGCCTCGGCCATGCCCTGCTCGCTTACGGACTGTTCGGGATCGTCGTTCCCGTGCCGACCCGGCATGTGTCGGCGCTGCAGGTGCAACTGGTCGCCGAACGCTTCGGTTATCCGCAGGTGTACCTGATCGCCATCGCCTGCCTGTGCGCCTATGCGATCGCGTGGCTGCTCGACGAATCGGTGCGGATCAAGCAGGAAAACGAGGGCTTCGTCTGATGGCCATCGTCGTCAACCTCGACGTGATGCTGGCGAAGCGCAAGATGAAGTCGAAGGATCTCGCCGACGCCATCGGCATCAGCGAAACCAACCTGTCGCTGCTGAAACAGGGCCGGGTGAAGGGCGTGCGCTTCAACACGCTGGAAGCGATCTGCAAGGCGCTGGATTGCCATCCGGGCGATTTGCTCGAATACCGCACCGAGAATTGAATCGCTTTAGATGTGCTGGCCGATGCCTTCCAGCGCCGCGGCCACGGTCTGCCGGCGCACCGCCTCGCGGTCGCCGTCGAAATGGAAGACTTCCGCGCGCGGATAACCGCCGCGCCGCTTCCACGCGATCCATACCGTGCCGACCGGCTTGTCCTCGGTGCCACCGCCCGGCCCCGCAATGCCGGTGACCGCGACCGCGACGCTCGCGCCCGAATGCACCAGCGCGCCGGACACCATTTCGATCACGGTCTCGCGGCTGACCGCGCCGAAATGCTCCAGCGTTTCCGGGCGCACGCCGAGCAGCCCCTGCTTGGCCTCGTAGCTGTACGCCGCGAGGCCGCAGTCGAACCACGCCGAACTGCCGGCGACGTCGGTGACCGTCTTCGCGATCCAGCCGCCGGTGCAACTTTCGGCGGTGCACAGCGTCAGCCCTTTCGCGGCCAATTGCGCGCCCAACGACGACGCCAGTTCGCGCAAAGCCTCGTCGGTGGAATTCGTCATCGCATCGCGCCGGAACATGGAGGATATGAAGGCGCCGTTGTAGCCGAAATCGCCGCCGATGTCGCGCACGACCGATTGCGGGTCATTCCCGTGCCGGCGAAACGCCCGATTGCTGTTCGCCCAATGCAGGATCGGCGAACGGCAGTCCCTGGTCGCGGCGCAGGAACTCGTAGACATCGGCGATCTCGCGATCGGTGAAATTGACGAAACCATTGCGCGCCACCCAACCCATCTCGCCGAGGTCGCGCCCGCCCACGCCGACGCCCGTGCGCATCAGGCGCCGGAACGCATCGGCGTCGTAGGCGGCGAGCACCGCGAGCGGCGGCCCGCCGTCGTAGGTGTTGTCGGCGAACCGGTTGCCGCGGAAATCCAGCCCGTGGCATTCGCTGCAGGTGACGCTGGCCAGGTAGCGGCCGCGTTCGTAGGCATTGGTACGCGGCAATTCTCCCCAGCGCGGTCGCGCGGGATCGACCTGGTCCGCCGCCAGTTGCCATTTGTCCGCCAGCAGGCGCACGCGGGCCATGAAGGTCACGCTGCGGTGCCGTTCCTGCGGAGCGAGCGCCGGCTGCCGCCGTAGGTGCGTGATGACGTTGGCGAGATCCGCATCCGACAGCGGGTAGAAGGTGTACGAAATCATGCCCAGCGCGGAGCTGCCGTCGCGCTTGATGCCGTAACGGACTAGCCGGACAAGTTCGGCGTCGCTGTAGCCGGGCAGCACCGACGAAAGCGTCGGCGCACTGACGCTGTAGTAGCCGTCCATGTCGATGGAACCGCCTTCGCCCTCGCGCCCGTGGCAGCCGGCCCAGCAGCCGAGCACCTTCGACATGCGCCGGCCTTCGTCCACGTCCACTCGCTGTTTCCGCGCATCGAACGCGACCGCGGGCATCGCATAGGTACTGCGCAATTTTCCATTCGGACGCCGCGTAAACCACGCCGATGCCGGCGATCGCGAGCCCGGCGAGCGCCAACATTCCCGGCAAAACGACCCTGGCGGCGCGCATGTCCAGGCTCGCGCCGCTACGCCATCGTCGCGCCGTCGATGACGAAGCGGTACTTCACGTCGCTCTTCAGCATGCGTTCGTAGGCGGCGTCGATATCCTTCGCCGCGATCATTTCGATGTCGGCGACCAGGCCGTGCTCGGCGCAGAAATCGAGCATCTCCTGCGTTTCCAGCAGGCCGCCGATCAGCGAACCGGCGATGGCGCGGCGCTTGAAGATGAGGTTGGCGACGTTCGGCGAAGGATGCGCATGCTCAGGCACGCCGACTAGCACCAGGGTGCCGTCGCGCTTGAGCAACGCGGAGAACGCATCGAGGTCGTGGCTGGCGGCGACGGTGTCGAGGATCAGGTCGAAGCTGCCGGCGTGCGCCTTCATCTGCGCCGCATCCTTCGAGATCACCACTTCGTCGGCGCCGAGCTTGCGCGCTTCCTCGCGCTTGGATTCGCTGGTGGTGAAGGCCACGACCTTCGCGCCCATCGCATGCGCGATCTTGATGCCCATGTGCCCGAGCCCACCGATGCCGACGATGCCGACCTTCTTGCCCGGCCCGGCGCCCCAGTGGCGGAGCGGCGAATAGGTGGTGATGCCGGCGCACAGCAGTGGCGCGACCGCGGCGAGCTGCGATTCCGGGTGGCGGATCTTCAACACGAAGTCCTGGTCGACGACGATGCGCTGCGAATAACCGCCGAGCGTGTGTCCCGGTGCGTCCGCGGTGGGCCCGTTGTAGGTGCCGACGAAACCGTTTTCGCAATACTGCTCCAGGCCTTCGTCGCAGGCCGCGCAATGCTTGCAGCTGCCGACGAGGCAGCCGACGCCGACGATGTCGCCGACCTTGTAATCCCTCACGTCGCCACCGACCGCGCTGACCCGGCCGACGATCTCGTGCCCGGGCACGCAGGGATATTTGGTGCCGCCCCATTCCGAACGCACGGTGTGCAGGTCCGAATGGCAGATGCCGCAGTAGGCGATGTCGATCTGCACGTCGCGCGGGCCCGGCGCACGGCGCTCGATGTCGATGGCGACCACGGGTTTGTCGGCGGCGTGCGCGCCCCAGGCTTTGACGGTCATTGCGGTGATCCTCGTGGGGGAAGCTTCGATTCTGCGCTCATCGCGCGGGGCCGGCGAGGTAGTCGGCCTCGCCGACGTGTTCCATCCATTCCACCACCTTGCCGTCGAGCGCTTCGGTGATGGCGATGTGGGTCATCGCCGTATCCGGCGTCGCGCCGTGCCAGTGGCGGTGCCGGCACGGGCAGCAGACGATGTCGCCGGCGGCGATCTCGACGACCGGCCCGCCTTCGCACTGCGTCCAGCCCTTGCCGGCGGTGACGATCAGCGTCTGCCCGAGCGGATGCGTGTGCCAGGCGGTGCGCGCGCCGGGCTCGAAGGTGACGATGGCGCCGGTCACGGGCGAACCACCTTCGTGCTTGAACATCATGTCGATGCGCACATCGCCGGTGAACCATTCGGGCGGGCCTTTCACCGAAGGCACCGAACCGTTGCGGAAAATTTGCATCCGATACTCCTGAATCAGCGACCGACGCGAGCCGCGTGTTGCGGCGGGTAACGGTCGCCCTGCACTTCGATCTCCGCCAGCGCCTCGGCGATTCGCGCCAGGTCGGCTTCGGTCAACGCGATGTCGGCCGCGCCGAGGTTCTCGCGCAGGCGCTGTGGCTTGGTGGTGCCCGGGATCGGCACGATCCACGGCTTGCGCGACAGCAGCCATGCCAACGCGATCTGCGCGGGCGTCGCCTGCTTTGCCGAAGCGATTTCGCCCAGTCGGTCGATCAGCGCCTGGTTGGCGCGCCGCGCCTCCGCCGTGAAACGCGGGACGATGCTGCGGAAGTCGTCCTTGCCGAATTCCACCGTCGCATCGATCTTGCCGGTGAGGAAGCCCTTGCCGAGCGGGCTGAACGGCACGAAGCCGATGCCGAGTTCCTCGCACAGCGGCAGGATCGCTGCCTCGGGCTCGCGCCACCACAGCGAGTACTCGCTCTGCAGCGCCGCGACCGGCTGCACCGCATGCGCGCGACGGATCGATTCGACGCCGGCCTCGGACAGTCCGAAGTGCTTCACCTTGCCTTCGGCGATCAGGTCACGCACGGCGCCGGCGACGTCCTCCATCGGCACGGCCGGATCGACGCGGTGCTGGTAGAACAGGTCGATGCGATCGCTGCGCAGGCGCTTGAGCGCGGCGTCGGCGACCTCGCGGATGCGCTGCGGCCGGCTGTCGAGCCCGAGGTTCACGTCGCCTTCCTTGAAGCCGAACTTGGTGGCGATCACCACTTGATCGCGCACCGGCTGCAGCGCTTCGCCGAGCAAGTCCTCGTTCGCGCCCTGCGCATAGGCTTCGGCGGTATCGAAGAAGGTCACGCCCTGTTCGAAGGCGCTACGGACCAACGCGATCGCGTCGCGCCGGTCGGTGGCCGGGCCGAGGCCGAAGCTCAGGCCCATGCAGCCGAGGCCGAGGGCCGAAACCTTGAGCCCGCTGCGGCCGAGTGTGCGTGTTTGCATGGGAATGCTCCTGTGTTCGTGGGGAATGCGCGCAGTCTGGGCGCCAACCATTCTCCTGATAAGACGGCGCAATCCACATGCGCTTATGATTCCAGCTCAACAATCGGGAGCAGCCGCATGGCCCGCGCGAACCACAACGAGCTGCTCGCCTTCCTTGCCGTGGCCCGCGAGCGCAGCTTCACGCGAGCCGCGGCGAAGCTGGGCGTCTCGCCGTCCGCGCTCAGCCACACGATCCGCGGGCTCGAAGCCCGCATCGGCCTGCGCCTGCTCACCCGCACCACGCGCAGCGTGTCGCCCACCGAGGCCGGGCAACGATTGCTGGACGGCATCGCCCCGGGTTTCGACGAGATCGAAGCCGCCGTATCGCGCCTGAGCGAATTGCGCGACAAACCCGCCGGCACGGTGCGCATCAACAGCGGCGAACAGGCGGCGAGTTCGATCCTGTGGCCGGCATTGTCGAAGTTGCTGCACGACTACCCGGACATCCGCGTCGAGATCACCAGCGATGCCAACCTCACTGATATCGTGGCCGGGGGCTTCGATGCCGGCGTGCGCCTCGGCGAACAGGTCGCGAAGGACATGATCGCGGTGCCGATCGGCCCGCCGATGCGCATGGCCGTGGTGGGTACGCCGGCGTACTTCGCCCGCCATCCCGCACCGAAGACGCCGCAGGACCTGACCGCGCACGACTGCATCAACCTGCGCTTCCTGCGCCAGGGCGGTTTGTACGCATGGGAATTCGAACGCGACGGCCGCGCGATCAACGTGCGCGTCGAAGGCCGCCTCACCTTCAACGATTCGCGCCACATCCTCCAGGCCGCCCTCGACGGCTTCGGCCTCGCGTGCCTGCCCGACACCCATGTCGAGCAGGAAGTGCGGAGCAAGCGGCTGCGGCGCGTGCTCGCGGACTGGTGTCCGCCCTTCCCCGGCTATCACTTGTACTACCCCAGTCGTCGCCAGCCTTCGCCAGCGTTCGCCCTCGTGGTCGCCGCGCTGCGCCGCAAGGCCTGACGCGCGAGCGGCCCGCCGCGCGCTTCGGGCACACTATCGGGCCAGCCCGCCCGCCTTCGCCGATGTCCGCCGAACACACGCCCCTGATGAAGCAGTACTTCGCCGCCAAGGCGGAACATCCGGACGTGCTGCTGTTCTTCCGCATGGGCGATTTCTACGAACTGTTCTACGACGACGCGCGCAAGGCGGCGAAGCTGCTCGACATCACCCTGACCCAGCGCGGTTCGTCGGCCGGCGCGCCGATCCCGATGGCCGGTGTTCCGCACCACGCCTACGAAGGCTATCTCGCGCGGTTGGTGGCTTTGGGCGAATCAGTTGCTATTTGCGAACAGATCGGCGACCCGGCCGCGAGCAAGGGCTTGGTCGAACGCAAGGTGGTGCGCATCGTCACCCCGGGCACGGTCACCGACGAGGCGCTGCTGCAGGATAGACGCGACACGCTGCTGCTCGCGGTCGCACGCGGGAAGTCGGGATACGGAATCGCATGGGCGGATCTCGCCGCCGGACGCTTCCTCGTCAACGAAGTCGCCAACGACGATGCGCTGGAAGCCGAGCTCGCGCGCCTGCAACCGGCGGAAACATTGGTGCCGGACGAGGAAGGCTGGCCGGAATTCGCGACCGAACGCAACGGCATGCGCCGGCGCGCGCCGTGGCTGTTCGACGCCGACAGCGGACGGCGTCAGTTGCTGCAGTTCTTCGGCGTGCACGACCTCACCGCGTTCGGCATCGACGACAAGCCCCTCGCGATCTCGGCAGCCGGCGCATTGCTCGGTTACGTCGAGGAAACGCAGAAGCAGCGGCTTCCGCACCTGACTTCGATTTCGGTGGAAGCCAGCGATGGCGCGATCGCCATGAACGCGGCCACGCGCCGCCACCTCGAACTGGATTCGCGCATCGACGGCGACGCCAATGCGACCCTGCTCGGCGTGCTCGACACCACGATCACGCCGATGGGCGGGCGCCTGCTGCGGCGCTGGCTGCATCGCCCCTTGCGCGACCGCGCCACGCTGCGCACACGCCACCAGGCCGTTGCCACGCTGGTCGCGGGCCAGGCCGATTCCGGATTGCGCGATGCCTTCCGCGCCTTCGGCGACGTCGAGCGCATCCTCGCCCGCATCGCCTTGCGCAGCGCGCGCCCGCGCGACCTTTCCACCTTGCGCGATGCGTTGAACCTGTTGCCGACGCTGCGCGACATGCTCACGCCGCTGGATTCTCCGCGATTGCAGGCGCTGGCGGCGGAACTCGGCGAACACGGCGAACATGCCGCGCTGCTGGCCCGCGCCATCGTCCCGCAACCGCCGGTGCTGGCGCGCGACGGCGGCATCTTCGCGGAAGGCTACGACGCCGAACTCGACGAGTTGCGCGCGCTGTCGACGAATGCGGACCAGTTCCTCGTCGACCTCGAAGCGCGCGAGAAGGCCGCGACCGGAATCCCGACGCTGAAGGTCGGCTACAACCGCGTGCACGGCTACTACATCGAGATCAGCAAGGGCCAGAGCGACAAGGCGCCGACGCATTACGCGCGGCGGCAGACCCTGACCGGTGCCGAGCGCTACATCACCGAGGAATTGAAGCAATTCGAGGACAAGGTGCTGTCGGCGCGCGAACGCGCGCTGTCGCGCGAGAAGCTGCTGTACGAAGCGCTGCTCGATGACCTCAACACCGATCTCGAATCGCTGAAGCGCTGCGCCGCCGCGCTGAGCGAAATCGACGTGCTCGCCGGCCTCGCCGAGCGCGCGCAGGCGCTGGACTGGGTGCAGCCGATCCTGTCCGACGATCCGGGCCTGCGCATCGAGGGCGGCCGGCATCCGGTGGTGGAAGCGCTGCGCGACGAACCGTTCACGCCCAACGACCTCGTGTTCGATGAGACGACGCGCATGCTGGTCGTCACCGGTCCGAACATGGGCGGCAAGTCGACCTACATGCGCCAGAACGCGCTGATCGTGCTGCTCGCGCACATCGGCAGCTTCGTGCCGGCATCGAACGCGAGCATCGGCCCGATCGACCGCATCCTCACCCGCATCGGCGCAGGCGACGACCTCGCGCGCGGGCAGTCCACCTTCATGGTGGAAATGGCGGAAACCTCGTACATCCTGCATCACGCGACCAGCGAATCGCTGGTGCTGATGGACGAGATCGGGCGCGGCACCTCGACCTACGACGGCCTCGCCCTGGCCGATGCCTGCGCGCGCCATCTCGCATCGACCAATCGCAGCTACACGCTGTTCGCCACGCATTACTTCGAACTGACCGCGCTCGCCGAACCCGGCAGCGGCATCGCCAACGTGCACCTCGACGCGGTCGAGCACCGCGACGCGAACGGCCACGAGGCGCTGGTGTTCATGCATTCGGTCAAGGATGGCCCGGCCGACCGCAGCTTCGGCCTGCAGGTCGCCGCGCTCGCCGGCCTGCCGAAAGCCGTGGTGCGCCAGGCGCGCGCGCGTTTGGCCGAACTCGAAGCGCATCGCGACGTGCCTTCGACGCCGATGACCGCGCAGGCGCTGGATTCGCCGCAGCAGATCGGCCTGTTCGCGCCCGCCTCCGCCGCGCTCGATGCGCTGGCGGCGATCGATCCGGACGAACTCACGCCCAAGCAGGCGCTGGAAGCGCTGTACCGGTTGAAGGCGCTGGGCTGAGCCGTCGGGCGCCGCGTCCGGGCTTTGCGGTTTGCTAACACTCTTGCGTCTAGCGTGACGCTCCCTTCCACCCCAATCCGGGATTCCGCATGACCAGCCTGACCCAGGGTATCGCCTCGCAACTCGCCGGCGCGCCGGTGCAACAGATCGCGCAACAACTCGGCATTTCGCCGTCGCAGGCGCAGGGCGCGATCGCGACGGCCCTGCCGCTGCTGGTCGGCGCGCTCGGCAGCAACGCCAGCCAGCCGCAGGGTGCGCAAGCACTGCACGCCGCGCTGCAGGACCATGCCGGCGGCGACATCGGCAGCGTATTGGGATCGGTACTCGGCGGTGCGATGGGCAACACCGGCGGCGGTTCGAACGACACCGTGGGGCGGATGCTCGGCCACATCTTCGGTGGCCAGCAGCAGCAAGCAACCCAAGGCATCGGCCAGGCGACCGGCCTCGGCAACGACCAGACCCAGATGCTGCTGCGCATCCTCGCGCCAATCGTGATGGCCTACCTCGCCAACCACATGTTCGGCGGGCAGCAGCAGGCTTCGTCGCCGGTGGCTTCCGCGCCGCAGGATTCGAGCCCGCAGGGGCTCGGCGACATCCTCGGCCGCGAAGTGGAACAGATGGGCCAGCAACAAGGAGGCGGACTCGGTGGGCTGCTCGGCCAGGTGCTGGGCGGCGGGAACGCCGGCGGACTCGGCGGGATCCTGGGCGGCATCCTCGGCGGCAATCGCAGCTGATCGAATCGATCACGCGCATCGTCGCGTCGTGCATGCACGGCGCGGCGATGTTCGTTCACGTCGCCGGCAACTGCGCCGGTTTCGGCTCGGCGATTTCCCCACCCGGCTTTGCGCGTCCGGCCATTTCCGCGCCCGCGTCGCGCGGCAGCTTCCACATCATCCACGCCGAACTCGCCGACACCAGCGCGACCGCCGCGAACGCGACGTAGAAGTTGCGCACGTCGGTATCCGGGCGGTGCCACAACCAGCCCGCCGCCTCCAGCACGTAACCGCCTATGGCGACGCCGAGGCTCAACGACAACTGCTGCATCATCCCGGCCATGCTGCTTGCCTGTCCCAGCCGCGCCGAATCGACTTCGGCATAGCTGATCGCGTTGAGGCCGGTGAACTGCAGCGAACGGAAACAGCCGCCGACCAGCAGCACCGCAAGCACCACAAGGTGCGGCGTGTCCGGGCGGAACAGGCCGTAACACCCGAGCATCGCCGAGGCGACGAAGGCGTTCGCCAGCAGCACGCGACGGAAGCCGAAGCGCCCGATGATCCGCGCGGCCATGGTCTTCATGAAGATCGCGCCTGCCGCGGACGCGAAGGTCAGCAGGCCCGACTGCAGCGGACTCAGTCCGAAGCCGAGCTGCAGCATCAGCGGCAGCAGGAAAGGCGTTGCGCCGACGCCGATGCGGAACAGCGAACCGCCGAGGATGCCGCTGCGGTAGGTCGCGAGGCGGAACAGGTTGAGGTCGAGCAACGGCGCCGCGAAGCGTCGCGCGTGCAGGGCATAAGCGCCGAGCAACGCGATGCCGACCACGAGCGCGGACGTTGCGATCCATGCGGGCAGCAGGTGCCGGCCAAGCGTGGAAAAACCGAACATCGCCGTGGCGAGGCCCAGGCCGGACAACAGGAACCCGCGCCAATCCAGTGCCTTGGTCGGTTCGCGCAACGCCGGGATGTAGCGCAAGCCGAGCGCGATGCCGAGCGCGCCCATCGGCAGGTTGATCAGGAAGATCCAGCGCCAGTCGAAATAGGTGGTGATGAAACCGCCGAGCGGCGGGCCGACCACGGGCCCGACCAGCGCGGGAATCGTCAGCCAGCTTAGCGCCTGCACCAGTTCCGGTTTCGGGACCGTGCGCAGGATCACCAAGCGCCCGACCGGCACCATCATCGCCCCGCCCATGCCTTGCAGGAAACGCGCGGCGACCAGCGTTGCCAGCGAACCGCTCGCGGCGCACGCCACCGAGCCGAGCAGGAACACCAGGATCGCGCTGGCGAAGGTGCGGCGCGCGCCGAAACGGTCGGCGACCCAACCACTGACCGGGATGAACACTGCCAGCGACAGCAGGTAGGTCGTCAGCGCGAGCTTGAGCGCGATCGGTTCGGTGCCGAGGTCGTGGGCGATCGCCGGCAGCGAGGTCGAGATCACGGTCGAATCCATGTTCTCGATGAACAGCGCGCAGGCGACGATCAGCGGCAGCAACCGCTTCGGCCGCAGCAGTCGCTCGCGCAACCCCTTCCCGGTCCGGGCGCCGACGCCTTCTTCAGGCGGCATCGATGTCGCCCAGCGCGCGGATCAGGCGCCGCGCGCGTTTGTCGGGTTTGCCCTCGGGCGGTTGGTAGCCGGCGCGTTCTGCGGCGCGCGTTGCGCGCGCCTGCTCGCGCGCGAGGCACGAGGATTCGGATTCGCGATACAGCGTCTGCGCCACGCTCGCCGGACCGCGCACGTCGCTGAGCGCGAGCACCTCGATTTCGAAACGTTCCTCCCCGCCCGCGACGACCAGCGCATCGCCGGCGCGCACGCCGCGCGAAGGCTTCGCGCGTTGCCCATCGACCTCGACCTTGCCGGTGTCGATGGCCTGCTTGGCCAGCGCGCGCGTCCGGTAGAAACGCGCGGCCCAGAGCCAGAGATCGAGGCGGACGCTGGCGGCGATGTGGTCTTGAATCGTCATTCCCGATCCCGCAAACGCAAACAGCCGCCTTGCGGCGGCTGTTGCGGACAGCGCATCGAAACGCGCTTACTCGGCGGCGGCAGCAGCCGCTGCGGCCTTGGCCTTGGCGTTGCCGGCGAGGTCTTCCTTGATGCGCGCCTTCTTGCCCTCGAGGCCGCGCAGGTAATACAGCTTGCCCGAACGCACGTCGCCGCGGCGCTTGACCTGCACCGAGTCGATCGTCGCGCTGTGGGTCTGGAACACGCGTTCGACGCCGAAGCCGTGCGAGATCTTGCGCACGGTGAAGGCGGAGTTCAGGCCCGCGTTCTTCTTGCCGATGACCACGCCTTCGTAGGCCTGCACGCGTTCGCGGT
>Ga0209023_10006923_pt1 | contig 11805 bp, 13 predicted proteins | sample LakOneMetagenome_FD_187468 | JGI IMG/M metagenome (GOLD analysis project Ga0209023, IMG submission 187468) | Freshwater and sediment microbial communities from Lake Erie, Canada (SPAdes) (version 2) | ecosystem: Environmental > Aquatic > Freshwater > Lentic | place: Lake Erie, Canada...
CCGTCAAGCCGAGAATCGCTCTGGTTCAGGCGCTTCCGGCCGCGCTTGCCCTTGCGGCAGTGCTGGCGGCGGGCTGATTTCCCGGACCTGTTGCAGCGCGGCGACTGGATTTTTCGCGCCCGCCGACGTTTATGGGCCGGATGCGACCCAAGCGACCCAAGCGAAACTCGCGCCCCTTGGCCGGATTGGCTCTGGCGCTCATCGTCCTTGCCTCCGGCGGGGCGGCGACGGCCGAGACGACGAAGGCGAAACACGCCAGCGCGCGGCCTCCGGCGGCTGCCGCAAAGCCCGATTGCCCGCGCGCCAATTATCCGGGCGACCCCGTCTGCGCCTGGGACGGCGACGGGCAGAATCTGCCGACGCCATCGGCCCGCGCGGTCCGGCGTGAAATCCCCGATGATGTCGTGATCAACGACGCCGTATCGCTGGGCAGCGCCGACCCGGTCGCCATGGCCAAGCCGCCCGTGCAGTCAGCCAATCCCTACCCGACCCGCAAGAAAGAGCCGGTCGGCGGCGGGGCGGCGGTCAATTACCGCTTCTGAAAAAAGGCGGAGCGTGAGCTCCGCCTTCCATGTCCTTATTTATAGAAGCCGGCGCGGGCGCGGCAGGCGACCTTGAACTTGCGGCGCGGCCAGCCGCTCAGATCGCGGGCGTCGGCCTGACGGTTGCAGACGCGGTTCCGCGCGTGCCAACGCTTCATGTAGCGCTGCTCGGCGGTCATCACCTTCTTGCGCACGGAAACGGCCTTGGCCTTCCCCTGAGCGGCGGCCTTCTTCACTTCGGCCTTGGCGGCGCCGGCGGCAGCTGCGCCCTTGATGGCGTCCTTGGCCGCGGCGGCGGCAGCCTTCGCGTCGGCAGCGGCCTTGTCAGCAGCAGCCTTCACCTCGGCGGCCTTCTTGGCGGCGGCAGCCTTGGCGTCCTCGGCAGCCTTCGCGGCGGCGGCCTTTGCATCGGCGGCGGCCTTGTCGGCGGCTGCCTTGGCTTCAGCAGCCTTTTTGGCGGCGGCGGCCTTGGCGTCCTCGGCGGCCTTTGCAGCCGCGGCCTTGGCGTCGGCGGCAGCCTTTGCGGCGGCGTCGGTGGCGGATCCCGCCTTGCCACGCAGCGAGTCGATCACGTCCTGCGCCTTCTGGACGCCAGCCGCGCCGGCGGCCTTCGCGTCAGCGGCGGCCTTGTCGGCGAGCGCCTTGGCGTCCGCAGCGGCCTTGTCCGCGGCGGCTTTGGCGTCTGCAGCCGCCTTGTCGGCGGCGGCCTTGGCGTCGGCTGCCGCATCCTTGGCGGCGCCCACGGCCTGGCCGAGCGAGGGAACGCTGGGCATCTGTGCGAATGCGGGGCCGGCCATCAAAGCAATAATCGAAAATGTCATTGTCAGCTTACGCATCAATCGTCTCCACTGAGCCTCTTCGGGCCGCGCGACTATCAAAAGGCGATTGTACCTGAACGCAAGATGACTCAAGCCAGACAGTGAACGGCCATGCCCTCGCCAGGGGCCGTCAAGACGCCGCCGCCGCGCCCGCGGGCCTTGCCGCGCAGAGCCGTTCGGTCTATAGGAGCGCGGCGAAAGCCTGTCCTTGTGGGCGGCTTCCCGCATCAACCGCTTGGTTTCGCCGGCCCGCGCCGGCCCGTTGCAAAACGGTGGGGTCGAAGGCTGCAAGCCCGACCGCCCGTCGGCGAAAACAAGCATCCGCAACGCTAACCCCGCCGGCGCCAGCCCGACTGGGCTCCTCTAGGAGAAACAATGTCCGCTACTCACGAACGCGCGCCCTCGCGCGATGATTTCGCTGCAATGCTCGAAGAGAGCTATGGCGAGAACGAAGCTTTCGAAGGTTCGGTAATCAAGGGCAAGGTCGTCGCCATCGAGAAGGATGTCGCCGTCATCGACCTCGGCCTCAAGACCGAAGGCCGCGTGGCCCTCAAGGAATTCACCGGCCACGGCCGCGATCCGGCGCCTGTCGTCGGCGACACCGTGGAAGTCTATCTCGAGCGCATCGAGAATGCGCTGGGCGAAGCCGTCATCTCGCGTGACAAGGCCCGCCGTGAAGAGAGCTGGGTCAAGCTCGAGAAGGCTTTCGAAGCCAACGAGAAGGTCGAAGGCGTCATCTTCAATCAGGTCAAGGGCGGTTTCACCGTCGATCTCGACGGCGCCGTGGCCTTCCTGCCGCGCTCGCAGGTCGACATCCGTCCGATCCGCGACGTCACCCCGCTTCTGGGCGTTACGCAGCCCTTCCAGATCCTGAAGATGGATCGCCGCCGCGGCAATATCGTCGTGTCGCGCCGCACCGTTCTTGAAGAGAGCCGCGCCGAGCAGCGCCACGAGATCGTCGCCAACCTCGAAGAGGGCCAGGTGATCGAGGGCGTCGTGAAGAACATCACGGACTACGGCGCGTTCGTGGATCTGGGCGGCATCGACGGCCTGCTGCATGTCACCGACATCGCCTGGCGTCGCGTCAACCACCCGACCGAAGTGCTGAACATCGGCCAGTCGGTGAAGGTGAAGGTCATCAAGATCAACCACGAGACGCACCGCATCTCGCTGGGCATGAAGCAGCTCCAGGAAGATCCCTGGCACGGCATCGAGGCGAAGTATCCGCTGCAGGCCCGCCTGCACGGCCGCGTCACCAACATCACCGACTACGGCGCCTTCGTGGAGCTGGAGCCGGGCATCGAAGGTCTCGTGCACGTCTCGGAAATGTCCTGGACCAAGAAGAACGTCCATCCCGGCAAGATCGTCTCGACCAGCCAGGAAGTCGACGTTCAGGTTCTCGAAGTCGATCCGGTCAAGCGCCGCATCTCGCTCGGTCTCAAGCAGACCCTGCAGAACCCGTGGGAAGCTTTCGCCGAGAAGAATCCGATCGGTTCGGAAGTCGAAGGCGAGGTCAAGAACAAGACCGAATTCGGTCTGTTCCTGGGTCTGGAAGGCGACGTGGACGGCATGGTCCATCTCTCCGACCTCGACTGGAACCGCCCCGGCGAACAGGCGATCGAGGACTTCAAGAAGGGCGAGATGGTCAAGGCCAAGGTGCTTGACGTCGACGTCGAGAAGGAGCGCATCTCGCTCGGCATCAAGCAGCTGGCCAGCGACCCCTTCCAGTCCGCCAAGGGCTCGGAAGAAGGCGGCGACCTGCGCAAGGGCGGCGTCGTGACCTGCGAGATCGTCGAGGTCAAGGACGGCGGTCTCGAGGTCAAGATCATCGGCACGGACCTGAACGCCTTCATCAAGCGTTCGGAACTCGCCCGCGATCGTGGCGACCAGCGCCCCGAGCGCTTCGCCGTCGGCGAGAAGGTCGACGCCCGCGTCACCCTGTTCGACCGCAAGGCCCGCAAGGTCACGGTGTCGATCAAGGCGCTGGAAGTCGCCGAAGAGAAGGAAGCGATCGCCCAGTTCGGTTCCGCCGATTCCGGCGCTTCGCTCGGCGACATTCTCGGCGCGGCCCTCAAGGCCCGCGAGAAGAAGGGCGAGTAATCGCTCGCTGCCTTCGGCAGAAACAACGCCCGCGCGGAGCGATCCGCGCGGGCTTTTTATTGCGCCTGCTCTATTTCTGCCGACTTGTTCGGGTCGGTTGGCGCAGCTAGCCTTTGCCCATTCTCAGATCGAGGCCAAATGTACCCGCCGCCCCCGGAATATCTCGTCGAGCGCCGCCTGCTGACGCGCAAGCTCTCGTTCTGGCGCATCGCCGCCATCGGCGCCTTGGTCGTGGCCGTCGCGGTCGCCGGCTGGCGTCTGTCCGGCGATACGTCGCACGCAGGCCCTCACATCGCGCGCCTGACCATCACCGGGGTGATCAAGGACGACCGGGACCTGCTGAAGCTGGTCCGCGATGTGACGGCCTCGTCCGCCAGCGCGGCGATCCTGTCGATCGACAGCCCCGGCGGCACGACGACGGGCGCCGAGGCTCTCTATGAGGAGTTGCGGCGGCTCGCCGAAAAGAAGCCCACGGTCGCCGTCGTCGAGGGCGCTGCGGCGTCAGGGGCCTATATTGCGGCGCTCGCCGCCGACGGCATCGTCGCGCGGGGCAATTCCATGGTCGGGTCGATCGGCGTGCTGATGCAGATGCCCAATGCCTCGAAGCTGATGGAGACGGTCGGCGTGAAGATGGAGGAGATCAAATCTTCGCCCCTCAAGGCCGCGCCCAATCCGTTCGAGCCCGTGACACCCGAGGCGCGCGCCGCCGTCGCCGCCATGATCGCGGATTCCTACGCCTGGTTCAAAGGCCTGGTGAAGGACCGCCGCAAGCTGGACGACGCGGCGCTGGCGACCGTCTCGGACGGGCGCGTCTTTACCGGTCGGCAAGGCGTCGATCTGAAACTCGTCGACAGGATCGGCGGCGAGCGCGAGGCCATCGCCTGGCTGGAGGCTGAAAAGGGTGTGGCCAAGGGCCTCAAGGTCCGCGACTGGAAAAAGCAGCGCAGGATCGAGACCTTCGGCGTGCTGAGCGGTCTGGCCGGGGCTGTCGGCCTGGAAAACGCTGCGGTGACATTAGGCAATCTGGAGCAGGCAACTCAAGCTCAGCTGCTTGACGGTCTGGTTGCTATTTGGCAGGGTTCAGCATTGAATTGATAAATTTTTTGAACGCCGGACATTCAATGAAGCCGGCGATTTTTCCTACGGGGATTGTGGTGATCAAATCGGAACTCGTCCAGCGCATCGCCAAGCGCAACCCGCAGCTGTTCCAGCGCGACGTCGAGAACATCGTGAACGCGATTCTCGACGAGATTACCAATGCTCTGGCCCGCGGCGACCGCGTTGAACTGCGCGGCTTCGGCGCCTTTTCCGTCAAGCGCCGCGACGCGCGCGTCGGCCGCAATCCGCGCACCGGCGCGCCGGTTTCCGTCGAGGAGAAGTCCGTGCCCTTCTTCAAGACCGGCAAGGAAATGCGCGAGCGCCTGAACGACGGCGGTTCCTGAGCGGGACTTTTCGATCGCTTGCGCTGAACGCGCCGTCGCGCTTTAAGGTCTCCCATGCGCACGCTGTTTCGTCTTCTCATCGTCCTGCCGCTCGCGATTCTCATCGTCTTGTTTGCGGTCGCCAACCGCCATCTGGTGATGGTGTCGTTCGATCCTTTCCCGGGCAACGACATTCAGGGCCCGCAGCTGACCGCGCCGCTGTTCCTGTTGCTGTTTCTGGCCGGCTCGGTCGGCGTTCTGGCCGGCGGCATGACCGTGTGGTTCCGTCAGGGCCGCTTCCGCAAGCAGGCGCGCGTCGCCAAGGCCGAGGCTGCGGAAGCGCGCGGACAGGCCGACAATCTGCGCGACAAGGTCGACCGCATGGAGCGCGCCCAGTTCGCCGCCCTGCCGCCGTCCGGCCGCCAGACAGCCGCCTGACACAATTCGCCGTCCCGATCGCTTGACCTTCGGCCGGTTTGGGCCGAAGTCCTGCGGATGGCCACCGACCCCACCATCGTCAAAATCTGCGGTCTGAAGACCGCCGAAAGCCTTGCCGCAGCGCTCGACGCCGGCGCGGACATGGTCGGCTTCGTTTTCTTCGGACCGAGCCCGCGCAATGTCTCCCTGTCCGAAGCCGCCGCGCTCGGCCGGCTGGTCAACGGGCGGGCAAGAAAGGTCGCGCTGACGGTCGACGCCGACGACGCCCTGATCGACGCCATTTCGCGCGCGTTCGCGCCCGACATCCTGCAGTTGCACGGCAAGGAAACGCCGGAACGCGCCGCAGCGCTGTCGGCCCGCACCGGCAAGCAGATCATGAAGGCGCTCGGCGTCTCCGGCCGCGCCGATCTAGCTGCCGTCAGCGCTTTCGAGGCCGCCTGCGACTGGCTCCTGCTCGACGCCAAGCCGCCGAAGGACGCGACCAGGCCCGGCGGCAACGGTCAGGCTTTCGACTGGTCGATTCTCGACGGGTTTGCGCCGCCAAGGCCCTGGCTGCTCTCGGGCGGCCTGAACGCCGGCAATGTCGCCGACGCGCTCGCCCGCACCCACGCGGCGGGCGTCGATGTCTCCTCGGGCGTCGAAAGCGCGCCCGGCGTCAAGGACACGGCGGCCATTCGGGCCTTCGTGACAGCGGCGCGCGCGCTTTCCTGACTGGCCGCGAGCGTTTAAGAGAGGCGCTCGCAAGAGCAAGGACCTCGTCTTGAACCAGCAGACGCCCAATTCCTACCGCACCGGCCCGGACGACCACGGCCGTTTCGGCCTGTTCGGCGGCCGGTTCGTGGCCGAGACGCTGATGCCGCTGATCCTCGATCTGGAGGCGGCCTACGAGGCGGCCAAGGTCGACCCGAGCTTCCATGCCGAGATCGCGCATCTGCACACGCACTATGTGGGCCGCCCGAGCCCGCTCTATCTAGCCGAACGCATGACGGACCATCTCGGCGGCGCGAAAATCTACTTCAAGCGCGACGAGCTCAACCACACCGGCGCGCACAAGATCAACAACGTGCTGGGCCAGATTCTGCTCGCCCGCCGCATGGGCAAGAAGCGCATCATCGCCGAGACCGGCGCCGGCCAGCACGGCGTCGCCACCGCCACCGCCTGCGCCAAGTATGGCCTCGAATGCATCGTCTACATGGGCGCGGTCGACGTCGAGCGGCAGGCGCCCAACGTCTTCCGCATGAAGATGCTGGGCGCAAAGGTCGTGCCCGTGCAGTCCGGCGCGCGCACACTGAAGGACGCGATGAACGAGGCGCTGCGCGACTGGGTCACCAACGTGCACGACACGTTCTACTGCATCGGCACGGCGGCGGGCCCGCATCCCTATCCCGCCATGGTGCGCGACTTCCAGTCGATCATCGGCAAGGAAGCGAAGGAGCAGGTGATGGCCGCTGAAGGCCGCCTGCCGGATTCGATCATCGCCTGCATCGGCGGCGGCTCGAATGCGATCGGCCTTTTCCATCCTTTCCTCGATGACGAGAGCGTCGCGATCTACGGCGTGGAGGCGGCGGGCCACGGGCTGGCGGTGGAGAATGGCCACGCGGCCTCGCTCGCCGGCGGCAAGCCCGGCGTGCTGCACGGCAACCGTACTTATCTCTTGATGGACGACGACGGCCAGATCCTCGAAGGCCATTCGATCTCAGCCGGCCTCGATTATCCCGGCATCGGTCCGGAGCACGCGTGGCTGCGGGATGTGGGTCGTGTGAAATATCTGTCGGCGACCGACAAGGAAGCGCTCGAAGCCTTCCAGCTCTGCTCGAAGCTCGAGGGCATCATCCCCGCGCTCGAACCCGCACATGCGCTCGCCAAGGTCATGGAGCTCGCGCCGAAACTGCCGCGCGATCATGTGATGGTGATGAACCTGTGCGGCCGCGGCGACAAGGACATCTTCGCGGTGGCTGAACATCTGGGCGGAATGTGATGACAACCCGTATCGACCGGCGCTTCGCGGCCCTAGCCGCCGACAACAGAGCTGCGCTCGTGACCTATCAGATGGCAGGCGATCCAGATCCGGCGACCTCGCTCGAGATTTTTCGCGGGATGGCGAAGGCCGGCGCCGACGTGCTCGAGATTGGCATGCCCTTCACCGATCCGATGGCCGACGGCCCTTCGATCCAGGCGGCCGGCCTGCGCGCGCTGAAAGCGGGCATGACGCTCAAGAAGACGCTCGCGCTCGTGACCGAATTCCGGAAGACCGACAACGACACGCCGATCGTGCTGATGGGCTATTACAACCCGATCTACGTCATGGGCGTGGAGGCGTTTCTGGCGGCCGCGAAGGACGCCGGCGTTGATGGCCTGATCGTCGTCGACCTGCCGCCGGAAGAAGACGACGAACTCTGTCTCCCCGCGCTGAAGGCTGGCCTCAATTTCATTCGCCTGGCGACGCCCACGACAGACGACAAGCGCCTGCCGAGCGTGCTGAACAATACATCGGGCTTCGTCTACTACGTTTCGCTCACCGGCATCACCGGCGCGGCCATCGTCGATTACGGCAAGGTCGGCGCGGCGGTGTCACGCATCAAGGGCCATACGAAACTGCCCGTGGCGGTTGGCTTCGGCGTCAAGACCGCGGAGAACGCCCGCCAGATCGCGGCGCAGGCCGACGGCGTCGTGGTCGGCACGGCGCTGGTCGACGCCCTGAAAAAGTCGCTGGATGCGAACAACAATGCGACCGCAGGCACGGTCGAGGCGGTGGCCTCGCTCGTGCGCGAACTGGCGGGCGGCGTCAGCGCCGGCCGCAAGGTCGCGGCGGAATAGAGATACACGAGACAGTCCCCTCTCCCCGTTTACGAGGAGAGGGTTAGGGTGAGGGGCCGGTCGCGGACCGAAATTTCTCCCCACGCCCGGCCCCTCATCCGGCGCTTCGCGCCACCTTCTCCCCGCATGCGGGGAGAAGGAGTGAACCGAGGTTTCGCATGAACTGGATATCCAACGTCGTCCCGCCAAAAATCCGGTCGATGCTCAAGCGCGACACGCCGGAGAACCTCTGGACCAAATGTCCCGAGAGCGGCGAACTCGTATTCAACAAGGATCTCGAGGGCAATCTCTGGGTCGTGCCGGGCTCGGGCTATCACATGCGCATGCCGGCGGACGCGCGGCTCAAGAGCCTGTTCGACGGCGGCGCCTATGACCGCCTGCCGACGCCCGACGTGCCGCTCGATCCGCTGAAATTCCGCGACGTGAAGCGCTACACCGATCGCCTGAAGGAAAACCGCGCCAAGACCGGCCAGCAGGACGCGGTGCGCCTTGCCGCCGGCAAGCTCGAAGGCCAGAACGTCGTCGTCGCGCTGCAGGATTTCGAATTTCTCGGCGGCTCGCTCGGCATGGCGGCGGGCGAGGCGATCATCGCCGGCATGATGGCTGCGGTCGAGCGCCGCACGCCCTTCATCATCTTCACCGCATCCGGCGGCGCGCGCATGCAGGAAGGCATGTTCTCGCTGATGCAGATGCCGCGCACGACAGTCGCTGTCCAGCGTCTTCGCGCAGCCAAACTCCCCTACATCGTCGTGCTCACCAATCCGACGACCGGCGGCGTGACCGCCTCCTACGCCATGCTCGGCGACATCCACATCGCCGAACCCGGCGCCGTCATCGGCTTCGCCGGCGCGCGGGTGATCGAGCAGACCATCCGCGAGAAACTGCCGGAGGGCTTCCAGCGCGCCGAATATCTGCGCGATCACGGCATGGTGGACATGGTCGTGCCGCGCGGCGAAATGCGCGCGACGCTCGCGCGGCTCTGCGCACTGATGACAAAGCAGCCCGAGCGGCTGGAGCCGGATGCGGCGTGAGGCCGCGCAGGGCGACGTGAACGCACTCGACGCCATCCTCGCGCGCCTGCTCGATCTGCACCCGCGCAAGATCGATCTCTCGCTCGGCCGCACGCAACGCCTGCTCTCAGCGCTCGGCGATCCGCACAAACGCCTGCCGAAGACGATCCATGTCGCCGGCACCAACGGCAAGGGGTCGACCGTCGCCTTTCTGCGCGCGATCCTCGAAGCGGCGGGCCAGCGCGTGCATGTCTACACCTCGCCGCATCTCCTGCGCTTCAACGAGCGCATCCGGCTGGCGGGCAAGCTCGTCGACGACGCCACGCTGATCGCAGCGCTCGAAAAATGCGAGCGCGTGAATGCGGGTGAGCCCATCACCTTCTTCGAGATCGGCACGGCGGCGGCCTTCGATCTGTTCGCGCAAACGCCGGCCGACTGGCTGCTGCTCGAAGTCGGCCTCGGCGGGCGCTTCGATTCCACCAATGTCATCGAACATCCCGTGGCCAGCGTCATCACGCCGGTGTCGATCGACCATGCGGAATTTCTCGGCGACACTGTCGACCGCATCGCCTTCGAGAAGGGCGGCATTTTCAAGCGCGGCGCGCAGGGCGTGATCGGTTACCAGACCGAGGAAGCGCTGCGCGTGCTGGAGGGTTGCGCGAAAAGAGCAGGGGCGCCCTGTATCGTCGCCGAACGCGTCTACGAAGTGCGCGAGGAAAATGGCCGCCTCATCTTCGAGGATGATCGCGGCCTGCTCGACCTCGCTCCGCCCCGCCTTGCCGGCCGGCATCAATTCGAGAATGCCGCGACCGCCATCGCCACGTTGCGCGCGATTGCGCCGGATATTCCGGCGCTTGCCTTCGACGCCGGCATGAGGGCCGTCGACTGGCCCGCGCGCCTGCAGCGCATGTCACGCGGAAAGCTGCTCGACCTCGCTCCCGCTGGCGCCGAAGTCTGGATCGACGGCGGGCACAACGAGGATGGCGCGCGGGTCGCCGCCGTCGCCATGGGCGAGCGCGCGTCGCTGAGCGATGCGCCGCTGGTGCTTGTTTCGGGCCTGCTGGCGACCAAGGATGCGCGCGCGTTCCTCACGCATTTCGTCGATCTCGCCAATCGCGTCGTCGCCGTGCCCGTGTCTGGCGATCATTACGGCCGCACGCCTGCCGATGTCGCGGGCGCTGCGCGCGATCTCGGCCTGTTTGCGAGCGAGGCTCAGACGATCGAGGACGCGCTCATCCAGATCGCCAGGGCGCACTGGCGCGCGCCGCCGCGCATCCTGATTTGCGGCTCGCTCTATCTGGCGGGCGCTGCGCTCGAGCTGAACGGCAGCGAGATCGTCTGATTACTCCGCTGCGACCTGCGGCGCCTCCACTTCGCGCGTCACGAATTCCGCAGGCGAGGTCAGCTCGAGAATTTCGACATCGTTGCTGTGCTGGATCTCGCGATGGCGGATGCCCGGCGGCTGCATCACCGTGCTGCCGGCTTCGAGCCGCACATGGCCGATGTCTTCATATTCGAACTCGACCCAGCCTTTCAGCACATAGACGAACTGGAAATCGAGTTCGTGCACGTGCCACTTGCCGTGCGGATGTTCGCCGGGCACGGCGCGGATCACGTTGACGCCGAACCTGCCCGCCGTTGCGCCGTCATAGCCGAGATTGCGATAGGCGAAATATTCGCGCAGGCCCTGGTCGAAACCGGCGTCGCGCGCATGCTGCACATGGGTGCGCGTCTGTTTTGTCATCAAGTCCTCCCATCGCTCGTCTTTGCGGCGAGCATGATCGATCGGCGGACGGGCGACAAGCGCGGGCGCGCAAAACAGAAGGGCCGCTCGCGCGGCCCTTGTCGTCAGGATGTTCGCCGGATCAGACCGACGAATTGATCCACTTCACAAGTTCGCCTTTCGGCGCCGCGCCGACCTTCTGGGCGGCGAGCTTGCCGTCCTTGAAGAGCATCAGCGTCGGGATCGAACGAATGCCGAGCTTGCCGGCGACGCCGGGGTTCTCGTCGACGTTGACCTTGGCGATCTTGATCTTGCCCTGCATCTCGGTCGCGATCTCTTCGAGAGAGGGACCGATCATCTTGCAGGGGCCGCACCACTCGGCCCAGAAATCGACGACGACGGGTTCGGAAGACTTGAGAACGTCGGCTTCGAAGCTGGCGTCCGTGACTTTTGCAGTAGCCATAACACCCTCATGGGGGCGCGGAGATGTCCGCGCATCGGGCAGGGAACGTAGGAACGGCGTTCGATTCCGTCAAGCCGCGCCTTGAGCTGGGCACAATCACGAAACCGTCATGGTGGTCTGGCCCTTCGATCCTGACGGCAGAAGCTCTGGCAAGCGGCCGATCCGCGACGCCCGTCCCGCCTGCGGGAAGACGCCGGCGCTCGGCAGCCAGGGTCGTCATGGATCGTTGATTCCCGCTCAGTTTCCCCTCATTTCGTTCGCGGCCTGGCAGTGGCCCGCGGACTGGCGGCTGGTGGGCGAGAGGCCGGCCGGAAGCCGGCCCTTTTTCCACCCCGGGCGGGGACTGCGCCTTTCAATTGCGGTTAACCACTGTTATCTCCCGGCCCCATGACCACCCACCCGATCGAAAACATCCGCAATTTCTCGATTGTCGCGCATATCGACCACGGCAAGTCGACGCTCGCCGACCGCCT
>Ga0209023_10006924_pt1 | contig 11802 bp, 9 predicted proteins | sample LakOneMetagenome_FD_187468 | JGI IMG/M metagenome (GOLD analysis project Ga0209023, IMG submission 187468) | Freshwater and sediment microbial communities from Lake Erie, Canada (SPAdes) (version 2) | ecosystem: Environmental > Aquatic > Freshwater > Lentic | place: Lake Erie, Canada | collected...
CGCGACGGGGCCTCGGATGCAGTGTTCTTCATCAGGGCCGGTATACCCGCGGTCGAGTTCGGTCCGGTCGGGGCGGGTCATCACGGTCCCGAGGAATGGGTTTCGATTTCTTCGCTGATCGCCTACCGGTCTGCCTTGAGGGAATTCCTGGAACGATCAGCGGGAAGGGGGTGAACCGGTGAACGACGAATTTGACGATAAGGACGAACCAGAAGGCCACGAAGCCGCAGGCGAGACTCCGGTCGACGGCGCAAGTGAATATCCCCCCGCCGTTCCTGCCCCCAAGGCCGACGAAGATGCCCCGAAGGTCGAAGATGCCAGACCCGATCCCGGTGAGTACGTAGAGCCGCCGACCGAGGAGCTCTTTGCTTTTGAGGCGAGGGTCGAGGAAGGCGATGTGCCGGATCTGGATCCCGTGTTCCGGGCGGCCCTGCTTGAAAGCACCGAGAGCGCGGTTCCGAAGGAGCCGGCACCCGGGGATCCTGCCGCTGGTCAGCCGCCAGCGGGCGGTCCTCCGACCGGGACAGGAGAAGCAGCAGTTCCGGCGACGGGAGACTTCGAATCAACCGGCGAGTATCCACAGACCGGCGAAGAGCCCTATACCGGCGAAGAGCCTTACACCGGCGAGGAGCAGGTCACCGGGACCCAGGAATGGGAAGCCCCGACCGATGGTGGAGTCACCTCGGAGCAGACCGCTGTTCTCCAGGCTGCGGCCAGGAGCGAGGTCCACGAGGCAATCGAGTACTCGCGCCGCACCGGCAAGGCATGGGATCCGCCCAGACCACCGACCGGAGGGGATTTCGACAAGCCCGGCAAGCGCCGTCACTACTGGTGGCGTTTCCTGCTCGCCACCTTGCTGATCATCGGATCATTCGCCACGGCCACCCAGGCCTCGGTCATGCATGTGTTCAACCAGATCGGCGAGGAAATCGGAGGCGGTGACAAGGACCTCAACCTGCCGCCCTGGATGATCAAGGACGCCGACGGGCCGCAGACCATCGTCATCATCGGCTCCGACGTCCGTACCGGCGGGGGCGACACTGCAGGTGACCCCGGCCGCTCCGACACTACGCTTCTGGTGCGGCTGGACCCGGACACCAACCAGATCGCGATGCTCTCCATTCCTCGCGATCTATACGTCGACATTCCCGGATTCGGCTACGACAAATTCAATGCCGCCTACTCCTACGGCGGAACCAAACTGACGCTTCAGACGATCAAGTCCCTGACTGGTCTTGACATCAACCATGTGGTCAACGTTGACTTCCAGGGATTTGCCGACGTGATTGATGCGATCGGCTGCGTCTACGTGGACGTCGACCGCCACTACTTCAACGACAACGCCGGTCTGTCTGTCTCGGAGCAGTACGCGACCATTGACATCGAAGCCGGTTACCAGAAGCTTTGTGGGGCGGACGCCCTTGAATTCGCCCGTTACCGACATACGGATTCGGATCTGGTCCGCGCTGCACGTCAGCAGGACCTGATCGGCGAAGTGCGGAACCGTCTTTCCTTCGGGGACATCATCAAGCACAACAGTGAGCTGATCAAGGCTTTCACTGACAACACGCAATCCGACATCAGCAACGGCAAGCAGATCGTCCAGTTGCTCACCCTGCTCTTCGATTCGCGCGGCGCCGCTGTCACCGAGGTCTCGTTCCCGTCCACATTCACGATGCGTGACGGAATCTCGTTCGTGGAGGCGACTCCGGAAGAGATCCAGGATGCGGTCAACAAGTTCCTCGGATTCGAAGATCAGCCTGGACCGGTAGGCACCCTCGACGAGGGTGACGGAGCCAAGAAGCGACCCCAGTCGAACTCCGAGAAGGCTCAGGAGAAGAAGGCGGCCAAGGAACGCAAGAAAGCCCTCGAGGAATCGAACTCCCACATCCCGAACAAGAACGATGACGAGCTGGTCGATGCCTCCTCGTCCGGCCTGTCCGTGGCCCAGAGTCTCGACGAGGAGATCACCCGCACCGATTTCCCGGTCTATTACCCCAAGCGCCTTCCGTCCGGCGCCATCTATGCCGACGGGCAGAGCCGGGTCTACCACACGCGCGATCCGGACAAGAACGTCTACGGTGCCTACCGGATGGTCATGGAAGTGCAACTCGATGACGGCCTGCACTACTTCGGTCTCCAGGGCCTGCGTGGCTGGACCGACCCCCCGATTCTCGAAGCTCCCCATGACGAAGTCGAGATGGATGACCGCAAGTTCCAGGTCTATCCCGAAGGCGACCGGATCAAGCTGGTCTCCTGGACCGACGGAGACAACGTGTACTGGATCACCAATTCCCTGCTGCTCGGTCTGACCAATGACCAGATGCTTGGAATGGCCAGGTCCACACGCGCATTTACCCCCGACAAGTGAGTGAAATGAATTCTGAAGAAAAGGCACCTATCGGTGTCGTCGGGGTCGGCTGGGTCGGCCTCGTAACCGCTGCATGTTTTGCCGAGCTGGGTCACCGGGTCATCGCCCGGGACGTGCTCCAGGAGAAGGTCGATTCGCTGAGCCGCGGGGAGATCACGATCCACGAGCCCGGCCTGGCCGAACTGCTGGAGAAGAACCGCGAACGTCTGACCTTCACCACCGACATGGACGAGCTGCTGGGTGCGGCCCGGTTGCTCTTCGTCTGTGTTGACACGCCGCCCACCTATTCCGGTGACGCTGACCTTTCCCGGGTCCGCTCGGTGGTCGCAGACCTGAAGGCCGACGGTGATCATGTGCTGATCATGAAGAGCACCGTGCCGGCTGGCACCGGTGCCTCGATCCGTCGCGAGCTTCCGGGATTGCCTTATGTCTCCTGCCCCGAATTCCTCAAGGAAGGGACAGCAGTCGCAGACTTCATGCACCCGGACCGGGTAGTGGTGGGTTCCGAGCCCGAAGACGCAGAGGCAGCCGCGGAAGTGGCCGCTCTCTACGACCCGCTGGGCGGTGAGCTGGTCATGACTGACACCTCGAGCGCGGAGATGATCAAGCTCGCCTCGAATGCCTACCTCGCGACCCGGATCTCGTTCATCAACGAGATTGCGAATGTCTGCGAAGAGGTTGGCGCCGATGTGACCGAAGTGTCCCGGGGGATGGGTCTGGACGAGAGGATCGGCCCGCACTTCCTGCGCCCGGGAATCGGATTCGGAGGATCCTGCTTCCCGAAGGATGTCAACGCACTGAAGTTACTGGCCGGTAACTCGGGCTACCACTTTCAGCTGCTGAACTCCGTGATCGAGGTCAATGAACTGCAGAAGCGCCGAGTTGTGAGCAAACTCACAAAACACCTTGGTCCCCTGGTCGGAAAGCGGATCGCCCTTCTGGGTCTCGCATTCAAGCCGGATACGGATGACATGCGGGAGGCCTCGAGCCTCGTTTTGTCCGCTCGTCTAAGAGGTGAAGGTGCGGAAGTTGTTGCATATGACCCAGTGGCGATGAGCAATGCAAGGACTCTCCTTCCCGGCGTGGAAATGAGGGAAACAGCACAGGAGGCATTAACTGATTCGGACGCAGCGGTACTGGTTACCGAGTGGTCTGAATTCAGGGAAATCGACTGGGCTGGGGCGGCCGATCGGATGCGGAGGCCATTGCTCATAGACGGACGAAATTTCCTTGATGCCGGGCAGATCCGCTCCGCCGGATTCCTTTACGAAGGGATCGGCAAGGCTGGTGACCGGTGACGAAAGCAGGTAAGGCAGATTGCAGGCACTGGTACTGGTTGGAGGCAAAGGCACACGGCTTCGGCCGCTGACCTATGAGACACCGAAGCCGGCTCTGACGCTGGTTGACCGGCCGTTTCTGCGCTACATGACCGAGTGGTTGGGAAGCCACGGGGTCGACGAAGTGATTCTTGCCTGTGGCTTTCTTCCGGACGAGATGAAGAGGGTCCTGGGGGATGGCGAACCGGGCGGTCCCCGGCTCAAGTATCTGGTCGAGGAAGAAGCCCTCGACACCGCGGGGGCGATCCGCTTCGCCCTCGATCACCTCGACGAGCGTTTCTTCGCCCTGAACGGCGACGTTCTGGCCGATCTGGATCTGACCGCGCTCTGGAACCAGCACATCGAAACCGGTGCCCGCGCCACTCTCGGCCTTTACCGGGTGGAGGACTCGAGCAGCTTCGGACTGGTCGACATCGACGAGGAAGGCCGGGTTCTCAAGTTCAGCGAAAAGGATCCGAACCGGACCGGCTCGGGGCTGATCAACGCCGGGACCTATGTGCTTGAACGGGAAGCGATCGCCGAAGTTCCGGCGGGAAGAAAAGTCTCGATCGAGAGGGAGTTCTACCCGTCGATCACCGGCAAGGGCCTCTACGCCAGGGAGCTGACCGGGTACTGGATGGATTTCGGCACCAGGGAGCGTTACTTCGATGCCAGCTGGGACATCCTCGAAGGCAGGATCCACACGCAGGTCAAGACCGACAGCGACGGGGTTCACATCTCACCCGATGCCGAAGTCGATCCCAGCGCGACGATCGGACCCCGGGCAGTGATCGGATCGGGCGCCAAAGTGGGCGCAGGAGCCAAGGTGAATGGCTCTGTGCTGCTTGAGGGCTGTGAGGTCGGGGAGGGAGCCGAGGTGGAAGAATCCATAATCGGACCTGGCGTAAAAGTTGCTGCGGGGGATACGGTAGGAGATGAAGTCCTTGGCAAGAATGAAGTCGGTGAGGTCGTAAATGCTTGAGGACGTACTTGACATCCCAAACCACATCCGAGATGCCCTCTGGAGGGTCGATTCGGCGCAGCTGAAAGCTAGGCCGTCCTCGGGATTCGTGGTTTGCGGAATGGGCGGCTCGGCAATCGGTGCTGAACTGGCCCGCGGGCTGCTCGACAACCGGCTGACCGGACCGATGGTCGTTTCCCGCAGCTACGGACTTCCCCGGTGGGTTACCGCCGACTGGGCCGTGCTCGCCTCCAGCTATTCGGGCGACACCGAAGAGACGATTGCCTCCTTCAAGGAAGCAGGCGAAGCCGGAACCCATCGCTGGGTGGCTGGCACCGGTGGCGAACTTGGCGCCCGGGCCCGTGACGCCGGGATCGGCGTGGTGGGACTGCCCGGTTTCTTCCAGCCCCGGATGACGGTCGGCTACATGACGGTCGTATCCGCCTACATCGCACACCTGGCCGGAGTCGCGCCCGACGTGCGGCGCGAACTGGAACAGGCGGCGGATTTTCTCGACACATGCAAGGGCGACATGGAGCCCCTCGCGAGGGCACTCGCTTCCCAGATCGGGGACACTCCCCTTGTCGTGCATGGAGCAAATCTCACTACGGCCCCGGCCAGGCGCTGGGCCAACCAGTTCAACGAAAACGCCAAGCAGCTCGCCTTTTCAGCCGAGATCCCCGAGGCGAACCACAACCTGATGGAAGCGTGGTCAAAGGGATCCGGTGGACTTGGCGCAGTTTTCCTGACCGATTCGGGCCAGTCCCCGCGTGAGCGCCGCCGGATGGAACTGACCGCGGAAGCGGTGGACAAGACGGGAGCCCCGGTCTTCAAGGTCGAGACCCTGGGCGAGACCCGTTCGGAGCGCCTTTTCTGGGCGGTCATGTTCGGTGACCTCGTTTCAGTCGAAGTAGCTGCTTTGCGCGGAGTCGACCCCTTGCCGGTCGACGAAATCCAGAACTTCAAACGGCGCCTGGGCAAGACCTGATGAAAGCGATGGTGCTGGCCGCCGGACTGGGCACGAGGCTCAGGCCAGTCACTCGAGCCGTGCCCAAGCCGATGGTCCCGGTCCTGAACCGACCGGTGATGGAACACATCGTGAAGCTGCTCGCGCGCAACGACTTCACCGAAGTCATCGCCAACATCCATTGGTACCCGGAAGTGATCAAGGAACATTTCGGTGACGGGTCCGGTTTCGGCATCGATCTGACCTACAGCTTCGAAGACGAACTCCTCGGGACCGCCGGTGGAGTCCGCTACGCCTCACATTTTTTCGATGACGATTTTCTGGTCATCTCCGGCGACGCGATGACCGACATCGATCTGGCCGCGATGCGTGAAGTCCATCTGGCCCATGGCGGCATCGCCACGCTTGCCACCCGGCGGGTCACCGACACCTCGGAATTCGGAGTGGTGATCACCGACGAAGCCGGTCGCATCCAGGGCTTCCAGGAGAAGCCCGATCCGGACGAGGCACTTTCCGATCTCGCCAATTGCGGCATCTACATGTTCAACCGGGCGATCTTCGACTATTTCCCCGGTCCCGGAGAAAGCAAGCTTGCCGCGCCCGGACATCCCGACGGTTTCGCCGACTGGGCTTACGACGTCTTTCCAGCCTTGCTGGACGCCGGGCTTGCCTTTCACGCCCACGAGACTGATGCCTACTGGAATGACATCGGCACCATCGAAGAACTGATCCAGAGCAATTTCGACGGCCTGTTCGGCGACGTGGACCTGGGCCTGCCTGACAACGAGATTCTTCCCGAAGTCTGGGCGGAGGGTGACGTTTCCGGCCTTGAAGGAGCCGAGATCGACGGGCCGGTCCTGATCGGCCACGGGGCGAGCATCGGTGAAGGTGCCCAGCTGGTCGGTCCGCTCGTGCTCGGTGCCGGCTGTTCGATCGGTGCTGGTGCCGGAGTCCGGGAAGCGGTTCTCCTCGACCGTTCGTCGCTTGAAAAAGGCGCCTTCCTCGCCGGCGGACTTCTCGGACCCACCAAGAATTAGTAGGTCGGGCGGGGTCCGACCCGCCCTCCAAGTTCAACCCGCCCCTCCCACTCGAAGTAGACGATGGATGGGAGGGACTCTGATGAGTGGTTGTTCAGAATTGTTGCATCTGTAGAGCCACTCTTGAGCCTTATTTGGGCACGGTTAGGCGATGGATCCCGGTCGCATCTCCAGATTGCTGGTTCCGGCTCGTTGTCCGGTCTGCCGGTCGCGGCTCGATCCGGCCGGGCTGGTTTGCGGTGAATGCATGCGGTCGCTCAACCGGAACCTGGTCCTCAGGGCCGATCCGCCCGAAGGCATCGAGCGGATCGCTTCCTGTGCCGACCATGAAGGCATCGCCCGGGATCTGCTGGCCGCCTTCAAGTTTCGCCACCTGACCGGTCTGGCGGGGCTGATCGCCGGTTTCATGGCGGACGCCGCCGGTCCGTTCGCGGAGACCGGACTTCTGGTGCCGGTGCCGCCGGCACGGCTGAGGACCTGGTTCAGGGGCTTCGATCCGGTTGAACTGCTGGCCGGAGAGGTCTGCCGGATTGCCGGCATCCGGATGCCTCCCGGCAGGGTTCTGGTCAGGCGAGGATCGGGTCGGCAGCGAGGAAGGAACCGGGACGGCCGGCTCGCCGACCCGCCCGACATCCGTGCCGTTAGCGGCGCAGGCGGGATCATCGGCGGCCGGGAGATCCTGCTGCTCGATGACGTGATGACGACCGGAGCAACCCTTGCGACCGCGGCCGGAGCGCTGCGCCAGGCCGGCGCCGCCTCGGTTTCGGCACTCACCTTCACGCGGACGCTCTGACCCGGTTTCGCCTGGCCAGAAGGATCCGGCCGGCAATTACGGATTCCGTAGAAACCACCACTTGTCAACGTCCTGTTACCCGGCTACCATCGGCCAAAGGAACACAACCCCGCCAGGAGGTCCCATGCGAATCGATATTCGTGGTCGCAACGTCGAAGTAAATGACGAAATGCGCGAGCAGGTGGCCCAGCGGTTCAAGCGGCTTGGTGAACAGGTTTCGCCGCTTGCCCGTCTCGAAGTTGTCGTGTCCGAGGAGCAGAACCCCGCCATAGCCGACAAGTTCGTGGCCGAGGCGACGCTCCACGTGAAGGGAGTGACGCTCCACGCCCATGAAGCGAGCCCGGACATGATGCACACCATCCACGAAATCGCAGAGGACATGCGCCGGCAGGTAAAGAGGCATCGCGAGAAGCGGCGCAAGCGGAGGGAAACGAGAAAGCTTGTAAATCGCCTTCAGGGTCGCGAGACCGGAGGCGCCCAGCCCGGTCTCTAAGGGCCGGAGAAAGGGAACGGTCCCGAACCTTGGGGATCGGGACCGGAGAGAACCAGTCAGTGCGGAGGGGCCGAAAAATCGGCCCCTCCGTCTCTGTCGAGACGGTTCCGCGCGCTGGTCTTTAGTCGGTCATGAACGCCAACGGCTAACCTAGTCTTTATGGCCATTCAGCTAATCGATCGTGCGCTCAGGATGGGGGAGGGGCGCAAGTTCAAGGCATATGAAAAGCGGGTCGAGTCGATCAACCGGATCGAGCCCGAGATGAAGGAGCTCGACGACGCCGAGCTGCTCGAAGAAGCAAATGCCCTGCGGGAGCGTGCGAAGAACGGGGAGTCGCTCGACGACCTGCTGCCGGAGTCGTTTGCGCTTACGCGTGAAGCGGCCTGGCGCGCCCTCGGGCAGCGTCACTATGACGTTCAGCTGATCGGCGGAATGGTCGTCAACGACGGCGCCATCGCCGAAATGAAAACCGGTGAAGGCAAGACCCTGACCAGCACCCTGGCCATCGTCCTGAACGCCCTCGCCGGCAAGTCCGTACACGTCGTCACGGTCAACGACTACCTCTCCAAGCGAGACGCGCTGTGGATGAAGCCGATCTACGACATGCTCGGTGTATCGGTCGGATGGATCCAGGAAAACGACGACCCGGCAGCGCGGCGCGAGAAGTACGCCTGCGACGTCACCTATGGCACCAACTCGGAATTCGGCTTCGACTACCTGCGCGACAACATGGCCGCATCCCTGGAGCAGAAGGTCCAGCGTGCCCATGACTTCGCGATCGTGGACGAGGTCGACAACATCCTCATCGACGAGGCCAGGACCCCGCTGATCATCTCCGGTGCCCCGGAAGAGGCCGCCCAGACCTATTACACCTTCGCCCGCCTGGCCAAGCAGCTCGAAGGCGTGCCCGCCAAGACCAAGCTCAAGTCGATGGGCGAAAGCAAGGACACATCCGGCGCCGACTACGACTACGAGTACGACGAGAAGCACAAGACGATCTCGCCGACCGAACGTGGCGTCGACAACACCGAGAAGTTCGTCGGTGTCGAGAATCTCTACCTCGCCGAGAACGGCAACCTGGTCAACCACCTGATTCAGTCCCTGAAGGCCGAGTCCCTTTACAAGAAGGACAAGGACTACGCGGTGGTCGACGGCGAAGTGATGATCATCGACGAGTTCACCGGTCGCATCCTCGAAGGACGCCGCTGGTCGGAAGGCCTGCACCAGGCGGTCGAAGCCAAGGAAGGGGTGGCGATCCGCGAGGAGAACCAGACCCTCGCCACGATCACCCTGCAGAACTACTTCCGACTCTACGACAAGCTTTCCGGAATGACGGGTACCGCCCTCACTGAAGCGGTCGAGTTCATGAAGATCTACAAGGTCCCGGTGGTCGAGGTTCCGACCAACCGTCCGATCTCCCGCGATGACCAGAACGACCAGATCTTCAAGACCAAGGAGGGTAAGTGGGCCGCGGTCATCCGCGAGCTGATCGCCCGCCACGAAAAGGGCCAGCCGATCCTGGTCGGCACCGTCTCGGTTGAAGTATCGGAAATGATCTCGGCCCAGCTCAAGAAGCAGGGCATCGAGCATGTCGTCCTCAACGCGAAGCCCGAGTACGCCGAAAGGGAAGGCGAGACGATCGCCCAGGCCGGACGCAAGGGGGCGGTCACGATCGCCACCAACATGGCCGGCCGTGGCGTCGACATCAAGCTCGGTGGCGATCCTGAAGGCATGGCTCATCCGCAGGTCGCCAAGCAGGGGCTCAACCCCGAGGACGAGGGCTACAACGAGGCGGTCAGCAAGATCGCCGCCGAACTGAAGCCCCAGTGCGACGCGGAAGCGATTGAAGTCAAGGAACTCGGCGGCCTGTTCATCTGCGGCACCGAACGACACGAATCAAGGCGAATCGACAACCAGCTTCGAGGTCGCGCCGGCCGTCAGGGCGATCCCGGAGCGTCCCGTTTCTTCCTCTCGGCCGAAGACGACGTGATCCGTCTCTTCGCCGGTGACCGCATCTACAAGATCCTCGACCGTCTCGGACCGACCGACGAGGAAGGGCACGAGATGCCGCTCGAGGCGAAGATGCTCACCAAGACCGTCGAGAACGCCCAGAAGAAGGTCGAAGAGCAGAACTTCCTGATCCGTAAGCGCGTCCTCGAATACGACGACGTGATGAACGAGCAGCGCCGTGTGATCTACAAGTACCGCGGCGAGATCCTCGAAGGCCGCGACATGTCGGAAATCGCCCGGGACGAAGTCAACGGAGTGATCGCCCGTCTGGTTGACGAGTACACGGCCGGCGACATCATCGAGGAATGGGACCTGCCCGGACTCGACTCCCAGCTTCATCTGATCTGGCCCTGCGCGATCGACGTCGCGGCGATGCAGCCCGACATGACCGAGCCGGAAGCGCTCAAGCAGGATCTGATCGAGGACGCCCAGAAGGCTTACGACGAACGTGAGGCCGAATTCGGCGAGGAGATCATGCGCTACCTCGAGCGGACCCTGCTGATGCAGGTGATCGACTCACGCTGGCGCGAGCATCTCTATGACATGGATTACCTCCGCGAAGGCATTCACCTGCGCGGATTCGCCCAGATCGATCCGCTCGTCGCGTACAAGAACGAGGGCTACTCGATGTTCCAGGAGCTGATGAACGGCATCTGGGAAGAGTTCAGCCGACTCGTCTACAACGTCGAAATCGAAATCGAACCCGATCAGGTGGACGGAGCCTTTGCCGCTCCGGCCGAAGAACCCGACGAATCCAGCTTCGACTACTCCGGCGGAACCCTCGAGGCCCAGCCTTCGGCTCTGGCCGAAGTCGCGGCCGGGGCTACCCCCGGTCCCGCCGATGCCGGCGGAATCCCCGGAGTTGTTCCCGGTGGAGTTCCCAACGTGGGTGGCGGGCAGTCAGCAGGGTCGAACACGGTGGTCAAGTCCGAACAGGAAACCATTGGCCGGAACGATCCCTGCTGGTGTGGTTCGGGCAAGAAGTACAAGAAGTGCCACGGGGCCTAGCCAGCACCCGGCATCCAGGTCATTTCGTTCGGTAGCCGTTCACGAATAGTCTCGCTGTATGACCTGGATGGCGAGACCTTGACTCCGGAGGAAGTAACGGTTCGCGAATTCGTTTCGACCTTCAATCGGTCGGAGCTTGACTCCTTCGTGGAACTGCTCGATCCCGAGGTCGAGATTCACGGAATGAAGGGGCTCCGGACCGGTCGGGACGAGGCGCGGGCATGGGCCACGAAAAAGCCGGGCGGTGTCCAGCAGACGGTGCTGATCGAATCATGCGAACAGCAGGAGGACCGCGTTCTGCTCGGGGTCAAGCGGGAATGGCGTTGGGAAGAAGACGACGAGCTTGCCTACACGGACGAGCTCTCCTGGCTGTTCGAGCTTCGGGACGCCAGGGTTCTTGGCTGGAGGCCGTTCGAGGACTCCGACGAAGCGCGCAAAGCTTTCAACGCCTGAACGTTGGTGTAACGCCGCGGGGCCGGGTGGGCCTGTCCGGGACGCGGGATGCGCTCGACCTTCGGTCTCGCTACTCCTGAGTGTCCCGGACAGGCCCACCCGCCCCCGCGGCTACTCCAACGGTTCGCCGGTTCGTGCTTCCTAAAAGCGGAGTCCGATCGTCTATCAATTTTCTCTGTGATCGGACGGGTTGCATGTGGAGGCGGGGCGAAGCTCGCCGACTTGCAGTTAAGCCGGGGTCCGACTGGGTCTGTGCACACCAAGGGCCCCCCACAAACACCGGCCCTGAAGTAGCAGGGAGAACTAATGCGGTTCTTTGTAACGGTCTAGGCCGGTGTCTTCGAAGGAGACCGGGTCTTCGATTGGTTCGAGGTGGGTGAAGACGGTGGCCTG
>Ga0209023_10006925_pt1 | contig 11802 bp, 10 predicted proteins | sample LakOneMetagenome_FD_187468 | JGI IMG/M metagenome (GOLD analysis project Ga0209023, IMG submission 187468) | Freshwater and sediment microbial communities from Lake Erie, Canada (SPAdes) (version 2) | ecosystem: Environmental > Aquatic > Freshwater > Lentic | place: Lake Erie, Canada...
CCGACGCCGTGCCCCTCGCCCTGGGCGCCCGGACCAACCTGGTGGGCACCGAGGCCACGATCGCCGCCCGACTCGCCCTCTACCGCGCCGCCGGGATCACCACCCTGCTGGCCAAGCTCGACACCGACCACGACGCCCAGCTGGCCAGCCTCGAAACGCTCATTCGGCTCGTAGAGGCCGAGGGCTGATCCGTGGCCCGGCTCATCTACGCGGCGATCACCTCGCTGGACGGCTACGTGAACGACGTCGACGGCCGGTTCGAGTGGTGTGCCCCCGACGAGGAGGTGCACGCGTACGTCAACGACCTGGAGCGGGAGATCGGCACCTGTCTCTACGGGCGGCGGATGTACGACGTGATGGTGGCGTGGGAGACGATGGACACCACCGGCGAGCCCGCGGTGATGCAGGACTACACCGCCATCTGGAAGGCCGCCGAGAAGGTCGTCTACTCGACCACCCTCGCCGAGGTGGCCAGCGAGCGGACCCGCATCGAACGGTCCTTCGATCCCGACGCGGTACGGGACCTGAAGGCGACGGCCGACCGCGACCTCTCGATCGGCGGGCCGACGCTGGCCGCCGAGGCCCTGCGGGCCGGGTTGGTCGACGAGGTGCACCTGTTCCTGAACCCGGTCGTCGTCGGGGGCGGCACGGCGGCGCTGCCCGAGGGGCTCCGCGTCGACCTCGAACTGGTCGACGAACACCGCTTCGCCGGTGGCGTCGTCCACCTCCGCTACCGGGTGGCGTCGGTGGGCTGAACGTCAGCAGGCGGACGGTCCGCCGAGCCGGTCGAGGAGGTTGCGGGTGATCTGCTCCACCTCGGGGTCGAGGCCGGCCAGGCCGTGGGCCCAGTCGGTGGAGCCCGAGGTGACCACGATCCCCCCGGCCGGCGAGGTGTAGGTCCCAAGCACCGCGTGGCCGTGGGAGAACCGCTCTGCGTCCTCGGTGGTGCGGCCGCCACCGGCCACGCGGGCGGCGATGAACTCGACCTCCGAGGGTTGGTCGGGAGGCGGCGGACGGGTCGCGGTCGTGCGGGTGAAGTGGGCGGCCGGGACCGTCCCGAGGATGGTGAAGTCGGCCGGCGTGCCGTCGAACCCGGTGGGGTGGGGCAGGCCGTCGCGGTAGGTGAGGTCGCAGCCGTCGCACTCGTAGCCGACCGTCGTACCGGCCGCGCCGAGCAGGTCGCCGTAGCCCAGGCCGGTGCCGTCGAACAGCCAGTGGTCGGGCCGGTGGACGGTGTAGCCGCCGGCGCCGTTGGTGGCCCGCTTGCCGATGCGGTGGTAGCCGCCCCGCACGAAGCTGACGCCGGTCATGAGGTTCTCGGGGCGGCCGATCAGCTTGTCGGACCACATGCTCGTGAGCTCGCCGATCCGGTCGGTGTCGTACACCGGGTCGGACTTGAACGCCCCCTTGTAGCCGACCATCGTCGCCGCCGGGCCCTCGGCCGTCGGGTCCTCGAGCCGCACCTGCCAGAACGACGTGTTGCCCGACAGGAACGCGGCGTGGCCCCCTCGGGCGATGAAGCCCTCGACGGTGTCGCGCATCGGGCTCGACCAGTACTCGTCGTGACCGACCGAGAGGAAGAGCGAGCAGCCGCCGTCGGTCGGGCCGGCCAGCAGCCCCGGGTGGTCCTCGAGGTCGGCGTTGGTGACGACGTCGATGGCGTAGCCCTCCCGCTCGGCCCAGGCGAGGAACGGGAGCTCCCAGTCGGGCCAGCCGGCCGAGCCGGCGTAGGGCGACAGGTGGTTCAGCGACAGGTAGCCGACGTGGGCCGACATCTGCGGGTCGCGGGTCTGCACCGTGGTGACCCGCCGGCCCTGGCCCGGCGGCTTGAACAGGTAACCCGGCGACATCGGTCGCTGGAGCGACACCGCGGTACCGCCGGTGTAGAGGTTGTGCCCGCCGAAGTCGTTGTACGCGTGCCAGGTGTTGGTCGACAGGGCCAGCAGGATGCGGGCGGTCGGCGCGCCCGTCGGGGGCCGCACGACGAAGAACGCGTGGCTCCGCCGGCGCTTGCCGTCGACGTCGATGTCCAGGACGACCTCGTAGTACCCGCTGCGCCACGAGCGGTCGACGTCGAGCACCAGCGCGGCCGGCCAGCCGCAGCCGTCTCGGTCCGCGCCGAGCGGGGTCGGGTGGAAGTCGACCGGCACCGAGTCGTCGGCGAACACCACCTCGCGCCGCCACCCCACCCGCGCCACCTCGACCGCCACGGGCCTCGACCCGGCCGAGGAGAGGTGCAGCCCGACCGTCCCGCCCCCGACCACCGACTGGGGCCAGCAGTACCCGGACACCGTCTCGTACGCCATCGGCGGAACCTACCGGCTCCGGACCGGCGCGGGAGGGGTAGACGGGTCCGGGATCGGTCGGTACTGTCCACCCGCACTGCGGGTGGTTGGGGGCGGAACGGACGGAGGCACGGACGATGCAGAGCACTCGGAGCGGCAGGGCGTTCGCCACGGTCGCCATGGCCGTGCTGCTCGCCACAGGGGTGGCGGGCTGCGGTTCGAGCGGCGGGAGCGAGGGCGCCACCGCACCGAAGACCTCGACCGCTCCGAAGACCAGTGCGGCACCGACGTCCGGGTCGGAGACCACGCCCGACACGGCGACCGCGACCACCGGCGACTCGACCGAGACCACCGCACCGGACACGACGGCACCCGCTCCGACGATCGCCCCGTGCGACGCGCTGACCAAGGCCGAGGCCGACAAGATCGCCGGCCTCACGCTCCAGGCCGGCAATGCGGTCGAGCAGACCTGCACGTACACCGCACCGGTCGACGGCCCGACCGGCCAGGTCGAGATCTTCCTCGGCGAGGGAGCCAAGAGCTACCTCGACGTCGACCGCCAGATCGGGCACACGTTCGAGCCCGTGCCCGGCCTGGGCGGCGAGGCGTTCTACGAGGAGGACACCGTCTTCTTCCGCAAGGGTGAGACGTGGGTGGCCATCCAGCTGGTCCGCACCAACGACCCCGCCGAGAACAAGGACCCCCTCATCGACGCAGCCAAGGTCGTCGCCGGCCGCCTCTGAGCCGCGACTGGCGGTCAGTCCTCGGCCTGGCGGGCGCGGGCGCGGCGTTTGCCTTCGTGCATCGCGCGCACGCGTCCGGGTTCGATGGCATCGCCCTCGGCCACGAGCTCGGCACTGAGCACCTGGTCGGCGGGCACGTCGGCCAGCCACGGGCCGACCGTGCCGAGCTGGCCGACCGCGTTGTGCACGGTGAAGTCCGCCGGCGTCACGTCGTCGAGGTCGTCCCACCGCACGGGGAACGACACCGGGACGCCGGGGCGCACACGCGGGCTGAAGGCCGCGACGACCGTGCCGCCACCAACCCTCGTCGCGTCGACGAACACCTTGCCGCCGCGATCCTCCTTCATGAACTCGGTGGTGGCCAGGGCGGGGTCGAGGGCGGCGGCCCGCGCCGCGATCGCCCGGGTGGCCGCGGCCGAGTCCTCGAGCGGAACTGCTGCCTCGATCGGCACGAACACGTGGACGCCCTTCGCCCCGCTGGTCTTGACCACCCCTTCGAGCCCGAGGTCGATCAGGGCCTGACGCACCAGCCGCGCCGCGGCGACGGCCGCGGCGAAGCCGCCGGAGCCCTCCGGCGGGTCGAGGTCGAGGACGAGGTGGGTCTGGTGGTCGGGGCGCTCGGCCCGCACCAGCGTCGGGTGGTACTCGACGGCTCGCTGGTTGCCGAACCAGAACAGGGTCTTGCGGTCGTTGCACAGGGCGTAGGCGACCTCCCGCTTCGACGTCTCGGCCCAGAGCGACACCGTCCGCACGAAGTCGGGCGTGTACTTCGGCACGTTCTTTTGCATGAAGGGCTTCTGGCCCCGCATCGTGCGGATCACCGACAGCGGTCGGTCGCGCAGCTCGGGCAGCAACCGGTCGCTGATGGCGTCGAGGTAGTCGATGAGGTCGCGCTTCGTCGCCCCGGCCCCTTCGAACAGCGACTGGTCGAGGTTGGTGAGCGCGACCCCGTCTCGGGACTCACCGCTCTTCGCCGGGCTCACGAGCTCCTCGCTACCACACGGACCCGGCCGTCAACCGGGGAGGTACCGGGAGCGGAATCCGGAGGAGACGGGGTCGGGCAACCCACCCCCATCGAGGCACGATTCGAGCGTCGTCGAGGAGAAGGTCGACGCATCGGCGAGCAGCCCGCGATAGGTGGCGCAGGCCTCGACGAAGTCGGTGTTGCCCGCCGGGTGGATCACCGCGTAGTTCCCCCAACGCCAGCGCCCGCTCGGGTGCTGGAGCATCGAGTGGACGAGCATGTGGTCGAGCCAGATGTGGATGAGCCTGGTCCCGTTGACCGCATCGAGGGTGCCGGCGCGGTGGGTGCCCGACCGCTCGGTCACCTCCACGTACCGGGCGAGGCGCTGGGGCTTCGGCGGCTGCGGCCTGTTGACGTCGTGGTACGGGGTCGCCACGCCGATGAACCCGAGGGTGCCGTCGCCGAGGTCGAGCTCGATGGCCACGTCGAACGCGCAGAGGTTGCCGATGAACGCGGGGTCGAGCCGGCCCGGCGAGTGGGCGAAGCGGACGGCGGACACGGTGCCGGGCGCATCGGGCCACCAGGCGTGAACGGCTCGATCGGCCAGTGCGAGGTCGGCGGCCAGGTCGCCGAACAGGTTGAAGGACAACGCGGTCGAGGACAGGAGGTCGGCCCACAGCCGCTGGGCGCTCAGGCTCTGCTCCCGCTCCGTGATGGCCATCCTGGCCTTCGCCGCGTCGAGCGCCGCCGGGGTGAGGAGGGTCGCGCCGGTCTCCTGGGCGTACGCCAGGTCGAGCCGGCTCCCGACGAGCCGCGTGGGCTTGCCGGGCTGCGGGACCATCGGCTGCGACCCGATCGGGTGGCCGTGGGCCTCGCGCCATCGCGCCTGGTGGAGCCGGAGCCGCCGGCGGAAGTCGGTCAGCTCCGGTTGGCCCGGGACCCGGTCGATCGGTTCCCAGCAGTGCGCGGCGTCGAGCACCTCGCGGGTCAGCGCCTCGCTCACCGGTCGGCTCGCCCCATCAGTGCGAATGGACGGGCGGGGCGTCGGCCGGGTCGGGGGTGCAGGAGTGGCACTCGAGCTCGATGGTGGCGTGGTCGATGTGGAACCGGTCGGCCAGCATCGCCTTGAGCCGGTCGCCCTCGACCTGTGCCTGGTGGAGGCTGCTCCCCTCCTCCAACACGACGTGGCCCGAGAAGGCGGTCACATCGGAGGCCAGGCTCCACAGGTGGGTGTGGTGCACGTCGCTGACCTTGCTGTCGGCCTTCAGCGCGGCCTCGACCTCCGCCAGATCGACGTCGCCGGGCGCCCCTTCGAGCATCACGTTCGTCGTGGCCTTGAGCAGGCTCCAGGCCGACCAGATCACCAGCACGGCGACGGCCAGCGAGACGGCCGGGTCGGCCCACTCGGCCTTCCAGAACAGGATGGCGACCGCGGCCGCGATCGCCGCGACCGACCCGACGGCGTCGACCGCCATGTGGAGGAACGCGCCGCGCATGTTGATGCTGCGACCACGAGCACGGGCCAGCATGACGGCGCTGCCGACGTTGACGAGCAGGCCGAGGAACGCCACGACGAGCATCCCGCCGCCCTCGACCGATGCGGGCTGGCCGAGCCGGTGGATGGCCTCGTAGATGACCCAACCGGCGACGGCCAGGAGTGTGAGGCCGTTGAACTGCCCGCCGAGCACCTCGGAGCGCTGCAGCCCGTAGGTGTGGCGGGCCGTGGCCTGCCGGCTCAGCAGCTGCTGCGCCACCAGGGCGATCGACAGGCCGACCACATCGGAGAACATGTGCGCCGCGTCGGCCAGCAGGGCGAGGGAGTGGAAGACCAGGCCGCCGACCACCTCGGCGCCGAGGAAGCCGGCGTTGGCGACCAGCGCGATCCACAGCGCCTTGCGCTGCAGGTCCCGGCTCGGCCCGTGGCTGTGGCCGGCGTGACCCGCGGCTCCGGCACGATCGGCGGGGCCGGCGGATGCGTGATCAGCCGTCATGGCGCTTCAGACGATACCCGTGGTGCCAGCGTTGTGTCCGTGACTCGGAAGGCGTGCAGGGGCCTCGCCGTTCCGCCGGCGGGTCTGACCCGGTGGGATGCTGTGGGCATGCGTACCGATCGCGGCTTCGAGCGCCTGCTCTTCTTCAGTGATGCCGTGGTCGCGATCGCCCTCACGCTGTTGGTGCTGCCCTTGGTCGACCTGGCGAAGGAGGCTCACGGCCGCACCTCGACGAGCTCCTTCCTCGGCGATCACCTCTACGCGCTGTTCGCCTTCGCCCTCGGCTTCGTCGTGATCGGCGTGCTGTGGCGAGCCCACCACGAACTGTTCGAGCACCTCCGGAGCTACGACTCGACGGTGTTGGCCATCAACGAGCTGTGGCTGTTCACCATCGTCCTGCTGCCGTTCGCGACCGAGCTGATCAACCGCAGCCATACGGGACGGACCGCGAACGGTCTGTACGTCGCCACACTGCTGGTGAGCTCGCTCTGCCTCACGGGCATCAAGCTGATCGCCCGCCGACGGCCGGGGCTGCGCCACCCCGACAGCGCGGCCGACCCGACCAACCCGATCGACGAGCCACCAGGGGTCACGGCCGGTGTGCTGGCGGTCATCCTGGTCGTCGTGATCGCGGTGCCGTCGGGCGGGCTTTGGCCGATGGTCGGACTCATGTTGGCGTCGCCGATCCGCGCGATCCTGGTCAGGCGCCGAGGTTCCAGCCCCACCAGCTGATGTCCACCGTCGCTTCGTCAGCTGGGCTGGTCCCCGCGGACGACGGTGGTCCCCGGGAGGTCGCCCGCGGCGCGCCACTGCTCGAGGTGGGCGGCGTAGCGCATCAGGTTGCCGGGCATCACCACGTTGCGGGCCGCCGCCATCGTGCGGGCGCCCTCGCTGTTGTGGAAGCTCGGCGTGCAGGCCGCCGAGTAGCGGCCGAACCCCTTGCCGGCCTCCCACAGGAGGGCGAGCCATTCGTCCTCGGCCTCGACCGTCGCCTCGATCGAGGTGATCCCCTCCTTGGACGCGGTAGCCACGATCGCCGCGAGGTGGGCGGTCAGCTCGCTCAGGTAGTGGTGGAAGTTCAGCCCGAACCCGGCCTGGATGAAGTGGCAGACCAGCAGGTTGGGGAAGCCGTTGGTCAGGATGCCGTGCAGGGTGTGGGCGCCGTCGGACCACCGCTCGCTGAGCGTCACGCCATCCCGTCCGACCGGGTCGAAGCCGAGCCGGCTCACCAGGCCGGTCGTGACCTCGAAGCCCGATGCGTAGACGAGGAGGTCGAGCTCGTACTGCGTCCCGTCGACGACCGGCCCGTCGGCCGTGACCTTCTGGACACCCAGGCCGTTGGTGTCGACCAGGTGCACGTTGGGCTCGTTGAACGCCTGGAGGTACTCGTCGTGGAAGCACAGCCGCTTGCAGTGCTTGCCGTACCAGGGCTTGAGGGCCGCCGCGGTCGCCGGATCCTCGACCAGCTCGTCGATCCGGGCCCGCAACGAGTCCATGATCTCGAAGTCGGCCCGCTCCAGCTCGGCCGCCGCCTCGGGGGTGGCCGCCTCGACCTGGGTGTCCTGCCAGAGCAGCTTGGTCGCGCCGTCGCCGACCAGGTTCTGCTCGGGCTGTTCCCCGGTGACGGCCGCGGTGAAGTTGCGCATGCGCTCGACCTGCCAGCCCGGCTTCAGCGCGGCGTACCACTCGGGGTCGATCGGCGAGTTGGCCCGCACCCCGACCGCGGTCGGCGTCCGCTGGAAGACGTAGACCTCCTTGGCCGCCCGGGCCAGCTGGGGCACGATCTGGATCGCCGTGGCGCCCGTGCCGATGACGCCGACCCGCTTGTCGGCCAGCTTGTCCATCGGCTCGGTCGGGCTGCCGCCCGTGTAGCCGTAGTCCCAGCGGGCGGTGTGGAACGCCTTCCCCGCGAAGTCGTTGATGCCGTCGATGGCCGGCAGCTTCGCCTTGTGGAGGATGCCGCCGGCGGTGATCAGGAACCGGGCCGCCACCTGATCGCCCCGGGAGGTGACGACCCGCCAGCGTGACGCGCCCTCGTCCCACGTGGCGGTGTCGATCTCGGTCTGGAACAGCGCATGGGGGTAGAGGTCGTACTGCGTGGCGATGCGCTGGCAGTGCTCGAAGATCTCCTGGGCCGGCGTGTACCGCAGGGTCGGGCGGTAGCCGGTCTCCTCCAGCAGCGGCAGGTAGATCAGCGACTCGACGTCGCACATGCAGCCGGGGTACCGGTTCCAGTACCAGGTGCCGCCGAAGTCGCCGGCCTTGTCGACGATCCGGAAGTCGGTGACGCCGCGGTCCAGCAGGTTGACCGCGATGAGCATCCCGGCGAACCCGCCCCCGACGACGAGGACCTCGACCTCCTCGACCACAGGATCGCGGGTGAACCCGGGTTCGACCCAGGGATCGTGGTCGAACTCCTCGTACTCCTCGACGAGCTGGGAGTACTGGGCCTGCCCATCGGCCCGCAGTCGCTTCTCCCGCTCGACGCGATAGCGCTCACGCGCCTCCTCGATGCGATCGGCTTCAGACATCGGCAGCACAGCTCCAAACTAGAACGTGTTCTAGTTACGAGTCTGCCCGTCCATCCCCCGCGGCGCAAAGTCCACCCGGCCGAGGCAGGCGTTTCGCCGCACCGAGCGCGCGCCGACGACACCCGAGGGGGCAGAATCCACGGCATGCGCGTGGGCATCGCCGACCACTTCGGATGGGCCGTGGCCGTGACCGCGACCGACGACCACGAGGTCGTGGACCGGCGGCGGATCGAGCTGGTCGAGCCGGGGGTCACCCCGGCGCCCATCCACTACGACTCCGCCGGGCTCGGGCTGGCCGGCACCATCGCCCTCGTGGCCGAGGTCAGGGCGTCGGTCCTCCGGGCCACCTCGGCGGCCTTCGACGAGCTCGCCGCGGCGCTTCGCGGGCCGATCAGCTCGATCTCGTTGCGCACCTGGCCGCCGGACTTCCCGGACGACATCGCAGTGCAGATGCGGGTCCCCTACGAGTCCCGGGCCGACGCGATCATGTACCGGCAGATCATCGCCGAGGTGGCCGGCGGCCGTGGTCTCGACGTCCACCACTACGACGCGAAGTCGGTCGAATCGCTGGCCGTGGCCCGGCTGGGCGACCGGGCGGACGACGTGTTGAACGGCCCCCGGGCCAGGCTCGGGCCACCGTGGGCCAAGGACCACCGGGTGGCACTGGCGGCCACGGTGGTCGCCGGTCCACTGGACTGAACCGGTGACAACCCGCGAAACACCGGCGTGACCGCCGCGACATCGGGCGGGAGCGGTCCCTACGCTGGTTGCGGCCGCGGGGATCCCTGCGGGTGACAGAGGAGACGCCGTGACCGAGACCACCGAAACCGCGATCCTTGCCGGAGGGTGCTTCTGGGGCGTCCAAGAGCTGGTCCGGCGCCAGCCCGGGGTCATCTCGACGAGGGTCGGCTACAGCGGCGGCGACGTGGCCAACGCGACGTACCGGAACCACGGCAACCACGCCGAGGCGATCGAGATCGTGTTCGACCCGAGCCAGACCTCGTACCGGGACCTGCTCGAGTTCTTCTTCCAGATCCACGACCCCACCACCATGAACCGCCAGGGCAACGACCACGGCGCCAGCTACCGGTCGGCGATCTTCACCACGAGCGACGAGCAGCGGGCGGTCGCCGAGGACACGATCGCCGACGTCGACGCCTCCGGCCTCTGGCCCGGCAAGGTGGTCACCGAGGTCACCCCGGCCGGCCCGTTCTGGGAGGCCGAGCCCGAGCACCAGGACTACCTGCAGCGCTACCCGGCCGGCTACACCTGCCACTTCGTCCGCCCCAACTGGAAGCTCCCCCACCGCGCCGAGACCGCCTCGGACTAGCGCGACCGGTCAGAGCAGGCCGTGGTCGCGGGCGGCCTGCACCGCCGCCTTGCGGTCGGTCGCGTCGAGCTTGCGGTAGATGGCCCGGCAGTGGGTCTTGACGGTGTTGAGCGAGAGGTACAGCTCCTCCGCGATGTCTCGCTGCGACTTCGGGCCGGGCAGGTGGCGAAGGACCGCCAGCTCCCGACCGGTGAGCTGATCGACCATCGCGGGGCTGCGGGGCCGCCGCGTCGCCAACTGGTGGCGTGACTCGGCGCGATCGAGGTGGCGGCCCACCAGGCCCGGGTCGGGGCACCGGTCGATCACGGTGCGGGCCTCGGCGATGAGCGACCGGGCGACCTCGTGGTCGGCCTCGTCTCCGACATCGAGCAGGGTGTCACCGCCGACGCACAGGACGTAGCCGAGCGCGAGATCGGTCGATGCGCGGCGGACGAGGGTGAGGGCGTGCTCGGCGTCGGCGCGGGCGAGTCCGGCATCGGTGCTGGTCCGACCCCGAATGGCGTAGGCGCACGCCAACCCGTGGTACTCCGCCAGTCCGCAGCCCTGGGCGGCCTCGACGGCCGCGGTCGCCGCCGCGTGGGCCGCGGCGGACGTCCCGGCGTCGAGCTCGACGACGGCCAGGTACACGAGCGCCAGGACCCAGGCGCTGCGCATGCCCTCGGTCGACGACTTGGCGACGGCGAGTGCGAGCACCCTGCGGGCGTCGTCGGACCGACCGGCCCAGGCGTACGCGGCGCCCACCGCCGTCGCGAGTTCGGCCGACCGGGAGGTCAACGTCTCCGGGGCATCCATGGAACGCGCCGCGACGAGCGCCGACGCCACGTCGCCGCTCGCCATGGCGATGTTCATGCGGAGCGGGATGGCGACGGAGTGGTCGAAGTCGGCCGGCGCGGCATCGGCCATGGCGTCGAGCCACCCGGCGGCCAGCCCGGCCCGGCCGCCGATGAACTCGCACCAGCCCATCAGCAGCGCGCACCACGTGACCGTGCGGGCCCGCTCGCCGAGTTGCAGCAGCAGGCCGCGCAAGGTCTCGATCTGGCCGTCGGCGAGCAGGCGCGGCCCGTGGGTGCGCAGGAGCCGGGCCACGGCATCGAGATCGCCGGCCGCGAAGCGGTGGGCGATCGCCGGACCGAGCTGGCCCTGCGCCTCGAACCAGGTGGCGGCCCGCGCGTGGAGCTCGGGGATCCGGGAGGGGAGCTCCCGCGTCGCCTCGAGGTGGAGGAGGTCGCGGAGCAGGTGGTGGTAACGGAACCAGGTCCCGGTGTGGTCGAGCGCGATGAGGAGCTGGTTCTCGGCGGCGGTGTCTCGCAGCCACTTCGCCCCGTCGTCGGAGCCGGTCACGGCATCGACCAGCCCACCGTGCAGCCGGTCGAGGATGGATGTCTCGAGCAGGCGACGGCGCTCCACCGGGTCGACGCCGGCGAGCAACTCGTCGCGGAGGTACTCCACCACCAGGTGGTCGTCTCCTCGGAACGTCTCGATGAAGCTGCTCGGGTCGGCGGCCCGCCCGAGGGAGAGGCCCGCCAGCACGAGACCGGCGGCCCAGCCCTCGGTCCGGCCGCACAACGTCTCCACCTGCGACGGTTGGAGCCCGTCGGCCGCCGGCCCGATCAGCGCGACTGCATCGTCGGCATCGAAACGCAGGTCGGCAGCGCGGACCTCGGCCATCTGGCCGCGAACCCGCAGCCGCCCGAGTCGGAACGGCGGATCGAAGCGCGTGGCGATGACCAGGGTGACCTGAGGCGGACAGAGGTCGACGAGCCGTTCGAGGCCCCGCTGGATGCTGGCGTCAGCGATCAGGTGATGGTCGTCGATCACGACGATGAGCCCGTGCTCGATCGCCGCCAACTCGTTCACGAGCGCGGAGACGACGACGTGGTCGTCCCCGTTCGAGGCTGCGACGAGTGCCTTGAGGTCGTCCCCCTCGATCGGATGGACCGTGGCGATCGCCCGGATCA
>Ga0209023_10006926_pt1 | contig 11801 bp, 8 predicted proteins | sample LakOneMetagenome_FD_187468 | JGI IMG/M metagenome (GOLD analysis project Ga0209023, IMG submission 187468) | Freshwater and sediment microbial communities from Lake Erie, Canada (SPAdes) (version 2) | ecosystem: Environmental > Aquatic > Freshwater > Lentic | place: Lake Erie, Canada | collected...
AACTAGCTTGACTGCTTCTGCTTTAAATTCTGGGCTGTAACTTTGACGGGTTCGTTGACTCATAACTTGACTCCTTTTGATTGATTATATCTCTTTCAAAAGTGTCCGACTTTCTCAGCAGGGGTCAGCTTACGCAAAGCCCCTCTAGGGTCAATCCACGTGCAAGCTTATCTCCACCAATAGCAATGATTTTGAGCCCAGTAGCACTGTCGGCATAATCAAGAGCATCCTTAGCGGTTCCATTAATCATTCTGACGCTAATTTCTTGAAGTATCTGGGGGAGAGTTTCTTCAACCAAATCCCATTCACAAAGTTCATCGGGACACAATTCAGAATCAATCTCTCTCATTTGATTAGTGGTTTGAACAAAGTCGTTCTCCCACAGCTTCTGAAGGCGAAGAAGAATATCTTCACTGCCCAATTTCCGAGCTAATTTCTTGTGAATACTATTTATATGCGCATTTATCTGGGTATAAACATCCCGCTGAACTGCGTTGAAGCGAGTCACATGAACCAGCATTGAGCTATGTTGATGGCCTTGACCTCTCAGCTGTCTAACAGCACATGATAGGATAAATGCGTCAACAGCCTCTACGAGTGACAAAGGTATGCCGAAATCTGAAGGATGGTGTGGCTCGTGGGTACTCTTGTGCTTTATTGGCATCCAGCCTGCACGACCATCATCGGTATTATGATCATCTATCACACGAACAAGAGGCAGCGTTTGCTCTCTTTGAACACCCGTATTCAACCCAAAAACACGCGACGGTCCAATATAATTTGAGGGTGCGGCCAAGTTCAAAATAAAAGCTTCTGGGAATAGATCCTTGCCTTCCTTTTGTGTTGCACCACGTTCATGTATGAAAATGTTTGCAAAAGGCGTGGCTGTATATCCTACATATGCCTTACGACTAAATGCATGTAGAATTTGTCTAATGAGACTATTAATTGCTGTTGGATTATGCTCATCATCTGGCTTACCATCCGTGTCAAAGAGTTGCTCCCCAGTATCAACTGAAGCATGGTCAGCTTCGTCATCAATCATGAGTAACGGTAAGTTTGTAACTAACTTACGCCCAGTGGCGTTATCAGTCGTATTTGCTACATGATCGAGAATCCATTTATGAAGCCTCGTCAATACCGTTTTATTTTTCTTCACGACAAATAGCCAAGGACGCTGCTCTGGTCTTATGCCTAAGCTCCTTGCCATTTTGGTACTAAAGTCGCCTTTATCTGATCTATTAGTCGCATAATTTGGACGAATTTCCCAGTCAGTGTCGGTTATACCCACACCAATTCGTCGCAAGTCTTCTGGGTCTGGATGTGTTTCATAACCTAGAAAACCCTCATCAAGCCTCATCTGGGTCTGCGATCTAAGATTATTGTGCATCCCTGCCAAGACGATAATAATTTTATAGCCTGCATCAGCTGCTTTACATATCAGTCCTGTATAATTTCCTGTTTTTCCTGATTGTACATGCCCGACAACCATTCCTCGCCTGTCCCAAGGGTCGCCACGCTGCGGATCTTCAAGCAACTGCAGCACCTCATCTGAAGAATTATCCAGTCCTTCAACAGCACTCCATGGCAAATAACCTTCCTGCCACTCACGGTAACGCTGCCAGTAGCGCCAATCACTCTTGCGGCTGGGTGTTAGCCAAGGAATATGCCCTTCATTATTTACTAAAGCACTATCCTGACCAATCCAAATACTTAGTCTTCTAATTAATTCATCCGTCACTGCTTCACGATCAAGATCTAAGCCTAATTTAGGGAACACCACGAGCAACTTATTTATTTTCTCTGCAATTAAATCTGGTGTTATTAGTGATTTATTTTCTTCATCCTGCAAAAGCTCTTGAACCATTTTTATCACACGGTACTTATTTTTCTCGTTTGCTTGCTGCATGTCTAAATGTTCCTTTATTTTGGTTGTTCTGGTAATGATGCAATAAGCTCAGGGTAATTATGAAATGGTTCGCTATGGAGTAAGTTTTGTCTTGCCAGTGCAGGTGACATCCCTTTAAGCAGAACCATATTACGATAAAGGGTGGTTAGAATTTCAATCACTTCAGCTGGAGGCTCACCAGAAAAACCCGTGTGCGGAGCGTCTTTATTTTCTGCAGTGTCCAACCAAATTCGTTGCACAGGAACAGTTTCCTCAATAACGCGAAGCATGGCTTTAATTTGAGGCAATAAACTACCTGCATCCTCTAATACGGCACTGATGGCTGGATGCTCATTATCAATACGGTATCTCATTCCCCCTGTGAAATGATCAGCTCGCCATGCCTGAGTCACTGTTGATCCAGCTGAGGTTTTGGATATTTGTCCACGATGAATAAAAGCTTTTCGAGCACGAGTTCTGGTGTCTTCAGCATGACGAATTAACCAGCGCCGCAAGTTAACTGGAGGACGTGCTGTTGATTTCCGGATATCAATTTTCCAATCCGCATCGACTGTATTTGGAATATCCAACCGAATACGCGCCAATTTATGCGCTTCGTCTTTGATCCAAGGTTTCTGTGTTCCAAATGAGCGTAGTCCTAACCAACTGCCCGCAACCAGTAGGCGCTCATTGCGATAGACATAGAATCCTTGCTGGGCTGTCCAACCATCTGGTCCTTGAGCATTCTCAAACTCTTTCGGTGTGAGGCGATCTTTATGAGGCAACACATGACATTCGACCTCAACTTTCGTTGAATTAAATGCTTGACTGGGAGAATGCCAAGGTTTAGCTGGGTGATCAGAAAGAAATGGATCCCATGGTTTAATGGGAATCCCATTAATAAGAATTGAAAATCTTGAGCGGCCTCTCTCCAAATACCGATGAAACACCATGGATAGATGGGATTCGACGCGATCAATTAATTCATGATAGTTATCCAAATTAAAGTTCTCGGAAACTATACGGTCCATAGCATCCCAAACTACCAGAGTCCCATGCCCAGCTGTTATTAGAGGATCCATCAGCTCATCTAACTCAGGAAATGGACCCTCAAGCAAGTGCCACCCGCCATCAGTACGGGATGCCAAAACATCTAGATCCCATCGCAAACTATGTAATCCATCAATACCGGTTGAAGCCACCGTTAATCTACGACATTGTGAGAATGAGGCTGTCTTCAAGCCAAGTCCAAATCTCCCCAAATCATTTTCGCTTCTAGCATCAAGTGGATTTTTCCCGCCAAGCCGCATAGCTTTGTCAATTTCGTCTGCACTCATTCCTTTACCATCGTCATGAATGATAACGCGACTATTTTTACCTTCCCAAGTAAATTTGAGGCTGACGGTCTTAGCTCCAGCAGTGATACTGTTATCGATAATGTCGGCTAAAGCAGTAGCTGTACTATATCCAAGACCACGCAGGGCTTCGATCATTGCACTTGCCTGCGGTGGTGCATGACGAGACCGTTGGCTATTCATTACTTAATTCCTTTTCAGCATTAACCGACACGTCAAGTACTTGTTCAATTTCATAATCTACAAAAGGTCTTAGAATTTCATTTCGTAATGGAAATTTAAGCTTTCTAATTGCTTTAGCTTCAATTTGTCGGATCCTCTCCCTCGTCACATCAAATTGCTTACCTACTTCTTCTAAGGTCATTTCTTGCTTCTGATCTAAGCCAAATCTAAGGCGAATTACAAGAGCCTCCCTAGGTGTTAAGTCTTTCAACATTAATGCAATAGCATTTTTTAGATCACAATCAAAGGACCATTTATCAGGAGGAGGTAAATTACTCTCCATACTAATCGAACTTGGTATTCCACAATCTATTTCAGGCTCAATGTCCTCAATCGAAATGATTATCTGATCTGACTTAATCACCCTAACAACTTGTTCTAGCGTGGAATCTGACGTCTTTGCTAACGCTTCTATCGTAATCTTTTGATTTTTACTTTCTAATATTTTACGGGCGCGCTCAATAGTATTTATCCTTTCTATCATATGAACGGGCACACGAATCATTCGAACCTTGTCCGCAATTGCTCTTGTCATGGCCTGCTTTATCCACCAAGTAGCATAAGTTGAAAACTTAAAGCCTCGAAGGTAATCATGACCTTCAGAAGCCCTAATTAAACCTATATTCCCTTCTTGAATGAGGTCTTCTAATGGCAATTCAGAACGACGGTATCGCTTTGCCCAATATTGCACTAACCTAAAATTGGCATGGATTAGTTTATGTTGTGCTTTCCTATATGACTCTATAAATTGGTGGATCTTCTTAAAATCAACATCATTTGAAAAGCAGTCTACTTTTTCTGCTAACAATCTTAGATTTTGAGAAGATGGACGAGGTATATGCTGGCCTAGCGTATTTACATCATTGTTAAATCTATAACATGTTGCCAATTCCCAGAAACTAGAAACTATAGGAGCTGAATCTGACCCTCCGCGGCCTAGATCATTAACGTCTTCCAATATATTTAACTCATCATCCCCACCATCATCAACTACAACCTCATCTTCCATTACAGCGTTTTGCTTGGCAAAAATTTCGGCTACTTGATTCCAATGATCATCTGACAAATTTGACAGTTGCCGAGCCAGCGAGATTAACGAACTACTCATACGGCGACAAATTCGCTCCTCCTCATCTTTATCGATTAATTCAAATTCAATAATTTCACTAAGATAAAGCTCAAGCGAGTATAGATCGGTAGACAATTCATTTTGTATCATCGTGAGCGATTCGGATATTTTCTTTTCTAGGATGTCCGATGACTCAAATGATTGAGCATAAGATTCAACCTCGTACTCCTCAACAAAAACGCCAAGATCACCTAATGCATTTAAGACTAATGGAAGTGCTATCTCAGATTCAGCCTCATCTAGGTCACCTTCAATTGCATTGATGACTTGCCCATAACCTAGAACACCCTTCGTTGCCCCCATAATCATTAGCTGGTGTAAGTTGGTCAACTCTTGGGTAAAAAATAATCTTGGTCTTACTATCGGAGGGAGAGTTATTTCTATTTCCGACCAATCTGTATCCGTATCTATTGGACGATGTTTTGATAGTGCTCTATTGATTACTTCCGCATCAGTGACACAAGATAAATCGTTTTCTGGAATGGTGATTTCATCTTCGGCCAACCACCCCCCAAGATCAAACTCACCCTCGTCTACGTATAGATTTTCATAGCTAAGCGTAGGCACAGATTCATCTGATTTATTATTAATAAAGGTGCTTTGTTTTTCGGTTTGAGGAAGAATAATTTCAAGTTGAATCGCTAGTGCTTTGTCACTATCTTTTTCTGATGAAAATTCAGCTGGTTTGATGAATAAGGAGTTAGTTGTTGGTGAGGTGTCTTGGATTTTATCTCTATTCTTTAAAAAATCACTCAAGCTTGATGAGGGAGAAGTCGATTGCACTAGCTGACTTACTTTTGTAAAACCATTCTCAGTAGCATAATCTACCGCAGTTTTTCCTTTTGCATCCTTCAGACTTACATCAGCTCCAGCACTCAATAGAAAAAGACATACTTCCTCCTGACTATAGATGGCTGCCAGCATTAAGGGTGTGAGTCCAGCTGAATCAATAGCGTTAATACTACTTCCGCGCTCTATTTGGAGTCGGACAGAGTCTAATATTCCAGCTTTGATGGCTAGTTTTAATAAAGGACTCAATGATTTAGATTTATATGAAACTTTCATCTGCTTGGTCCATTTAGCAGTGTATCAATGAGCGAATGCTCTACAAATTATCTCAAGCGGATAATTTTTATTGTAATCCAAAAGCGTTCGATCAATCTTTGAACCAATTCTCTCAAAGATACCCTATCAACCCCTAAAAATATAGTTCTTTCAAATGAATATAACCTATCAATTATTTAAATTCGATGAACCTAAATCCATTTAGTCCCAACTTTGGATAAGTTTTTCAGCAATTTTTGAGGCTAACAAAACTGGAACCGCGTTGCCAATTTGTTTAAATGCACTGGTTCTTGCTGGTTTTATTGAAACATTTTCAAAAAAATAGTCATCTGGAAAGCTTTGGATACGAGCAGCTTCACGCGGTGTTAAAGATCTGTTTTGTTCGATGTCGGGGTGGATGTAGTGATGTCCATCTTTACTAATATGTGCGACCATCGTATGAGAATAGTGCAAATCGCCAGCAACAACCTTGAATCTATCCGTGAAAGATCTACTCTCTCGATGACTTCTCAGACGTTCTGGTAACATATTGTACTCAAGTCGCTGCTTCTTGCTATTCCACAACTCCACAGCAATTCTATAAATCTCTAAATCTTGAGCCGTATTTGGCCGTGACTGATGCCAAGTTACTGGCAGATCACTTTTGATCCCCGCGTCGTAAAGCCAAGTGCCAGAGTACGCTTCTATTCTACAAGGAGAAAAATGACCTTCTCCCGCTTTTATTTTAGGCAAGTCTGAAAACAAATCCCATAATTCAGTCTGAGGATTCCATTTTTCAGGCTCTGGATAAAATCCGACTCTTGATCCTCGTTTTCCAACCAAGATAACTCTCTTCCGATTCTGAAGCACACCGTACTGATCCGATGACAGCACCATATACTCAGTGGAATATCCAACTTCATTGAATAGTTGTCGCATTTTATCGAAGTAGAGATCCCCCACCTCATCCTTTGCAGATAATAAGCCCAGAACATTTTCAAAAACGAAATAACGAGGTTTATACCGTTTCAAAAACTCTGCATAGTAGACATAAAGCAAATTTCGCTCATCTCCCACCATATTGCCCCTTGAACGACCAATCACTGAATAAGCTTGGCAAGGTGGGCCACCAATGATCAAATCCAGCTTTTCATGATTAAGCAAGAGATCAATCTGTTCAAAAATATCCGATAAAGTATCTTTACCTATTTTTTCATTTATTACTGATCGGATTTGAGCGTCAGGTACTAGTTTGTACAACTCCGTACGGGTTATTTTTTGATTAAGATAATCAACATAATGGGGTTCCATTCCATTAGACCTTAGCCAATGCATAGCCATTCTGGTGCGTAGCGTAAAACATGCGGAAGCATCCGACTCGACGTGGGCTATCGGTGCAAACCCAGCACGCATGAATCCTTCTGAAAGGCCACCTGCACCAGCAAATAAATCTAGAAATTTTATTGATTGACTCATAAGGTTATTTGGATTCTACATTTCATTGAAGTTGGTAGTTGGATATAGGAGCATCCTAATTGGCGATACAGCTTGCCAGGATACGAGATTAATCACAAGCAAAATTCTGATTGTTGTAAGATTGACTCTTCAAAAACCGCTACTCTAAAATACTAAAAACTTTAGAGCTCTTCTCAACACTTGCCGCCTGAAAAACCTTTTGTCGAACGAACTCGACTGTCGCCACACTGTCTATCATTCGCTTTATTTCATCAGAACTGCTAAACCGTGAGTCAGCAAGTTCTTCAAACAATTCATCCAAAGCCTCAGCAACCATATACATGACAAACTGCTCTTCCACGGACTGATTTAAAAGCAGGCTGTAAATCGTGCTTTCCATATCTTCTAAGATCGTCTCCCATAGTAGAGATCTTCGTCCGCCTTGGCTTTGCAAACACAGTTCATCCCAAAAAGTTTCAATGTTAGCTTCTTGACTACTGAACTCTGAATCATCAGGAATAGGTATTATTTTTAGCTCTTCAATAACTTTGAGACAAAAAATATCTAATGTTTTATGTCCAATATTGCGCAGGACTAAATGCTCTAACTTCTCTCCAGTTTCGTTTTTCAAATCAAATGCGTTTGCAATACGACGTAACTTCGCATTCGCAACAAAAACACCATTTTCTCGATTGAAAAATATCCGTGAAAAATCTATTTCATCTTTTAGCTGATATGGATTCGTTTTAAATGTAGTCCAATCAACGGGTACTTCAGCACGTACAAGATCAATCACAAAGTCTAAGCAGTGCATGATTGTCGTAACATTGTCTTCGTCTAGCTCTGACTGATTTGAATACTTCAACGCCTGCATTTCAGATTGATTCAAACTAATGCCATTGTTCTCACGAGCAATAGCCTCATATACCGCGATTTTTTCGAGCGGTTGTAATTGCTTAATCTGTTTGGATATTAATTGCTCGACAACATAGTCTGGCAATCCATAGATATCACTTTTATTTAAGTGACCAGAACATACTTTTTTCCAAAGATTAGTCAAACCTTGCTCATAGTCTTCAACAGATTCGGTAAAAGGCGTTAGTTGAAGTTCGCTAATGACTTGAGCCGTGATATTCCTCGCAATACTCTGACCCCAACTTCTCAACAATTCAATATTTTGATCCATCACTAACACCCCTAATCCTATTAACATCATCCCGCTTAAAACGGGTTTATTATTCAATGCAACTCTAAATTAACGTATGGCTTAAAGTCTAATGCCCTTCTGCCATATTCAACACATAGAACTCATGTAACTTGGCCTGTAACAACTTCTTATCAGGCAATTGCGTTTGATACTCTGCAATCAGTGCAGGCGATAACGAACGACCCAAGGCATACTCTACAACCTCATCATCCTTCGACGCGCACAACAATACGCCAATCGTTGGGCGCTCATGCGCCTTACGCACATCACGATCTAACGCTTCAACATAAAAATTTAACTTGCCCAAATACTCAGGCTCAAAGCGTCCGACTTTGAGTTCTACCGCCACCAAGCAATTTAAACCACGATGAAAAAACAATAAATCCAACGCGAAATCCCGCCCACCGACCTGCAAGGGAAACTCAGAACCGACGAAACAAAAATCGCGCCCCAGCTCAATTAAAAAATCACGTAATTTGAGTAATAAACCCTGATGTAAATCAGCCTCAGTATGACCACTCGGCAACCCTAAGAACTCCACCATATACGCATCTTTAAACACACTCAGCGCATCCGCATGATGCGTCAATAATGCTGGTGACGCCTTCACTGGACTCAATACCACACGCTCAAATAAGGCGACCTTTAATTGTCGCTCTAACTCGCGCTTGCTCCACTGCTCTTGAATGGCCAAGCGCAAATAGAACTCACGTTCTTCCGAACGTTTGCATTGACTCAAAATGATTAGATTGTGTGTCCATGATAATTGTCGCACCAGTGGTGAGACTTTTTCATCATGCTGATACGTTTCATAAAACTGACGCATACGGAATAGATTAGCGCGAGTAAAACCTTTCAGGCTCGGTTGAGTTTGAGCAATAAACGTCGCCAACTGATCTACGACCCCATCACCCCACTCCGCAGCGGCCAGCTTACGACTAATGAACTCACCGACCTGCCAATACAACTCAATCAGTGTAGTATTGACCGCCTGATATGCTCGTTGTTTGGCAGTTTCGATTAGGTGCAAAACTTCATCAAACGGCTGGCCAAGCGGTTGCAAATCTAAGCTCATGCCGTCACCCCGTCCAATTCTGCTAAGTTCTGCTGGTTCATTCTTGATTAAACTTCCGTGAAATTAGGACGCAATATACAGGATCATGTCAGGATAAAACGCATGTTTCATACCTGACACCGATAATATTTAACGGGCATTATTGCGCTGCTCGATACAATTTTCTTGCCAATGCTTAATTTCTGATTGAACCCAAGCCACCGACTTTGAACCTAGCGGGACGGATTTTGGGAAAGTCCCTTCTCGAATGAGATAATAAATCCCGCTGCGAGTCAGTCCCGTGAACTTGCAGACCTCTTTGATCCGTAAAAATTGCAGTGGCTCAAGTTCCACATCCGCAGGGGTCGTTAAAAGACCGATGTTACTATTCGACATTACTAAACACCTCAAAAAGCATGCAATCGGTGCGATTATTAGCGCATTTCGGCTAATTATTGGCCAATTGCAGATAGTTAACCCTTCGATGAGGGCTGAAATAGTCACACGAAGGCATGAATTCACCTCAAAAACTCACGAAATATAAAACTTTTTCGAGTATTTTCTCAGTTACTCAACTCATTCCTTATATTCACTATTCACTATCACTCAATATAATGTCAACTGAACAAATCGAGGTCGCCAAAACGATTTAGTAACGTTTCGTGTGACATCAATTACATCAGTGCACAAACTTCAACTCAAAATATCAATTAATGTAAGTATTTGAAAATTGTCTATTAATTGTCATACGGACATCTACTAGGACAAGAATACTTTTTTAAAGTGATTATTAATTACATATCATTACAAGAAAGAGTTAATGAACCTTAAAAAAGAATAATTAACCGTATATTTTATTAATTGTCATTTGGACAACCCTTGGAATTAATATGATTGTCCATCGGACATATAATCAAATTTCGCCTTTTTCAGGTACGGTTTCAACAACGGATGCCTTCAAGGAGTCGAGATAATCCGCCCACTTTTGCATCATTACACGGCGTTCATCCAAAAACTTGGTGCGGTTATATGAGCGTCCAGTCGGATCGAAGACTTTATGTGAAAGCTGATGATTCACAAAATCGACTCGGGTCTTTAAAACTTCATCCAGCATCGTCCGCGCTGTCGCTCGAAAGCCGTGAATCGTTTGGATGCCCTTATACCCTTTCGCCGCTAAAGCCTTGTTTAAGGTGTTTTCACTAATGGTTTTACTTGGATCACTGCGATGGGGAAACAGGTATTTCCCGCGTCCTGTAATGCCATGCAATTGCTTGAGTAAAGTCACGGCCTGACGTGGTAATGCGACGATGTGATCTTCCCGTTTCTTCATGCGTTCTCTCGGGATAATCATTACATCGTTTTCAAATGAAAACTCTGTCCATTCGGCATTTTGGATGCCACTCGGACGCAAAAACAGAAAAGGGGCAAGTTGAAGTGCAAGCTGGGTAATGATTGATCCGCGATGATGATCCATAGACACCAAAAGTTGACCAAGTAGCTGGGGATCATCGGTAATTGCAGGAAAGCTCTCATGCACAGGCGTCGGTAATGCACCGCGCAGCGATTGCGTGGGATCATGAATGGCTCGGTTGGTCACAATGGCATAACGAATCACTTGACCGCATAGGCGTAATACCCGTTGCGCTGAATCATTCACCCCACGGTCGCTCATTGGTTTAAGCACATTATTGAGAATTTCTGGTGCGGTTATGTCGGCAATCGGACGATGACCAAGTATAGGATAGACATCATGCTTTAAACGTCGCAGCGTCTCAATGTCATCCTTTTTCTCAATCACTCTTTTTGCGAGCCAGTCTATGGCCACAGACTTAAACGTGTGCTTACTGGACTCTTTCGCCTTCTCTGCTTGTGTTTGTTGAGCAACGACGGGATCTACGTTCTCGGCAAGCTTGATGCGCGCTTCATCGCGACGTTTGCGAGCAAGTTCTAAGGACGTCTCAGGATAAACACCCAGTGCAAGTGTATTGCGTTTACCTGTAATCGGACGACGGTAATCCATGCGCCAATATTTAGAACCGTTCTTATCAGCGAGCAAATACATGCCGCCACCATCAGCATACTTGTTGCTGTCAGTCTCGGAATACTTGATGTTTTTAACTTTTAAAGCCGTGAGTTTATTGATTGCGCGGGACATTTGACGGTATCTCATTTGACGGTATGTGGAGATACCGTCAAATATACCGTAAGAAGGGACTGGATTAGTATCCCACTGACTGAACCTATATAAACGAAAAACGCGCCCGAAGGCGCGTCTTTGTTGGGTTTACTCATCTTCTCTGAATCTAACTAAACCCTAATATGGCGGAAGCGGTGAGATTCGAACTCACGGAGGGCTCACACCCTCGTCGGTTTTCAAGACCGGTGCTTTAAACCGCTCAGCCACGCTTCCAGTGGTGCATAGATTAGCGATTTAAGTTTAAAAACAC